>Ga0078894_10002564_pt1 | contig 13768 bp, 9 predicted proteins | sample LauGreSu1BDMLBSD_2_FD_67506 | JGI IMG/M metagenome (GOLD analysis project Ga0078894, IMG submission 67506) | Freshwater lake microbial communities from Lake Michigan, USA - Su13.BD.MLB.SD (version 4) (version 4) | ecosystem: Environmental > Aquatic > Freshwater > Lake | place: Lake Michigan, USA...
TTGAAAATATTTCAGATAAGCCTGTTCTCCACCGTTACATATTTTTTTTCTTAGATTTTCATCCTCTAGCAAAAGAGCTATGCTATTCACAATCTCAAGCGCATTGCTACCAAGTAATGCGGTCTCCATATGTTTTATCTCTGGCATTGAAAGACTTGCATCCGTATGAGCAACCACTGGCGCCCCCAATGACCAAGCATGCAGATATCTTGTATGACCAACTTTATATTGTGTTGCGTTATTTACACATAAAAATACATCCGCATTGATAATTTCTGAATCGATGTCATCTACATAGCCCCTCCATATTACTCTTGAAGAATCTAATGCCCTAAGTACATAGTCTTGAGGTTTTCCAGCACCAAGTATGTGAACTTCATAATTTATTCCCTCAAGTCTTTTCTCAAGAAGCGGAAGAATTTCTTTACCCAAGTATAAGAAACCATAGGTATTCGCAGTGCCACCCAATTTACCAATACTTGCGATTATCTTAATTGGAGCTTCTTTTACTTTTTTCTGAAAGTTCAGTGCATTTTTGAATATAGGGGGAATCCAAATATTTTGAATATAAAAAGAGTTGGGGTGCCCTTTTTTAGTGTAGTAATTAGCGTCATTTTTTGCCACATTCCCAAGAATCTCATATTTTTTCATCGCATTAATATGAATAAACTCAAAAATTTTAATCTTTAACAACTGTAAAAAGCAAAAAGCTGTTGAACTTTTTCCAAATTTTTTAGTCAGTGCTAATTGAGCTAATGCACTTTTAGGATCTGGATTTCCATAATAGGCAAACTTTATCAAAGGGAGGTCACTACAAGCGTGGGTTAACCACTCAGACCAAGGTATTAATACAGCGTCAGCACCCCAAGTAAATGATAATTCTTGAATTTTGCCCCTGTGATTATATTGTGGATATTTATCTGCAATATTTGGCATCGAAAAAAATCTCTGAGAGATATTTCTACGTGGTATTGGTTCCAATAGAATATTATCAAGAATATCTACGCCGCTCTTCTTGAGCTCCTCAATACTCTCGTTATCAACGCACTCATTACGAACTCCATCCGTTACGACCAGCAACCCAATTTCAACGTCACTCTGATTCTTAGCGAGCGCCCTTAACATCTCGTATATAACTATGTTGGCAGCCCTTGTAGAGTGAGACCTAGAAGGCCAAATAGCACTAATTATTAAAAGTTTCATATCTAACTTTTCTTAAGATATAAAAACTTTGGTCTTATTAAAATGTGACCTAAATTGAGCATCTATATATTTTTGCACCAATCGAGCATCATAAAAGTTGGGATGAATAATTTCACCAGTTTTTATCGATTTTATAAACCTATCGGCCAATGATGAAAATGGCTGTATACGACCATCCTGATTATTTTCGCATCCTGAATCGACATATTTTTCTATCAATTTATTATCACCATGATCTATATAAACTTGAAATCCCGACATATAGTCATTCGTTTCATTTTTTAAAACTAAAACGCCATCTTTACAAAAAAATTCCCACATATGCAGAGTTTTTTCTTTGGAATTATTAGAGATGTAAGCCTCTACGTCTTCACCAGACTTTAGCTTTGCTTGAAAATAACATGTGTCTTCCGCACTTAACTTGCCAGTATATTGCTCATTATCGGACATTAATTGTGACGACAGAATCACAATTGGCGATTTAAACCATAAAAGCAAGTACATGGTATGTGTTACAAGGAGACTTATTACCCCGCCTGATTCAGCAACATTTCTCTTCCAATTTTCCAATTTATTTCTATTTGCAAATGACCGTGTTAGCCATTTTATTTTTATTTTTTCTATTTTACCGAGATCTTCATCTTCTATTATTTTTTTTGCAATCTTAAAGGCATTAAGCTCTGCAAATTGAAAATTAACTGCATTTAACACGCCCTTTGATAATTCTAAAAGTCTATTCGCCTCAGAAACAGTCTGCGAGATTGGCTTCTCGCAGAGAACTGGAATTTTTTTACTTAAAAAAAATTGCGCAGCTTCATAATTTAACTTTGGTGGCAGTGCAATTGAAACGGCATCCACCTTAAAATCAAGAATCGATTGATATCCACTTATCCCGCTGGCTACACCAAGCTCTTTTGCTATTCGCTTCGCCTTTAATTCCTGAGACCCTGCAATTACTACTACATCTACATTGTCTAGCTTTCGAAATCCAGGAATATGCACAGCTGCACCAAAACCAAGTCCCACCACGCCAACTCTAATTTGATGATTTTTACCAGGATAAGTCATTACTTTTTTTTAGTTCACGATCCTTGGCGACGGCAGAGGAATAATAAATTTTCCCTTATAACCTTTTTTCTTCAGAATAGGAATCAGTTCATCAGCAATATGCCAAGATAATATTAAAGCGTACTCGGGCTGTTTTTCAAAAATTGCCCCTTCTTCGACGACTGGAATTCTGGTGCCAGGCATATACTTTCCAATCTTATGAGAACCCTTAACCTCAACTACACAATCAACTATTCCATCGTCAAGTCCAACATAGCTAACTAAAGTACTAGCTCTAGATGGGGCTCCCACACCATAAATTTTAGCGCCACCAATTTTTAATTCAGAGAGTAATTTATTCAACTCCCATTTAGTTGACCTAACCCTTGAGCTAAAATCTTTTAATCCAATACCGCTAGCAAGTCCTTTCAAAGTTTCAATATCTAAATATTCTTTCACTTCCTGAGATATCTTCTTTTGACCCTTTCTAGCTGCATAAACCCTAATTGATCCACCGTGTGTAGGTATTTTCTTTGCATGAAATATCTCCAAACCATGAGAATTTAGCAGCCTAGAAAGACTATGAAGATCGTAATAACGTAAATGTTCGTGATAAATAGTGTCATATTGAACAGTATTGATTAAATCAAGTAAATAATGAGATTCAGTAATAAAAACTCCGTCTGAATCTAAGAGCTCCAATACTCCATCTAATACTGAATGAATATCAGATATATGAGCAAATACGTTTGCTGCTGTAACCAGTTGTGACTTACTATATTTATTTACGATTTCTTTAGCTATTTCTTTATTAAAGTAACTTTTTAATGTTCTTATACCATTTCTATTTGCAACATCGGCCGCTTGAGATGGCTCAATTCCTAGCACTTGATATCCATTATTATAGAAATTAAATAACAGGGTTCCATCATTAGAGCCGATATCAATAACCAATTTCTCTTTTTGTAGATTTAATAATTTTGATGATTCATTCTCCAAATCGGCAAAATTATTTCTCAGAATTGATGTTGTCCCACTGAGATAAGGATAGCTTTCCGGAAATAATATTTCCTGAGAAATCTCAAGGCCAATTTGCACTAACCCGCAATCGATACAGCGCAACAATTCTAGAGGGTAAGATGGCTGTTCTGAAGTAGGTGCTCCGATAGGAATCATAGAATTTACTGGTGGTAGGTAACCCAAAAATAAAATACTATCTAATCTTTTACTATGGCAGACTTGGCATTGATTGATTGGTTTTGAAGTCATTTAGATATTCCGCTTTTCTTCTCTATCATTGTTTAAATACCACTTTATTAAACTATCCAAACCTTTTCGAAAGCTTATTTTCGGCTCGAAACCCAAAGATCTTACTTTGGAAATGTCAGGGCATCTTCTCTGGGTGCTTCCTATAGTCAAGGGCCCAGATTTTAAATGCATATCCCTTCCGATTTTTAAAAATATTTCCTTAGCAACCTCAGCAATTGTAATTTCTTCGGGATTGCCAATATGGTAAATATTCAAATGCTTTCCCGACTCAATTACTTTCATCAAACAATCGGTAAAGTCGTCTATATGAATAAATGCCCTTGTCTGACTTCCGTCACCCTGAATTTCAAATTCAATCAAACCGGCGGGCTTCTCTTTAATCTTTTCTTTCGCTCTCAATACCAGTTGAGGCAAAACATGTTCATAACCCATATTCGGTCCATATACATTATGAGGGCGAAATACGACTACTCTTTTAAAGCCTTTTCGACCATAATTCATTGCAATTAATTCACACGCCAATTTTCCGCCGCCATATGAAAATCGTGGGTTTAATACATCGGGGACTATTAGCGCAGTTGATTCTGGCGTCGGTATTATCTCGGGGGTTTGATATGCCTCAGAACTTGATGCAAGGATTAGTTCTTTAACATTTTTTTTACGGCATGCATCAACCACATTTAGCATGCCCCTTAAGGCAATATCAAGAACTAATTCGGGATTGGTATAAAAAAATTCTGTTCCATTTACATATGCCAAATGCAAAACACAATCAACTCCATCAACCGCCTGCTCAACCGAAACTATATCTCTAATATCAGCAGTAATCAATTCGCACTTATCGATCACTCCATCCAACCTGGAAATACATCCTCGCAAATTATTATCAAGAATTCGGACATGATGACCTTCTTTAATAAGTCGCCCAACTATCGCGGCCCCTATGAAGCCAGTGCCTCCAGTTACCAAGAATTTTTTATGCATTATTTACTGTCAAAAGTTGTGAAAGCCCATGGCTACCAAGAGCAACATAAGAAATTCCATTTTTTAAATGCAAATCTGAAGACTTATAAAAATTCCAAAAATCATATATTATTCCAGGAGTCTTCATTAATCCTGTTAATTCCTCAATTTGCATAGAAGAATAGATTAAGTGGTTATTCAAAATAATAACAATGTCTGATTCTCGAAAGGCTGCCGGTAAATCCGCAGCAGGCTCTAAACCAAAATTTCTAATTTCATTTATCGAAATAACGGGGTCATATCCCCTGTAAATACCGTGTGGATATTGTTTTTTGATCTCATCAAAAATTGGCCTAGCCATTGTCCCCCTAAGATCATCAGTGGCAGGCTGCCCCTTAAAAGCAATACCCATCAAAGTTATTGTTGGATGCTTAGGGAAGGTTACTAAAGCATCTGTAACACCCTTTATATAGGAAATTATTTCGCTAGGTTGTCTTTGATTTATTTTTCTTGCAGCTAGCGTAATTTCAGGAAATACACCATACTCGGCCAAACTCTCTGCAAGAATATAAGAATCCTTTTCAAGACAGGGGCCCCCTACTGGACCGGGCATCGGTAAGTTTGTTCGGGGGTATCCCAGCTTACCTGAGTTTATTACCTCAGCAGCGCTGATACCAATGGCATCACACCCACGCGCAACTTCATTAGCATAGGCAAAAGCAACATCTCGCTGCGCATTATCAATTAATTTAATCATTTCTGCAGTTTCAATATTACTCACCCTCACTACAGTTGGAGTTAAATTCTGGAATAGCTGCGCGGCACGAAGAGTCGCCTGTCTATCTATGCCTCCCACAATTTGAGGAAGTTGACGCAATTCTGATAGCGCTTTTCCCTCTAAAGTCCTTTCGGGACAAAAGGCAATGTCAAAATGTGATTCATTCTTCTGAAGAATTGGCAAAATATTTTTGCGCGTAGTACCAAGCTTAACGGTTGACCTCATAATGACTAAATCTCCGCTTTTAATGTTTGCGGAAACCTCATTAGCAACATTCTCAATCATGTCCAACCTAGTTAATCCACAATTGTCAAGAGGTGTTCCCACAGTAATTATAAAAACAGTGCCCAAATAGTTTAAAGGAATTTTATTCTCACATATCAAAGAACCATTTTGAATCACCCTTCGGAGCTTTTCATCCAGGCCAGGTTCATGAAAATGGGGGCGTCCTTGTTTTATGAGATCACAAACCTCCTGCTTTATTTCAATGCCGGTTACCTTAAAGCCAACATCAGCCATAACTACTGCAAGCGTTAAGCCAACGTAACCAAGACCTAAGATGCAGACATCACTATCTCTAAAATTATTCATATAGTCAATCTCATGAAAGCTTGTTATTCACTCAATTCGTTGGGGCTTTTCTGCCTCAGAAAATACCAGTCAATTGCGCACTTAATTCCATGATCTACAGATATCAAGGGCTGATATCCAAGAATATTCTTTGCCTTTGATATATCCGCCAATGAATGTCTAATGTCACCAGCACGAAAATTTTTGTAGACAACCCTAGTTTTAGAAAAAAAATTTCTCGACCCAAAATTTTCAGCAATCAAGCTGGATAACTTACTGAGGCTAGTTTGCTCACCAAAGGCAATGTTAAATACCAGATTCTCACTTTTATTAATATCTACATCTGCCACTGCAGCCAAGATATTTGCCTGAACTACGTTATCTATATAACAAAAGTCTCTAGTTGTTTCTCCATCGCCGTTTATTATCAATTCCCCCCCTCTTAAATAAGCCATAATCCATCGGGGAATCACTGCAGAATATACGCCATTAGGGTCTTGTCTAGGTCCAAATACATTGAAGTACCTAAGGCCAATCGAGAAAAAATTATAATTTTTTGCAAATACTTGAGCATAAAGTTCATTGACATACTTAGTTACTGCATATGGTGATAGCTGCTTACCATGGTATGACTCAGATTTTGGTAATACCTCGCTATCACCATATACAGCACTACTTGATGCATAGACTAACCTTTTTACATTAGCATCTCGAGCAGCCAACAACACATTTAAAAATCCATCGACATTGTTAATGTTTGAAGGAATTGGATCCTCAATACTTCTAGGTACAGAGCCCAATGCCGCTTGGTGTAGAACATAGTCGACCCCAACAAAAATATTTTGGGAGCCCATTAAATTTGCAGTATCCCCAAAGACAAAAGTAAAATTTTTGGCCTGGTTAGGCAAAACTGATTGAAGAACATCATCTAAGTTTCTTTGATGCCCAGTAAGGAAATTATCAAGCCCAATGACTTTTTGATTAAGCTCCAGGAGCTCATTTAATAAATTAGACCCTATAAAACCCGCTACTCCTGTTATGAGCCATTTTTTTGGATTTCTCCTCAGTTCATCCTTTACGGATTCAAAATACTTATTCATCAAAGCCTTAAATCTGATTCAGATCTAGGAAGAATATATTTTAAGTCATATATTAAATGCATCTTTTTACAGTAACTCTTAATTTTCAGAGCTTCCACCTCCTTAAAGATCCTGTGGCTAACCGCCATAATGATAGCGTCGTAATAATCATACTTTAAGGAGCTAACTAGAGAAATGTTTAGCTGTGAAAATGCGTCTTCTGAGGATACTAATGGGTCATATATATCGACTACACATCCATACTCCCGAAGCTCTTTATAAATATCTATTACTTTTGTATTGCGAATATCCACACAGTTTTCTTTAAACGACAGTCCCATTATTAGAATTTTTGAAGAATTTGTAGCGATGCCCTTTCGAGACATCTCTTTAATTAAATTAGCTGCAACATAAGCGCCCATCTCATCATTCACTTTTCTTCCGGCAAGAATCACCTCAGGATGATGCCCAACAGACTGCGCTTTATAAGTTAAATAATAAGGGTCTACGCCTATGCAATGCCCGCCAACTAAACCTGGCCAAAATGGTAGGAAATTCCACTTTGTTCCAGCCGCTAATAAAACTTCCTCTGTATCAATCCCTAATTTATTAAAGATTAATGATAGTTCATTTATCAGAGCAATATTTAGATCACGCTGAGTATTCTCGATAACTTTTGCAGCTTCAGCTACCCGAATGCTTGATACTGAATAGGTACCCGCAATGATAATTTCTTTATAAAGATCATCCACTTTTACAGTTATTTTAGGAGTAGAGCCGGATGTAATTTTTTTTATATTAACAATTTTCCTATCAGGATCCCCAGGATTAATTCTTTCGGGACTATAACCGCAAAAAAAATCTTGGTTAAAGCGCAACTTTGAAATACTTTCTAAAATTGGAACACAGATTTCTTCTGTCGCCCCGGGATACACTGTAGATTCATAGATTACTAAATCACCAACCTTTAAAATCTTACCTATCATTTCAGTTGCACGCATTAAAGGATTAAAGTCCGGATGATTATTTTTATCAATTGGCGTTGGGACTGTGACTATAAAAATAGTTGCTAACTTTAATTCATCAATATTTAGGGAAAATGAAAGATGGGCGGCAGCTGATAACTCCTCCCCTGTAATTTCTAGAGTCTTATCTATACCCTTCTCTAATTCAGAAATTCTTGCATGAGATATGTCAAAACCAATAACCCGCCTTTTCTTTCCAAATTCAACAGCCAATGGAAGACCCACATAACCCAAACCAATAACGGCAATTAGCTCTTTCATTTTTTTAAATTTTTCTTAAAATCTTCATAAGTCGCCTTTAGACCCTCTTTTAATTGAATCTCAGGTTTCCAGCCCAAGCTTAACAATTTTTTTGACATTAGTGATTTACGTGGGGGGCCATCCTCTTTAGTAAGATCAAATTTAATTTCTCCGCGATACTCCACAATTTCGGAAATCAATAATGCTAAATTTTTAATCGATATTTCCTCGGATGATCCGATATTTATATGGCTCAATGTATCACTGGTAATTTTTTGATAGGAGCTTAATTTGATATTCATGATAAGAGAGCATGCTGATGCCAAATCATCGCAATGTAAAAATTCTCGAGTTTGATTTCCAGAACCCCATATGATCACTTCTTTCAAATTATGCAATTTTGCATGATGCACCTTATATATCAACCCAGGAATCACATGGCTATTTTCAACATGGAAATTATCGCCATAACCATATAAATTGGTTGGCATTACCGAACGATAGTCAATCCCGTGGCTGAGGCCATATTGACGGTTATAACTCTCGCATAACTTTATGCCAGCAATTTTGGATATAGCGTAAGGCTCATTTGTAGGTTCCAACTTTCCAGACAGTAAAACATCTTCATTCATTGGCTGTGGGGCAAATTTAGGGTAAATACAGCTTGACCCCAAAAACAATAGTTTTTTGACGCCGACCGAAAAAGCCTGATGAATCACGTTAGCTTCTATCATGAGGTTTTGATAGATAAACTCGGCAGGGTAAGTATTGTTTGCATAAATACCTCCAACTTTTGCAGCAGCCAAATAAACCTGATCTGGCTTTTCCTTCTCAAAAAAAGAAACTACTTGTTTCTGATTTGTTAAATCTAATTCATCATGATTTTTAGTGATGATATTTCTATACCCATTAGCAAGTAAATTACGCACTATAGCAGAACCAACCATACCGCGATGTCCCGCCACATAAATCTTCGGATATAAATTAATAGGCAACTAGTAATCCCTAATTCAGATTTTCTTGCCGATCCGCAATATTGAACCCATACTTGTGAAGCAGAGCGCGTTGCATTGCTTGGTCTAAGTCATGGGAAACCATTTCCTCAATCATTTGATCTAGTGTAATCTCCGGTGTCCAGCCAAGTTTTTCCTGAGCTTTTTTTGGGTTGCCTAAAAGTGTTTCTACTTCCGTTGGACGATAATATCGCGGATCAATCTTTATAATTACATCGCCTATCCTTATAGCGGGAGCCTTATCACCCTCAACCGCAATGACTCTTGCTTGCTCATTTTCACCTTCACCATTAAACAATAGTGTTATACCCAATTTCATAGCACTACGAATAATAAAGTCACGAACAGTAAACTGTATACCCGTTGCAATAACAAAGTCATCTGGCTTATCCTGCTGAAGCATTAACCACTGCATGCGCACGAAGTCCTTAGCGTGACCCCAATCGCGAAGAGCATCAAGATTGCCCATATATAAACACTGCTCCAACCCCTGCGCTATATTTGCAAGACCCCTTGTCACCTTACGAGTTACAAAAGTTTCTCCGCGACGCTTAGATTCGTGATTAAACAAAATGCCATTGCATGCAAAAATACCATAGGCCTCACGATAATTTATCGTAATCCAATAGGCATAAAGCTTAGCAATTGCATAAGGGCTCCGAGGATAGAATGGTGTAGTTTCTTTTTGCGGAATCTCGCGAACCAAACCATAAAGCTCTGATGTTGAGGCCTGATAAAAACGAGTTTTCTTTTCGAGTCTTAAAATGCGTATGGCCTCTAAGATACGCAAGGGTCCTAGAGCATCTACATCAGCAGTATATTGAGGCAAATCAAAAGAGACTGCTACATGGCTCTGAGCGCCTAAGTTGTAAATTTCATCAGGCTGGGTTTGCTGTATGATATGCGTTAAATTACTTGCATCGGTTAGATCACCATAATGCAAAAAAAAATGGCGGTGATTAATATAAGGAGCTTGATAGAGGTGATCTATACGCTCAGTATTAAACGAAGCTGACCTACGCTTAATACCGTGTACTACATAGCCTTTATCTAGCAAGAACTCTGCAAGGTATGATCCATCTTGACCAGTAATACCAGTAATAAGGGCAATTTTTTGCTTTTTCGTATTCATACTCGCACCCTCTCTTGAATTTTAATTTTTACTATTTTTTATTATCATTCATCAATTTAAGTTAATAAATGCTCTAATTTCTTCCGTAGGCATCTTCAAAACGCACAATATCATCCTCGCCGAGATAACTTCCAGATTGCACCTCAATAATCTCCAAAGGCGTTTTGCCAGGGTTTACTAAGCGATGTGTTTGTTCAGGCGGGATATAAGTGCCTTCATTCTCCATCAGAGTAAATACTTTATCCCCATTCGTAATCTCTGCAATACCTTTTATTACTACCCAATGCTCAGCTCTGTAGCGATGCATTTGCAATGAAAGGCTAGCTCCTGGCTTTACTTGGATACGCTTCACTTTAAATCGGTCTCCATAGTCGATGCTGTCATACCAACCCCAAGGCCTCATAATCTTACGGTGTAAATCCCGCTCTTTTCGTTGCTGCGTACCTAACTGATTCACTATTTTCTTCACATCCTGACTTTTGCTTCGATCTACTACTAAAACCGCATCTGGGGTTTCAACTACGATGACATTATTTAAACCAACTAGACTAATTAATCGGCTGCTGGAATGTGCCAAAGAGTTAGTAGTGTTCAATAGCATTACGTCGCCGCTTGTTACATTATTTTGTTCATCCCTATCACCCACTTGCCATACCGCATCCCATGCACCTAAATCGTTCCAGCCTGCATTAAGCTCAACCATTTTGACTTGATATCGACTGCCAGGACATTTTTCTATCACAGCATAATCAATCGACTCGCTTGGAATATCGGAAAACAACTCTTTATTGGGTCTTATAAATTTTGTTCCGTCGGCTAAATCTGTCGTATTCTGCTGCCATGCATTTTCGGTCGCCTTCAAAATATCATGTCGAAATTCCTTTAACGCCGCAATCCATGTACTAGCTCGCAGTACTAAAATACCACTATTCCAAAAATAATTGCCATCTTCTAGATATGCTGTAGCTGTCTCTAAATTCGGCTTCTCTGAAAATCGCTCTACTGCATATTCAGTAAAATTACCTATATTGCCGGCTCGTTTTATATAACCGTAGCCTGTCTCTGGCCCTGTTGGCGTGATGCCCAAAATTGCAATTGTTTGGTTGCTTACATCCCCCTTAACAAGCTCTATGCAACTTTGTAAGGCTTGCTTAAATACACTGCCATCTCGAATGGTCTGGTCGGCCGGAGTAACTACCAATATAGGATCGACATCCTCGTCAGTAATTATGTCACAAGCATACAGCGATGCGAGGGTCAATGCCGCGGCGGTATTTCGTGCTGCAGGTTCCAAAAGCAAAGTTGCCTTAATGCCCTCCACATTGCTGAGTTGATCGAGCACTAAAAATCGATAGTCCTCATTGGTAACTACTATAGTTTGGCCTAGAAATATGGATTGAGCATTAATCTGATTTAACCGGGTTGTTGCCTCTTGAAATAAAGTTGTCTTTGTCGAATTGCTGGATAAGGCCAAAAACTGCTTTGGGAATCCTGCCCTAGATAATGGCCACAACCTTGTTCCGGAGCCACCACATAAAATTACAGGTATCACTGATGTCATGAGTTGGTTAGCAGCTAGGCTTATATGGTTTCGTTTAATTGCTTATTTTAGATGTATCAACTTCAAACGCCTACGGTACTACAAACTCATCTCGACATTTGTGAGTACATGCCAACATCATCAAAAGTTACTTAAGCAAAATACACTCTCGCTCAATGGAAACCCACTAACATAAGGGGATTTTGTTGGCCTAATTTAAAAATTCTACTACAGCAGTCACCATTTGTCTGCTTAAAATAAACGAAATTGATTCACGCTTTCTTTGGCAGAAAATACCTAAAAACAATACCACCCTTAGTTTGTCAAACCATAGGATATTGATTTATATATCGGCATGACCAGCTTATCGGAGAATCATTTGATCATCTTGCCAATATCAGACCTTTCCTAACTGGGCACAGGGCACATTAAGCCAGCACCTTGAGACCGTTACCATTAATTATATAAATTGGATTTAGTGCTTGATTGCTCCAATCTATTTTTGAGGCATCACTAAAATTATGCAGTCAGAATCTTCATCTTAAATTTAGGTACCGTAAAAAACTAAATGAACAATCAACATTGCTCAAATTTAATTTAATCATAGAGGCGATACCGACATCCTCGAAGCTCTAGGTATTTTAGCTAGAGGTAGAGCGGGAGGTTTTATAGAATTTCCCTTTAAATCAGATAGCTTAAAAATTTTACTTTTAAGTCAGATTAATGATTAGGGAGATTTAAATGTTTACTTCTTGGTTAGTAATCACACTTTACAATACTGGGAAAAGCTTTAAAAATTATTTGAGCCCCTTTACGAATAACGCATTATGGTATTGCTTACTATGCTTGCCCTATATTAAATATATTTAATTCATGAACAAACAAAAAATTAGGGAAAATAATTGACTCATAGCAACTGCAAAGCTACCAGAACGCTCTCAACGGAGGCGCTATTTTGATGGTCCCCCACATTTCTAATTGCCTTGCTCCAATATCCTTCTGTCTTCCATCTGGGGGAATCACAATAGATTTCCACGGTGGGCTTACCTAATACTGCCGATAAATGGGTTAATCCGGTATCTACACCAATTGTGAGGGCTGCATGCGCTACCAAAGAATATGCTTCCTCTATCGAAAATGCTCTTGGAACAATCGCGCCCGGTATTTGACTGGCGATAAGAGCGCCTGCTTTCATCTCTTCGGAGCTGCCCCAGGGGAAGATCAAATGGTAACCTTGACCTGCTAAAACTTTGCCCAACTCAACCCAATTTTGATTGGGCCAGCGCTTGGCTGCCCTAGCTGTTGCATGAAAGCAAAGTACATACGGTGCTGGAGCTCCCTGCGCTGTTTTCTTGAGACCCTCCAATTGCAGGGGTGGTAACTGCGTGACAAAGTCATTCGGGTAAAACAGCGGCGGCTCCTCATTCCGATTGAGCGGGGGCCAGTCAAAGGCAGAGCACATCACCAATCGCGAACGATCAATCGCATGGCACTTTAGGGGCACATTAACCGATTTGACATAAAACAGCCTAGCCATCGGCTCATATCCCGAATGCTCGGTTGCATTGCCAATGCCAGCCACAATAGAACTATTAGATTTTTTAGCCAGTGCGCATACTAAAGCAGATTTCAATAAACCCTGGGTCTCGAGTACGATATCGTAAGTCGTGGCTTGCAATTGTTTACGCATCGCAAAAAACTCATGCCACGTTCTAATCGAGAATAGGTTCTTACGCCAGCGCCGAAATGCCACCGGAATAATGTGATCAATCCCCTTGAATGTATCTGTTGTTCTAAGGGGCTCCAGCAAATGCACATAAGCTTCTTCCACAATCCAATCAATTTGGGCATGGGGCAAGCGCTTACGTAAATCCCACACGATGGGCAAGTTGTGCAACACATCCCCCAA
>Ga0078894_10002565_pt1 | contig 13765 bp, 8 predicted proteins | sample LauGreSu1BDMLBSD_2_FD_67506 | JGI IMG/M metagenome (GOLD analysis project Ga0078894, IMG submission 67506) | Freshwater lake microbial communities from Lake Michigan, USA - Su13.BD.MLB.SD (version 4) (version 4) | ecosystem: Environmental > Aquatic > Freshwater > Lake | place: Lake Michigan, USA...
TCAGTTGTGATCGAGCGGAACATGATCTTCTTCTCCTAATATTGCTTTAGAACAGCAAGAAAGGCGTCGCCATAGGCATCAAGTTTACGGTCCCCCACGCCAGACACCAAGGCCATATCGCGCAAAGAACGCGGACGGATCTGCGCCATCTCTCGCAAGGTCGCGTCATGAAAAATCACATAGGGCGGGACACCTGCTGCTTGCGCCAAATCCCGGCGGCAAGCGCGCAGCGCATCAAAAATTGGATCGGGCGGATGATCACCGCCCCGCGTCTGCTTGCGAGAGGTGCGACGCGGCGCCAACGCAATCTCAACGCTCGCCTCACCTTTCAAAATGGCGCGGGCATCTGGCCCCAGCATCAGCCCGCCATGATCCGTCGTGCGCAGCGCATCGCGCACCAACAGGGCGCGCGACACCGGCTTGATCAACGCCGCCTCATCGGCCGTTGCAATGCCATAAACCGACAGCCGATCATGTTGTTGTTGAACAACGCGATCATCCGCACGGCCCGTCAACACCCGTTCAATATGCCCAAGGCCATAGCTTTGCCCAGTGCGATACACAGCCGAGAGAAGCTTGCGGGCAAGCTCGGTTGCATCGGAAAAGGCGGGGGGCGACTGGCAATTATCGCAATTGCCGCATTGGTCGGGCGGGCTCTCCCCAAAATGCCGCAGCAAGATAGCGCGTCTGCACCCACCGGTTTCGACAAGCGCCCCAAGCGCAGAGAGGCGGGCACGTTCCCCCGGCAGGCGACGCTCCTCCACGTCGGCCAGCCATTGGCGCGCGCGGACAAAATCTTCTGATCCCCAAAACATCTGGGCCTGTGCCGGATCTCCATCGCGCCCGGCACGCCCCGTTTCCTGATAATAAGCCTCGATGGATTTGGGCAGGCCTGCATGAATGACAAAGCGGACATCGGGTTTATCAATGCCCATGCCAAAGGCGATGGTGGCAACCATCACCATATCTTCCGACGCGACAAAGGCCGCCTGATTGGCGCGGCGCACCTCTGGCGCAAGCCCGGCATGATAGGCCCGCACGGGCCGACCCGTCACCGCAAGGGCCGCCGCCAGCTTTTCCGTCGCATCGCGGGATCGGGCATAGACAATCCCCGCCCCGGGCGTTGCCCGAACAAAATCGATGATCTGTCGAGTGCCGCTATCGCGCGCCGAAATGGCATAACGGATATTGGGCCGGTCAAAGCCCGAGACGATCATACCGGACACAGGAATGCCCAATTGGGCCAATATGTCACCACGCGTATGCGCATCGGCCGTGGCCGTCAGCGCCAGACGCGGCACCTGCGGAAAGGCATCCATCAACGGCGCGAGCAGGCGATAATCAGGCCGGAAATCATGCCCCCATTCAGACACGCAATGCGCCTCATCAATGGCAAAGAGCGTGATATTCCCTTGAGTCAGGAGATCGCGAAAGTCCGGGGTCGAGGCGCGTTCTGGCGCGACATAGAGCAAGTCGAGATCGCCTGCGCGAAAGCGGGCCATCGTCTCTGCCCGATTATCATCCGCAGAGGTGAGCGTGGCTGCGCGAATGCCCACCGCATCGGCGGCGCGCACTTGATCCTGCATCAGGGCGATGAGCGGGGAGATGACGACGCATGTCCCGGCCCGCATCACAGAAGGCAGTTGATAGCATAAAGATTTGCCAGCGCCGGTCGGCATGACGGCCAGCGTCCGCTCGCCTGCCAGCACCCGGCCAATCACATCGGCCTGCACCCCGCGAAAGGCGCTATAGCCAAAAACGGTGTGCAGTTGATCAAGGGGGGAAGGGCCGTCACCCCCCTCACTCAGCGGCAACGTCGCTTTCCTCGTCGTCTTCAGCCTGTTGGCGCGCCCACATATCGGCATAGAGCCCGCCTTGTTTCAACAGGCTGGCATGCGTGCCGCGCTCCGCCACACGACCAGCCTCAAGCACGATGATTTCATCCGCATCGATAATGGTGGAGAGGCGATGGGCGATCACAATGGTTGTGCGGCGTTCGGACACAGCCGCCAACGTCTCTTGAATATCGGCCTCTGTCCGGCTGTCGAGCGCCGAGGTCGCTTCGTCGAGGATGAGGATAGGCGGGTCTTTGAGCAATGTCCGCGCAATGGCCACACGCTGCTTTTCCCCGCCCGAAAGCTTCAGGCCCCGTTCGCCCACTTGCGTGTCATAACCGCGCGGTTGTGCCGCGATAAAGTTATGGATCTGCGCCCCGCGTGCGGCGGACTCCACATCCTCCTGCCCGGCCCCATCACGGCCATAGCCGATATTATAGCCAATCGTATCGTTGAACAGGACGCTATCTTGCGGGACAATGCCAATGCCTGCGCGCAGCGAGGCTTGGGTGACATCGCGAAGATCCTGCCCGTCAATTGTGATCCGCCCCCCCGTCACATCGTAAAAGCGAAAGAGCAGCCGCGCCAGGGTGGACTTGCCCGCACCCGATGGCCCGACGACGGCCAACCTCTTTCCCGCTGGAATTTGAAAGCTGACCCCCTTCAAAATCGGTCGATCCGGCTCATAGGAAAAATGCACATCTTCAAAGGCAACCGCCGCCCCCGATATCGCCAACGCGGGTGCGCCGGGGGCATCCTTCACTTCGGTTTCGGTGTCGATGAGATCAAACATCGCGCCCATATCCGTCAGACCCTGCCGGATGGTGCGATAGACCATGCCGAGCAAATCAAGCGGGCGGAAAAGCTGCGCCAACAATGTATTGACGAAGACAACATCGCCGGTTGTGAAGCGCCCCTGTGACCAGCCCCAAACCGTATAACCCATCGCACCGGCCATCAGGGCATTGGTGATGAAAGACTGGCCGACATTGAGCCAAGCGAGCGAATTTTCTGACCGGACGGCGGCATTGGCATAGCGCCGCGCGGCCCGGCTATAATGATCGGCCTCGCGTTGTTCCGCGTTGAAATATTTGACCGTTTCATAATTGAGCAGGCTGTCGACCGAGCGGGCGACAGTGGCTGTATCCATGTCGTTCATTTCCTCACGCAGCTTATTGCGCCAGTCCGTCACGCGTTGGGTGAAGACGCTATAAGCAATGACCATCGCCATGGTTGCGAGCACCAGCCCACCCGAAAACTTCACCCAGAAAATAATCATCACGGCCGCCAATTCGATGACAGTCGGCGCAATGTTGAACAGCAGGAAATAGAGCATCACATCAATGCTCTTGGTCCCGCGTTCAATGACTTTGGTGACCGCCCCGGTGCGCCGCGCGAGGTGAAAGCGCAGGCTCAACTGATGGAGGTGGCCAAAGACATGTTCGGCAAGGCGGCGGGTGGCATCCTGCCCAACACGTTCAAACACAACATTGCGCAAATTGTCGAACAGTACGCCTGAAAAACGCGCGCCCGCATAAGCCGCAACCAACGCAATGGGGAGGAGGACTTGCGGCTCTAGCCCGGGTGTCATCCGGTCAATCGCCTGGCCATAGACAAAGCCCATGCTGAGCTGCACCGCCTTGGACGCCAGAACCAACAACATGGCGAGCACAATGCGGCCGCGCAGGCCGGGTGCATCCTTGGGCCAGAGATAGGGAATGAAGCGCCGCATCACGGCAAAGTCGAGGCTGGACGTATCAGACGTGGCGGGATGTTGCGGAGGCATGCCCTCCCCCTAGATCATATCCTGCGCGGATGGAAACAGCTCATGCCCGCATCGATCAATCAAAAAAGGGCGCGGCAATCTCATCGCGGACGCGGGCAATCCGCCCAGAGGCTTTATCGATCATCGCCCAAGTGGTTTTGGCGCGCACAATGACTTTGCCTGTGGCATCGGTGAAGTCGACATTGCGGTCAAATCGCGCGCCCTTTGGCCGGTCGCTAATCCATGTGCGCGCGACCACCGCCGCACCGGGGCCGACATTGCCCAGATAATCAATCTCATGCCGGACAACGACCCAAATATAGGCCGCCTGATCTTCAGGCCGCGCAACGGCGGACCAATGGGCGGTCGCCATATCCTGAATCCAGCGCACCCAAACGGCATTGTTCACATGCCCCAGCTCATCAATATCCACCGGGTCAGGCGTGAATGACTTGGTGAACACGGCCATGAGGATCGGAACCCCGATTACTTCGCCATGCCCAGTTGCGAGAGGAAGAAGGCATATTCTTCTGCATCCTCGCGCAGCGAGTCAAACCGGCCAGATTTGCCGCCATGCCCAGCGCCCATATTGGTCTTCAGCAACAAGACATTCTGATCGGCCTTGGTCGCGCGCAGTTTCGCCACCCATTTGGCCGGTTCCCAATAGGTGACGCGCGGATCATTCAGGCCGCCTGTCACAAAGAGCGGCGGATAGGCTTGCGGGCGCACATTATCATAAGGGCTATAGCTGCGGATAAAGTCAAAGGCCGCCTTGTCCGTAATAGGATTGCCCCATTCCGGCCATTCGCCCGGCGTGAGGGGCAAGCTGTCATCCAGCATCGTGTTCAACACATCGACAAAGGGGACGTGTGCGGCCACCGCGCCAAAAAGCTGGGGATCAGAATTCACAACCGCCCCCATCAGCTCCCCGCCGGCCGATCCGCCGGCCGCCACAATCCGGCCCGGCTTTGCAAAGCCAAGTGTGATCATGCCCTTGGCCGCATCGACAAAATCGTTGAACGTGTTGGTGCGCTTGGTGAGCTTTCCATCCAGATACCATTGCTGGCCCAGATCATCACCGCCACGAATATGGGCAATGGCAAAGGCAAAGCCCCGATCCAGCAGTGAGAGGCGCAAGGTCGAAAATCCCGGCGGCACGGCATAGCCATAAGCGCCATAGGCATAGAGATAGAGCGGGCCGTTGCCGTTCTTCTCAAAGCCCTTTTTATAGACAACCGACACCGGAACCTTGGTGCCATCGCGCGCGGTGATCTCCACCCGCTCGGTCGCATATTGGCTGGCATCATAGCCGCTGGGGATTTCCTGAACCTTCAGCGTCGTCATTGCGCCTGTCGTCACATCATAATCGATCACCGTGTCGGGCGTGACCATCGATTCATAAGAGAGGCGCAGCGTCTTGACGCGATATTCGGGATTATCATCGAGCCCGGCTGTATAGGTCGCTTCGGGGAATTTGATCCGCTTTGGCGCGCCACCCGCATAGGGGTGAATTTCCACCTGATCGAGGCCATCTTCGCGGCCTTCGACAACGAAGAAATCAGCGAATGTGGCGACCCCCGTCATGTAAAAACGCGGCGAGGCGGCAATCCGCTCTGTCCATTCCCCGGGCTTGGCAATCGGCGCTGTCACCAGCCGGAATTGTGGACTGGTGTCATTGGTGTGGATGAAGAGCGTGCCGCCATGCTCTTCCACATCATATTCCACACCGGGCTGGCGTTCGCGCACCAATATGGGCGCAGCAAAGGGATTGTCCGCCGGCAGCAGGCGCACCTCACTCGTCACATTATCGCCCGTTGCGATGATGAGATATTTTTCGGAATGGGTCATCCCGACACCGACTTGAAAGCCGATATCCTGTTCATGGAACAGCATTTTATCCTGCGCGACTGGCGTGCCCAGCTTATGCAGCATGACCTTTTCACTGCGCCAATTATCATTGACCGGCGTGTAGAGAAGAAAGCTGCTGTCCTTGGTAAAGGCAAAGCTTCCGCCCGTGCCGGTAATCACATCGGGCAAATCCTCCCCCGTCACCAGATCGCGAAAGCGGATGGTGAACCGTTCAGACCCATCTGTGTCGGTGGAATAGGCCATAATGCGATCATTTTCGGCCACGGCAACACCGCCCAGCCGGAAATAGTCCTTACCCTCGGCCAGCTTGGCTTCATCGATGATGATCGCTTCCGCGCCGCCCTTCACAGGCTTGCGCAGCCATTGCTTATATTGCGCACCCAATTGGAAGCGCCGCCAATAGAGATAATCGCCATCCTTTTGCGGCACGGAGGAATCATCCTCCTTAATCCGGCCCTTCATCTCCTGAAAAATCGTGTCGATCAGCGGGGTCAGGGGCGCCATCTGGCTTTCAAAATAGGCGTTTTCTGCCTTGAGATAGTCGAGCACCTCAGCATCATCGACTTTCGGATAATCCGGGTCGCGCAGCCAGAAATAAGGGTCTTCGATGCGCGTGCCATGCTGTTCAAAGCTGTGCGGTTTGCGGGCAGCAACGGGGGGCGTGGTGGATTTGGTCGTCATGGACACTTTCTGAAGCGTTGCAGCCGACGCAGAACCCGCGCCGAAAAAAAGGGCGGCCAATAGGCCAAAGGAGATAAGGCGTTTCATGGGCAGACAATGCCACGCCCCGGCTTTTTACCAAAGGAAAACTTCGGCGGGGGCGCTATTTGCCCGCCCGTGCGGCCCGCGCGTCTGCAATGGCCGCTTTCAAGCCATCATAGCCGACGGCGCCAACCAACACTTTATTACCGACCACCCAAGCGGGCGTGCCCGATAAATCCAGTTCACGCTGAAAGCGGATGTTGCTCGCAATTTCCTGATCAACTTCTGGACGGGTCAAAGCCGCTGCATCGAGACCGATGCGCCGCCGGGTCGCGTCGACGACCGATGCCGTTGGGCGGCCATTGCCATAAAGCGGCTTGTGGACTGCGCCGAACTTCCCAGCAAGCGCGGCCGCAACCGAAAGCCGCGCCGCATCCAGGCTGGTTTGGCCCAGCACGGGCATGTCACGGTAAACGACTTTAAGCTTTTTATCCTCGGCCAATAGCCGATCAATATCCTCCAAAGAGGCGCGGCAATAGCCACAGGCATAATCGAAAAATTCAACCAGAACGACGTCCGCGTCCGCCGCGCCATCCCATGCATCGCCGATGGGGGTTTCAAGCGCGGTCCGATTGGCCTCAATCACCTTGGCCATTTCTTTGCCGCGCAGATTTTCCATCGCCTCGGGCAGGATTTCGGGATGAGTTAAAATATATTCGCGCACAATTTTTTCGATCGCCGCACGGTCCGTGGTGTTCACGGGGGCACTCGCGCTTAGGGCAAGTGCTGCTGCGCCCGCGCCCAGCAGCGCGGCAGACGAAGCTATGATCATCAACTTTCCTTTTTCAGTCATCATCGGCGGCGCTTTTGATTTTCAAGGTCTCCACGCGCCGCCATGGCAATATCTTGCGCGCGGATCCAGTCTGGACTGCCTTTGGGAATGCCGACCATTGCCGCCTCTGCATTGGGCAGGGCCAAATTGGGCCGCCCTTCCAGACTATAGCGCTCCGCCGTTGCGAGACGGGCGCGTGCCACATCCCCTTCGCGTTCATAGACAACGCCTAATTGATACCAAGCAAAGGGGTTTTCATTATCTTTCGAGACTGCGGCCTTCAGCACACGGGTTGCCTCAGGCAAATTGGCCTTATCTTCGGTTGCGATCAGGGCGTGACCGAAGAGCGCGGCGATCAAAGGCTGCGAGAGGCTGATCTGGTTCGCTTCTCTCAAAACAGGTAAGGCGTCTTGCGGGCGACCGGATTCCAGCAAAATCTGCCCCTTAAGCTCAAGGAAATAAGGGTCCTTCGGAGCGCTGCTCAACAGGGAGTCAACCTCTTCTAAGGCCTTTTCCGGATAGGCGCTGCGATGCCAAGCATAAGCCCGCGCATATCGCGCCGGGACGGTATTGTCCGCAATTGGATAGGTGCGCAGTGTCTGGGGCGGATCAGACACAAAGCCCATCAGCTTTGCTTTGACCCTTTGAAACCGCGCTTCCAGAATCGGATCAGGTGGTCGTGTCCAAGCAGGGTCGAGGGAAACCACATCCTGCAAAACGGCAATACGTTCCCCGGTCAGCGGGTGGGTGCGGCCATAGCTGTCTTCCTGCGGAATGGCGTAGCGAAATTCCACATTCTGCAGCGTCTTAAAAAAGCTGATCAGGCCCCGGCCGCTAACCCCAGCTTTGGAGAGATAGCTGGCCGCTGCGGCATCGGCAGAGGCTTCTTGCGTGCGGGAGAAAGCGAGGAATTTGCCCATCGCGGCCTGTTGTCCCGCCGCCATAATGCCAGCTCCGGCATCCCCCGCACCAGCCGCAATGGCTGCTGCGCCCAACAACAGGCTGAGGATCGAAATGCTGGTCGCTTCTTTCGCGCCTTCGTTGATCCGGATCACATGGCCACCAGCCACATGGCCCAGTTCATGCGCGATCACGCCTTGAACTTCGCCCACATTTTTGGCGGACGTAATCAAGCCCGAATGGATGTAGACAATCTGCCCACCGGCGACAAAGGCGTTAATCTCTTTATCGTTGATCAGAACAATCTGGACATGGCGCGGCTCCAGCCCTGCCGCGCGGATGATATCCACCGACATATCGGCAAAGAGCGCTTCCGTCTCGGCATCGCGCAATATGGATTGCGCATAGGCGTGCTGAAGGCTGAGGAACAGCGCAAGGAAAAGGGCAAGCAGCCGTGCGGGGAGGGAGGGGTGTCGCATGACCCTGCTTGTCCCCCTCCCTCCCTGAACGAGAGCTGAAACCAGCCTGATCAGGTCGCGTCACCAAAGGTGCGTTGCCACCATCCCCGGCGCGGTCCTCCATCTGCGTCTGTGCCCGTATCGGACGATGCCGTGTCAGCATCCCCCACACTAGCCGCAGGTGCGGCATCCGCTTTGGCCTTGCGCGCACGCGGCTTGGCCGCCGGCTTGGCTGGGGCCTCTTCAACAGCGGCGCTCACGGCCTCTGCTGGCGCTGCATCTGCCTTTTTCGCGCGGGTGCGCTTTGGCTTTGCCTCAGGCTGATCGTCCGCAACAGGCGCTGCTGCTTCAGGCGCGGTCGGTGCGTCGACGGCGTCATCTGCCTTTTTGCGGCGCGCGCGCTTTGGCTTTTCATCCACGCTCTCGGCGACAGGGGCTGGAGCTTCAACGGCTTCGGCGGCCTGTGCCTTTGACGGGCGACGACGGGTCCGCTTCGGCGCATCCTCTGCACCGGCATCAGCGGGTGCGGCTTCGGCTGGGGCGTCTGCGTCTTCACCATCCTGTGGTTCAGCGCCCTCGACAGAGGACTGGCCCCCCTCTTCCTGCCTGCGGCGACCGCCGCGACGGCCGCGACGGCGGCGACGGCGCGTGCCATCCCGATCGTCACGATCCTCCCGCTCGGCGCGGTCTTCACCCGCATCACCAGCGGCGTCTTCGCTGGTCTCATCCCCGGCGTCGGCATTCTCGGCGGCATCACCAGCCTGATCGCCATCCCCCCGGCGACCCCGACGGCCCCGACGACGACGGCGATTACGGCCACGACGGCTGTCATCATCGCCCCGCTCTTCGCGGTTATCCTCTTCTTCCTCTTCCTCATCCTCAAAGGCGTCGATTTCGATATCATCGACATCATCTTCAATAATGGGTTCAAAGGTCGGGCGGAATGCGGGCGGCGGGCCGCCCACATCCACAGACATACGCGCGCCTTCCAACTGGCCATCCGACTGGACGTCAATCATCACGCCATAGCGTGCTTCAATCTCACCCAGTTCAGACCGTTTCCGGTTGAGCACATAAAGGGCGGCTTCCTGGCTGGCCCGCAATGTGAGCTGGCTGCCGCGACCACGTGCGGCCTCTTCTTCCAGCATCCGCAATGCAGACAGACCAGCGGAGGAGGCCGTGCGGACAAGGCCCGTACCTTCGCAATGCGGGCATTCGCGCGTGGAGGCTTCCAACACACCCGTGCGCAGGCGCTGGCGGCTCATTTCCAGCAAGCCGAACTGGCTGATCCGGCCCACCTGAATGCGCGCCCGATCATTGGCGAGTGCGGCCTTCATTGCCTTTTCAACCTTACGGACATTGCCATTGGATTCCATGTCGATGAAATCGATCACGACAAGGCCCGCCATATCCCGCAGACGGAGCTGACGGGCAATTTCTTGCGCGGCTTCCAAATTGGTCGACAACGCCGTCTGTTCAATCCCATGTTCGCGCGTGGAGCGGCCCGAGTTAATGTCGATCGACACCAAGGCTTCGGTTGGGTTGATGACCAAATAGCCGCCTGATTTCAGCTGGACGACCGGGTGATACATGGCTTCCAACTGATCTTCTGCGCCATAACGCTGATAAAGCGGCACAGGATCGGCGTAAGATTTCACCTTTTTCACATGGCTGGGCATCAGCAACTTCATAAAGTCGCGCGCCTTGCGGTAGCCCGCCTCGCCTTCCACCAGAACCTCATCAATATCGCGATTATAAATATCGCGAATGGCCCGTTTGATCAGGTCGCTATCCTCATTGACGAGGGCCGGAGCCTGGCTTTTCAGCGTCGTCTCACGAATGCCATCCCAAAGCCGCGCCAGATAATCAAAGTCGCGCTTAATTTCGGTCTTTGTGCGTTGCAGCCCGGCGGTGCGGACGATGCAGCCCATGGAGGATGGCAGGTTGAGTTCAGACATGATCGTCTTCAACCGCTTGCGATCCGCCACGTTGGAGATTTTCCGGCTAATCCCGCCGCCATGGGTCGTGTTGGGCATCAATACGCAATAGCGCCCGGCGAGCGACAAATAGGTGGTGAGCGCCGCGCCCTTATTGCCGCGCTCTTCCTTCACCACCTGAACCAGCAAGACCTGGCGGCGATGAATGACATCCTGAATTTTATAGCGACGGCGCAGCGCCATACGCTTGCGGCGCAAATCTTCAGCCGCGCCATCATCTTGACCATTGCCGCCAGCGGATTCCGGGGCGGGTGGCGCATCGCCATCCACATCATCTTCCAGCTCAGCATCGGGGCGATCATCGTCGCTGCCATCGTCGTCATGATGGCCGTCTATCGGGTCTTCATCCCCATAATCGGCGCGCAAGGCGGCTTCTGCCGCCGCATGCTCAGCTTCTTCGCGCAACAGGGCTTCGCGATCTTCCTTGGGGATTTGGTAATAATCCGGGTGAATTTCCGAAAAGGCCAAAAAGCCATGTCGGTTCCCGCCATAGTCGACGAACGCCGCCTGAAGCGACGGCTCAACCCGCGTTACTTTGGCGAGGTAAATATTGCCTTTGAGTTGCCGGCGCTCTGCCGATTCGAAATCAAATTCCTCAATCCGGTTTCCCTTAACGACCGCAACCCGTGTTTCCTCCGGGTGGCGGGCGTCGATCAACATCCGCATTGTCATTCCTATATCTCCGTGCGCGATCAGCGCCGCCCCACAGGGCGACGGGCGCGTAAAAGGGACGGCCGAGCTTGCGCTCTATGCCGAAACTATTTTGTGAAAGTGCCTCTGCCACAGCTGCATGTCCGGCGATAAGTGCCGGAAAAAATGCTCCATTCCGCGCGTCGCCATCAAGGGCGAAAAGGCGCGATATGGGACCAACAAGCATCATGTGACGTCAACCTGGATCAGCCGTCCTGCGAATGCGAGGCGCGGCCCATGAATGGCCAGATAGGTTCCGGCCATGTCGCCGTGCTAGCACCCCCGGGCGACAGCGGCAACAGCTTTACGTCTTCTGTCCAGTCCCGCCTCAGAACTCAAAAGCGGTTCCCACCCCCTTTATTTCCGGCTAGATGCCCGCTTCATGGCCGAAACCCTTCTCGCAAGAGCTTCCGACATAATGACGCGCCTGCGGCGCGATGCCGAAGTTGCGCGAGATTGGTTCCTTGAGCACTATGCCGAACCAAGGTTCCGGTTGGTTGTGCGGATCGCGGGAGCTGTGCTCCTAATCTATTTGCTATTCTGGGTTGTTTTTGCCCGCAATCTTCCGTCAGCAGAAAGCCTGCTGACCTATAAACCGCCGCTGCCCAGCTATGTCCGCGATGTGAATGGCGAACCCGTGCACAGCTATGCGCGCGAACGCCGGGTTGAGCTGCGTTATGAGGAATATCCAATCCTTTTGGTGAATGCCTTTCTGTCCGCCGAGGATAAGACGTTTTTCACCCATGGTGGCATTGACTTCCCGGGTCTCGCGGGGGCCATTTTTGATTATGCCAGCAAAATCGGATCGGGGGAGCGCGCGCGGGGCGGATCGACCATCACCCAGCAGGTGGCGAAGAATTTGCTGCTCGGGAATGAGTATTCGGTCACGCGCAAAGTCAAAGAAGCCATTTTGGCCCGCCGAATTGAATCGGTTTTGACCAAACCACAGATTTTGGAACTCTATCTCAACCAAATTCCACTGGGCCGGAACAGCTTTGGCGTGCAGGCCGCTGCGCGCGCCTATTTCAATAAAGATGTGGCCGATTTGGCGCTGCATGAAATGGCCTTTCTCGCCATTTTGCCAAAGGCCCCGGAAACCTATGGCCGCAAACGCAATGAAGGGCGCGCACTGGCGCGGCGCGATTATGTGCTGCGCGAAATGCTGGACAACGGCTTTATCACGCAAGGCCAATATCAGACCGCACGCGCCGCGCCGCTGGGCATTTTGCCGCGTGCTGCGACAGCCCCCAATCTCAATATGGGCGGCTATTTCCTTGAAGAAGTGCGGCGCGAGCTGATTGGAAAATTTGGCGAGACCGACGATGCCGGGCCCTATTCGGTTTATGATGGCGGCCTGTGGGTGCGCACCTCGATCAACCCAGATTATCAACGCTATGCTGAACAGGCGCTGCGTGATGGGCTGACCCGTTATGATGCGGGGAAAGGCTGGCGCGGGCCGATCACTAAGATTGAGGCCGGGGAAGGCTGGGCACAACGTTTAGCAGCCCTTAATCTGGGCGCTGGCTATCCGGATTGGCGCATTGCGCTTGTGCTCGGCAAATCGGGCGGTGCAGCTCAAATTGGTTTTGGGGATGGATCAACGGCCAGCCTGCCGGCCAGTGCGGCGGCCATGCCGCGGCGAGGGACCGCGACGGCCGCCCTTAACATGATGCGCACGGGCGATGTCATTGTCGTCAAGCGCGATGGCGCGTCATACGCGTTACGCAGCATTCCAGAAGTTTCGGGCGGCATGGTGGTGCAAGACCCGCGCACGGGCCGCGTCCTTGCGATGCAAGGCGGCTTTGATGTGCGCTTGGCCTCTTACAACCGCGCAACGCAGGCCAAGCGCCAGCCGGGATCCTCCTTCAAACCCTTTGTCTATGCCGCCGCGCTTGATGGCGGGATGACGCCTGCCGATATCATTATCGATGGGCCGTTTTGCGTCTATCAATCGGCCAAGCTGGGCCGCAAATGCTTCCGCAATTTTGACGGCGGCGGCTCTGGCCCGCGCACCATGCGCTGGGGCTTAGAACAGTCCCGCAATTTAATGACCGTGCGCGCTGCCTCGCAAACGGGGATGGAGCGGATCTCCAAAATGGCCGCGGCAGTGGGTGTCAGCCCGCCCGGGCAACCCTATCCCGCTCTGCTCTCGATCGCGCTGGGCGCTGGCGACACCAATGTGATGGATCTTGTAAACGCCTATTCCATCCTCGCCTCCAATGGACGGGAACGTAAACCGACCCTGATTGATTATGTGCAGGACCGCGATGGTAAAGTCCGTTTCCGCGCCGATACGCGCCGCTGCGATGGCTGTTTAGCGCCCGATTGGAATGGCCGCGCCATGCCGCGTCCACCCGCCCGCACCAAACAGCTGATTGATCCGCAAACGGCCTATCAAGTTGTCCATATGCTCGAAGGCGTTGTTCAGCGCGGCACCGCTGTGCAGCTGCGCGATATGAATAGGCCTTTGTTCGGCAAGACGGGCACGACCAGCGGCCCCACCAATGTCTGGTTCGTCGGCGGATCGCCGGATTTGATTGCCGGGCTTTATATGGGCTTTGACCAACCCCGGAACATGGGCGGCTATGTGCAGGGCAGCACCTATGCCGTGCCGATTTTCAAAGCCTTTGCGACCAAAGCCATGGCGGGCATGCCGATTGTCCCCTTTCGCGCGCCGCCGGGCATGCGCATGATCCGGATTGACCGCATGTCGGGCA
>Ga0078894_10002566_pt1 | contig 13761 bp, 8 predicted proteins | sample LauGreSu1BDMLBSD_2_FD_67506 | JGI IMG/M metagenome (GOLD analysis project Ga0078894, IMG submission 67506) | Freshwater lake microbial communities from Lake Michigan, USA - Su13.BD.MLB.SD (version 4) (version 4) | ecosystem: Environmental > Aquatic > Freshwater > Lake | place: Lake Michigan, USA...
TATCCCTCATTGGAGCCTGTAACTCGTTCTGCACTCTATCATTTGCCTTTACTTAAATATCTCTAAGTTTATTCTTCCTTTCATAGTATCTTATTGCTGCATCATCATGCATCTGTAGGACCTTATGTTCATTCTTCTTTTCTTGTATACTTGCTTGCGCGTTTGCTTTTAACTCAGCCCTTCTCTTTGATTCTTCGAGATTTTTATCAAACTGTTTTTTTGAAAGATCTAATTTCTTAGTCATGAAGTCTTTCTTCAGCAAATACTGCTGTTATTAAAAGTCTTACCTCAAGTCAAAATCATTAGGCGCGACACTTGAATTCTCTTTACGTTCGTCCTGAGTCATTCTAGAGGAGGGCATTTTGAATTCAGATTGATATCTTTAAGAAAGTCTTCTTTTTGAGCCGATAAGTTTTTCATTTACATTTTTTGCGGTTGCCTTTTACACAGTAGTGAAATTGCTTTTAGTATCGTCGATAACCATTTAAACCACTTAATTTTAAACGCTTACGTTATCCGCAGATATACTCGGCAAGGGACCGACACTTTGCTAGCTCATTGCCTAGTGAAATCCAGGAGGTGCTTAAAATATATTCACCTCTTTTTACTTTGGTCTTTTCACACTTGTCGCCTCCATTACTTATATTACGTCTTCATCGTCCTCTTCTTTCCTTTTTTATTCTTCTGTTTTCTGTTTGGGAGGAGGAGCATCAAACAATTTCTAAGGTTTATCGTCTTACTTTCGCACAGCAATGGGTTTTATTACTGGCGGTGGCATCTGAGATTGTGATCTTTGCTGTTGCTACTGTATCTGAGGAGGTCTTATAGGAGACTAGTCACCAAAGGATTAATTAAATGCACTAGCCACATCGTTAATAACTTAGTTCTGCTGCTACACACGAGCCAAATTATTCGACTGAGCAACTAAACTTGCTTGCTCCTGTTGTACAAGATTGTTTCTTTGTCTATCTACAAGATTCTGCATTTAACCCAGAGCAACACCTGCTTGATTCAGTGCTTATTAATCAGCACGCGCCTATGGCGATAGATTATTTCGCTGTATTGGCTGCACATTATTCATATTCGCTCCTTGAGCTTGTTATCGTATAAGAATGGCTGCCTAAACCAAAGGCGGTTAAGCATTCTGCGCTATTCTTTTTGCTTCCTCTTATTGTTATTTTCTTTTAGTCTCTTCTTCTTATTACTTTCTCCTTCTTTCTTATTCTTCCTTTTCTTTTTTCTTACGTTCTTCTTCTTAATCGTAATTACCGCCGCCAACATTGTTCATAGGCGCATTTTCATCATCACTGCTGCTGTCATCACCAGGAGGACCACCACCAGGAGGCCCAGCACCACGAAGAAATCCACCGCCTTAAGATACCATTTGTGGCCCTTAAGATTAAGAACGAGGTTGTTGTTGTTACGCGGCAGGAGGTTGCTATTATTACTGTTGCTGTTGCTAACTTGGAGCATGTTGCATAACATCCATGACTGCATCTTGCTATTGCTGTTAATATTCTTGCTCGTTAACTACAATAGGTGGTCTAAGTTCGTAAGGAACGTTTGAAAAATTTTATTATTGCTGCTGCTGTTATTGTACTTACTGCATTTAGACGTCTTAATTATTTGGAGGAGGCTCGTTATTTTGGTTATCTTCATTCATAAATTCATCATTGTTTGCATCCAAGTTCTATTAATATTATTGTTCCTGTTGCTGGTTTATTTGTACTTAATTGACTTAAGGTCCTGCTGGTTAGTTACCAATAGGGTTATTTGCATCGGCAATAAGATCAAGTAAATCTTATCTTTACTATTATTACTGATTAACAGGCTAAGCCGCTTATTACATTATTTCGTCCTTTGTTTTTCTTTTTCTAACTTTCTATAATACAGCGCTTCCTGGAAGTCCTGTTAAATCTAACAGCTAATTTCCATACATAAATCCGTTCAAATTATCAAAGTAGTGCGCATTATTAAGAAGAAGAGTATTTTTCAATTACTCTGTTACGTTGCCATTGACAACATACGAGAAAAAGTCTTTAAAAAAATGTCGTGTATTTTAAAGAAACATGTCTTTTGCTACGCTAACTTTTTTTACTGCCTCGGCAACTTTTGAATACTAAAAGTTTCTATATGCTACGGCATTAGCGTCTGTTAAATTTGAATTTACACCTAAAGGTACCGCCATTTGTTTTACTTTAACAAGCCAATGAAATGGATCATGTTACTATAATGGATTTCCTTGTGTAGTTATTTCAAATGTGCCACCATCTTCTTTAGGTACTTTAGCTTCTAACATTCCTATGATATTACCTGTTATATATTAAAGATCAGGGTGAAAATGCAACAATGGTTCTAACTCTTTGTCGTTTTGTAACGTTGGCTTTATCCTTAAATCTACTAGTGGCTAAATAGGATCTATAGGAATAACTCTATTGCGATCATCTGGCTTTTCAGCAGGTGGTAGTTGTATCTAATTCTTTGCCCTTATTTATCCCATTAATTACTCGTCGTCAAAAAGAGTATTATAGAGGCGAATGTCATATAAATTTGCTCCTTTAAAGTGTTCGTTCATCCTTAGTACTACGCCACTCCATAACTTAGCCTCTTTCATTGCATCATATGGTTAGCCGTTATACATACGGATAACTGCTATAGATTTATTTCTATGGTCTACAAGACCCGTAGGTCCAAAACCACACATATTGCAGAGATATTAATTGCCGAATAGTGGTGTACCTCCTCGCGCTGCTCTATCAACCATGCAGCTTTCGTGCATAGGATAACCACAGCACATCATAAAGTCAAAATTCTCTTCGTTAGTTTCATCACCTCTCGTTCGTCTTGTCGTAAAAGAACACTCGTTGCAATATTAAAGTTCCTCTTTTATTAGATTCTCTAGTCTAAGTGACTGATAATATTCTTTATTTGAATCGTCAATTTTATTTTTCCTTTTAAATGTATCTGTCATATCTTTTACTTTTCCCGGATTAAATCCTGCAAGGAAATTTAATCTGTTGTTTTTGTTTAACGCAAAATGCATTTCTTAGTCGGCGAGTTCGTACCATGTTGCCAAGTTAAATCTTTCTACATTCTAAGCTGCAACCCTTCCTTAAATATTAGCAGACAATTGCTCATTTTTTTGATCGAATTCTTACGCCCGTAAAAGCATATTAACTTGTCTGCTAATGTGCTTTGCTGCTAACTGTTCGTATCCATCCAACATCTCTAGCTCTTCATCAAATTTAGCTATTTTTTCATGATACAAGCGAGATACTCTATCTTCTGCATTTTTTTAGTTTCTAAGTCCCTAGAATCGATGGATAGGAGGATTTTGGTTTAATTAGTTTTTCTGAGCATCTATTCGCTTTTTTCCTTCGGTAAATTAATCCATTGCATCCATATACGCCTCTAACCTTTTTTGGCGTTCAACTCTTGACATTTGCTGCGCCGAGAACTCCGTATATCCGTACTCTTAATTTTCAAGGAGTCCCTATATAAAAGGCTCAACTGTTAATACAGGATGCATTTAAACATCTTCATCTTCTTATGGAATGGCAGTATACAATTTATTCAATCTAGCTTTATTGAGTGAAGTTCGAGGGATCATTGGAATATTTGGCATTAAACCGACAATTCCCTAGAATGTGGGTCCTACTGATTTTGTGAGGCCCAATTAAAAATTTTACAAATTGCCTTCGCTCATTGCACCAAGTTAAGTGCGAATCATAGTGAGATTGTGCAACAATTTTGTATGCCCGAATACGGTTTCAATTTCGGGGGATATTGGAGTTCTATTTGTCTAGAAAAATAATCCAGACATGACATTCTTATTTCTGTCATACCAATCTTCGTCACTGCTCATGCTAAGCACATCTTAACCCAACGCGCCAAGAACTTGATCAATCATGTTCAAGAGATAAGGAGCTGTTTTATGATTTGCCAAAAGGTTATGTTTGGTCCACGCACTATATTAAGGATCTCTAGATTTTGCGTCATCATCGGCAAAATTGAAAGCGATCTAAAGATATGCGAAATGTTTATTGACGTCTTTTTAATCTCCATACAACGGAGACAGCACATTTATCAATTCTGCTGCTGCACCTGCATGAATTCCTGCTTAAAATTCTCTCTAACTTACGACTTTGTCTCGTGTTCCGTAAGCACCTTACAACACCTTAGTTTTTTCTTTTATCATATTAACGTACGGTTATCTAATAAAGGGATACCCAACATCTTGCATTCTATCCCCCATATATAATGTCGATTTTGCAGCATAGTTGCTCACTATGTGATCAGAAGCAACGCTATCATTTGCAAATATACTACTTAAGTTGGCGGGACTATCATCGGATGCATATTAAAATGCCGTTTAAAATGACATAAATCTGAGAAGTGCATCATTTATAGGACCATATACATATTCCCATGCTTCTGTGGCGTCAGGTTTATCAGGATCAGTATCAGTTCTTCTCTCCATTTTCAGGTTATTAAGAGGGGGATCTGTCAATAGATTTTGAGGATTAACACGGTCTTTTGACTTAAGAGTAGACAACTCTTCTTTAACTATGTCTTTTGTTTAGTCAGGATCGACAAGTTTTAATTCTGGTTTGTAATTTATTTCTCCATATTTTTAATCCCATTCTGCCTTCTTCTTTTGCTCCTCTTCCTCTTTTTTCCTTTTTTTCTCCATTGCAGCAGCATTTAGTTTCTTTTTTTTCGGTACTTTCACATCTTCTTTTTTCTCTTCCTCATTTACTTCGGGCATTAATTCATCAACATCTGCGTTCATTTATTGTCCGGGCCAGTTAACAGGCAGAAAGACATCATCCTCTACAAATGTGACAAGCTGATTATAAGCCTGTTATCGTTCGTTTGAATGTATAAATGTTTGTGGAAGAAGAAAAATTTAAGACTCTGTCCTGTTAATATAATCTTCTTTAAACTTTTTACCATACTCGTTAAATTCCTTTACAATGCCTGCGTCAAGTGTTGACAAACTTTGAGAAAACGAATTTTTTATATTAACTGCATATTCTTGCAACTATTGCATTTGCTGTCCTGTTATTTCTTATACAACCTTATCTTCCGAGGGTCGTGCGAGTTGCTAAACAGCCCGCAAAGCTTTTGTTTAGTACCCAGAGTTGTATAAATTAAGAGTCCTTGGGAAAACACTCGAGCCGAGCGGAGCTTATATCGACGTTGGCTGTGCTTTTTTAAACCTTTCTAAATTGTAGTTTATTGTTTTATCCATAAAAACAAAATCTTCATACTAAAAAGGCTCATCTTTATTTCGATTTAGCATCTATTACTGAACTTCGTAATTCGAAAGCAGGGACTCTGTCTTTGCAGCAATAGTAATTATTGGTAAAATATTCATTACTTTTTGATCTTTAAGTTAATCAAGTACATGTTCTACTTCGCCTCTGCCTTTTTCGTTGCGCGCTCTATAATTTGCAAGGACTGTTTCAAAATCACGCCTGTGCGCGATAAGATTGAGTATTGCTTCGGGATCTTCGATGCCTAAATGTTTTTTAGCATAGGCAAAGGCAGCAGGTTCTATTTGGCCGAGGTCGGGAACTACCGCTCCAGGTTTTTGTTTTATTGTTTTTATACTTTCTTTTAATTCTTCCATATCATCAATAGAACCTGCAATTTGCAGTCTGTACAGGTTTTTGTAGTGTTCCACGTTTGGATCGTCCAAAGTGTCGGATATATACTACTCTATTTCCTGTAGGTGCTTTTCCTGATCGTGAGTTTCTCCTTTAGCTTTCTACGCTAGTAGCATTTTTTCTAGACCAAATTCAAGAGTTACTTAGTACGGAGTCTTGGGAAGCATTGATGGTTTGTTAACTTAAGGTATGTATTTTTAAACCTTATCCGCTTTTCCAACAGACCACATGTCAGGGTTTTCAAGTAAATGAAACTTTGCCATTGCATCTATACGATCGGAAATTGCTCTGGGTGATAATTTTCTGCTTTTACCTCCAAGTTCTGCTACAACATCAACTGCCGCACTCGGTGCGCGTGGTGGTTATCCTTCTTTTTATTGTGCTTGTGTGTACACTGGAAGCATACCAAAAGCTCCCCCGCTGCTTTAGAGTTCCTTTGACACATCAATTTTTGCCGTTGGTTCAATTTGCCTAAACTGCACTGCTTAATTAAGAACCTAAATTGCATTCTCTTCAACAGGTTTATCTATTAAAGCTTTTCCTGCTTCGACCGCTTGTACCTTTGTCATGCTCACAGGAATGTACGAAGCAGCAGCTTTATTAAATTTGCTTGTAAATTTAACTTCTCTAAATTGTTAAACCTCTTTTTTTTCTTCTTCTTTTTTTTCTTCTTCGGGTTGCTACATCTGTTGATCGGGAGGTTTAGGTTAACCGATAGCGTCAAGGAGATTCTACATGTTAGTCATCTAATTTTACTCTACTCGCTACTATTATTGTTCCTATTGACGTGCGTTTTACTTGTATTATTCCTCAACTTTGACCATAAAATCTTAAATTGTTATGTCATCATCGATTGCCATCTGTAAATTTTGTCTATACTGCTAGACATTGCTTTTTAGGTATGAGTTAAGTTCAGCAGTGACTTGGTCATCGCTAACATACCCAACAAGATTTAGCTAATTTTACGCGGCGTCACGCAATACAGCAAAGTCTATCATGACTTCTTAATTATTCCTTAACTGTTCTTAATAATCGCCAAGGAGACTGTCGAGCTGTCCACCCGTTACTTTAAGGTCTTGCACACGCATTGGTTGATTTTTTAGCTGCTCAATTATATCCACCATGCCAAGAATCATCTTCGTATCTTTGCGAACCTTTTTATAAAGGGTGTTTATATTTTGAACCACATTATCAAGAATTTTCGTATTACTTAACTACAAAAGACTGCTAATATCTTAGCTAGTTTTCTACTTTTCTGCATCTAAAAATCCTTTGATCTATCCGATAAAGCCGTCGAAACCTTGCTATATTTGCTACTGCTTTCTATTCTGTGCTACTGTCTGTGCTCTTGTTTTGCTACGATCTTCCTACAACCGAGTAGCGGACTTATTTCTCTGGTTTTCTTCAACTTTGCTTTTATCTCTCTTCTCGTTAATAAGGACGTCAGGTCCTCTAGTATCAGTAGCAAGCTTAATCTTTTCCTTTTTTGGTTCTTCTTATTTACCATCATCTTATTTTTTCTCCTCTTCTTACTCGGGCGGCTTTTCTTATACCTGAGGAGGTTCTTCTTATTACTATTATTCAGGAACACTTTCACTTGGCTGGGCTTAAGTCATACGGAGAGGAGCAGTATTTTTTAGCTGTATCTGCGAAGGAATTTGAAATCTGCCGACCCTACTAGATTATAATTGTACTTTTTTCTTTGCATCTTTGACCTCCTTGAGTAACCCCATTCGGCCGCTAGAACCGACCGACGCTTTTGTATTTTTATTGATAGGACTCTTGCTTACTTCTCTCTTCTTGCTCTTGTCTTTGTCTTTGTCTTTATTACTTTCCATATGCTGTGATCTTTATAATTAATTAATTAGAATGTAAGATATCGAAAGTGTACAATAGTAAGAACAATAATAAGCACCCAAGTCCGAGGAAAAGAAAAAGGGTCCTAAAAAGGAGCACAGCATCGTATCGATCAAATAGTTCCGCGGCATCCTCAACAGCGTGTCGAAGCAGGTCGGGACCGTAGCATCTGCTGGAGCACCATGCAGCGAGGAAGATCAAGAGTGGCTCGATCGCCTCAAGGCAACTGGCCGCGTTGCCAAGACAAAGGGAGTAGGGAAGGCGGCTTTGGCAAAGTATTAGATACACATTTTGTACGAAACAAAGTCCGGGAAAATTAAGACGGGTATCGTTCACTGTGGCGAGCCAGGATCACCCGACTCATTCTCTAGCTAGTCGGGCTACTCACTCGCTAAGCAACACGAGAACAAAAGAATTCTGTTCGGCTGTGAAGAGTTTGACCTTGGCCTGTGCAACCGTGCTGGAGGACTCCTCAATCCACAGCTGTGGGCACTGAACGTGGACTGGGCATGCCCTGAGGCGGGCGACACCATTACCTTCCCCTATAAGCTCTTCATGGTCCAATAGAATCTTCTAGATAAAATCAAGGGATAATAGTGATGTTAATTTATTAAGAGAATATATATATATTAAGTCATATCCTTTTCATCTTCCAGTCGCGGTGGAACTTGTCGAGTGATCCTCTTATCTACTATATGGAGTGAAGCCTCTATTAGATTGAATCCCAGGCGGATCCGTCATCCTTGCCTATTGCCTTTGTCTTGGGCATGGGTTACACTCGATGAGCGGTATCTGTATGCGGTTGTTCCCCGGAATCAGCTGCATTGGCGGTACTTGTATCGACGGTGAAGGTTACGTCGTCGGCGGCAGCTGAAAATTCACGTGGAGGCATATTTTCTTTTAGAGTTTCAGCAGCTTTTTTGGCCTTATCATTAGTGCGGGCCTTTTTCGGGGCAGGATCTTTTCTGGCTCTTCGTTTTGGATTTCCGGGATCGGCGACAGATTCTCCGGATTTTTGCTCTTCAGAAATGGCCGGTGGATCAGGTTGGTCTGGCTTAGGAGGCTCATGAGTTTCGCCAGGCTTAGAAGAATCATCAACGTTAGGAGAATTTTCTGGAGGAATAGGTGGTGGTGCGGCAACGTCGTCGCCTCCTGCTGACTTTCTATCGACATCCGCTGGCTCCTGGGCGTCTGACTACATTAAAATTATAAACCATAAAAAAATAGAACCGATTAAATGGCCGCTATAAAAAAGTTACGGGCTGGATACAGTGCACCAAGAGAAGATGTATGGAAGACGTCGGGATTCTTTAAAAATACTTTGATACAAAAGCTTTAATTTAGGAGGAATTCACATAGTATATATCCCTTTTTGCATATATATTGTCAATTTTGAGCTTTAAACTTATTTATGGGTGACTTATTATAGATTTGGGAAGGTCTTGGCATGGTCTTGGACGAGGATTTGCTCGAAATAGACCTTATATTTGGATTCTATGAATGAATTGTGATTTTTTGAGCTATAGGCAAGACCTTAAATATGAGAAAAAAAATTGACCAAAAAATGAGGGTCCAAAATTTGTCTAAGTCCTGACCAAAATTAATGTCAAAATAAACTCGCTAGAACGATGCTAGATACCGTGTTTCGATATGCAGAGCACTTTAGAATTGCAGGGAAATCACTATATCAAAAGTTATGGGTGTCTCAAGTTGCAAAAGATGACGTAATATGACGTCATTTTGGGTGAAAAAAAAGTTGCACATGTCCAAACCCCTGAAAAAATTTCTCAGTTTTAGGTCATTTTTAAATCCGGAGGTCTTTTGATAGTCTTGGAAGGTCTTGGCAGGTCTTGCGATGGTCTTATTAGACGGAGTTAATGCCGTAGAATACAGCTGTGATAGTCCAAGACCTCCAATCTAAAGGCAAGACCATACCAAGACCTTCGGATTTATTTTTTGGACTTTTTTATATAGTGAGACAGACTTTCACTATATAAAGTACCCTACCTTGGACCTTGGGGAGGTCTTGTGATGGTCTTGGAAGGTCTTGGCAGGTCTTGCCATAGTCTTATTACACGGATTAGAGGTCGTAGAACATGATTATGAAGGTCCAAGACCTTGGATTCAAAGCCAAGACCATGCCAAGACCTCCTCAATGCTAATTTCACCAGAATTTGGACAGGGTTCTATATTAAATAGGAAAATTTGAAGGTCTAATTACGTGGCCACCCCTCAAAATATCTTTGTTAATAAATCCTCCATTTGAAGGAATTGAGGTCTTATACTATACCATTTTACTCGTAGAGACGAGGAGATTCTCGTGGTGGAGTCAGATTTTCGATTATCCAACTTTCGAATTTTGAATTAATACAAAACTTTAAATTAACATTTATAATTTTAAAAATGGAAATTGGAAAAAAAGTTCCAAAAGTTACTATTAAGAACAAGTTCCCTATTTAGGACTTCATTGCAGCTAATTCGTGGGTCTATGAGCATCCATTCAGCTCTTATTTTGTTCAGGCAGCCTTCCTCGAGCATTTCGACGCTTCCTACATCCTCTGGTACAGATATGTAAGTGTTTTTGACTTATAATTTTGAATTTAGACCGGAACCTTATTGTCAGAAAAAAGGAGCGAAAAATAGAAAGTTTTGCTCAAATAAAGTTTGAATGAGCCTACAAATGATAGTCTCATACGAATTGTGCAGTACTACATGACCACCGAACAGCGCGCCGTTGAATCTATGCAATTCTAGACAGAGTACAAGCAATTAATTAGCGCAAAGACTTAGCAAAATATTGATAGAGGGTTTGGCACTTTTGATGTAAGCCGCCATTTTTTATATAAATATTTTAGGTCGAAATATTTACAAAACATTTTAAAAGATAAGAGGTAGCCCTCTTCTAATTCAATCCTAATGCTGTGGAGATACCCTACAGAGAGGATCCCGAGCTCTCTATCGTTAGGGAGGTTGTTCCAGTGGTGCCTGCCAATATTAAAGGTGAAGGTTTGGCAGCCTTTTAAACATTCAAGTCTCTTGGCTTTAAAGACTAAGTCAAGTTTATTAATAGCTTGTTCCTTGAGGTCATCAAGGATTAAGGGAGCCAGATTGCAGCCGATTACATCGCCGCTATCCCTATTATGATTACGGATATCCTACAAATGGATGACTAAATAAATGCCCTACAAGACCAAGCTCTGCCTCCTCATCCATTCATTGAAGTCTGGGGAAAAAAAAGTGAATACTTAGTAAAATAAGTAAAACATGAAGGTGTTGACGAATATATCAAGTGGAGAAATGATGACTAAGATCAAGAAGAAGAGGAGAGCGAGCTAAGCACCGGCTAAATGATAAGATAAAAGAAATTCTAGGTGCAAGAACTCAAGTCTAATATCTTGGACTTGTAAAAATAATAACTCAAAACTTCACTTCAAAAAATAGTAAAGCCAAAATAAAATGAAGTTGAAGAAGAAAAATAAGAGCAACCTTTGATCGAAGATCAATAATAATAATCCCAAAGCCGACGTGATGGCTAAGAAGAGCCTGGGGAACCGTCGCACGATCAAATCGTTGCTAAAGAGGAAGCAATTCCTCAATAATAAGATGCTGAAATGAAAGAAGAAGCTCCTCCAAAAGAAGAAGTTCCTGAATTCAAAGAACCTGAAAAGGTTAAAATTGTAAGTCATTCTTTTATTTAATAAGCTTATAGGTTGAGAAGATTGTTGAGAAGATTGTTCATGTCGATAAGCCTGTCGAAGTAATCAAATATATAGAGAAACCTCCAAAGACTGAAGTGGAAGAAGAACTTTGTAAAGAAACTCAGACTGAAAAAGAAGAACTTGAAATAGTTAATGAAGTAACAAAGTTTGAACTAATAAAGGAGCAAAAAGAGTTTGAAGTAGTCAATGGTGTGACAGCTTGGGAAATAATCATCGACGGTGAATCTCTCGCTGCTAAAGATGCAAAAATAGCAAAACTGGTTGAAAGAATTCATAGAGCAGAAGAGAACGTAGATTAACTGAGAGAATAGAATAGAAAAGCTCATGAATAAAGAATCACTGCTGAAAATAAATTAAGAGATATGGAGCATAAACACTTTGATAGATAAAGAGATTATGAGCAAATGAAAGAGAGATGCAAGTAGCTCGAGCGTAATCGCGAGCTAAACAATTACAATGAGAATATGCTTATGAACTAAGTCAATCACCTTGAAGAAAATAATAAGATAGATAAACAAAAATTGAATATCTAAAATCATTTGATACATAAGGTATAAATAGAAACAATTAATAAGCACTTTTAGAATGAGAAGATGGAATTCAATCCTGCAATAATCAAAGTCGAAGAAAGCCCCGGCACCAAAGCTAAAAATGAAAAAGGAGTAAGCTATAATATGGGTGAATTTGTTTGTAAGGAAATCAAAGGAGGACAGGTGGTTCAAAGAGTTCCTGAACTTAATATGGGCATTCCATCAAGTCAATTGCCAAGCCCAATCAAATAAGAAGCTCCTCTTGATTAAATTAATAAAGAGAAACTCATCGAGAACAGCTTCGAGCAAGAATGGAACGGTCTATATGGGGATGATCAAGACAGACCAGATACAAAAAGTTTCTACTACCAAGATGAAGAAGAAGGAATTGAATTTGAGTAGAAGGCTTTCCCCAAGAACAAAAGAAGACCTATTGATTAGATTGATGATGAGTATGTTGAAGACGAGAACAACGACATTGTAGCCGAGCCCAAAGTGATTGAATAATAAAGAAAAATGTTAGAAGCATATAACAAAATGAAATAATAAAACGATAATAAACCAAAGAAGAGAGATTAAAAAGAAGAAAACAAAAAAGAATAAAAAGAAAATAAGAATAATAAAAATAGTAATGGTGCTCTTCTTAATTACCTTATGAAAGATAATGCTGATTAGACCGAAGAAGAAGCCGAAGAAGAGGACGCAATAAGTATTAGCTCTGATGATACAGAGCATAGAAAAGAATTTGAATTTGATTCAGTAAAGTTTGGGGGCGTCAACTATCGCAAGGAATCACTTCATACTTTCTCTCAGGGAATGCTTGGAGACAATACAATTTAGATTGTACAAGCAGCGGCAATGGAGATCGCTAAATTAGAGAAAAAGAAAATAATAATTCAAGCATTACCATACGTTGGAACTCTGTATGACAAAGTTGGAATAGCTTTAGGAAACTTCAAAAGTTTGTTCCCTAATTTAGAATAAACAAACTTAGTCCTTGTTCCAATTTGCACTGCAGGTCATTGGTTCATCATTGGATATAACTTTGGATAGAATAAAGTTATCTATATCGACTCATTGGCCGAAGATATGATGTATGATATAACGGTTACACTCGTCAAATAAAATATCCTTACAAGATTAATTTGGATAAAAAAGAATATTAAGGATCTCTAAAAATTATCACTGGTCCAAATTAAAAAGTACAAGATGCCAGAAAGATTCCCTGAAGAGGTTGAGATATTGAATAAAGCAGTGACAGGAAGATTCAGATCCGGGCATTAGACCGACGCAATCAACTGTGGAATATTTGCAATGTATTACATGTTCAGTGCTTTGGCATTACAGATGGCAAGACCTGTGGTGGGAATTGTGGGAGCAAAAATTGTCTAAGTAAAAAATGAGCTGTACAAATATTTGACAAAGCAAGAACCTGAAATTGCATTGGAGTTTGGATATGAAGAGTATTAAAGAACACATTAGACGGCTGATACTCCGTGCTTTAAAATGGAACATGAAGTTTATACATATGCAAAGAAGAACAAAATCCACAGATGTGAAGTGGTTGACAACAGAGGTCTGAGGGTCAAACACTTCTAGGACTCACTGGACTTTATTCTGTAGTTCTTTGATAGCAGAGCTGGCAAGTGGCACAACTGTGCATTCATAGTTCAGACTATGAAGAAGGAGGTTCCGTACAACTGCTTCGACTACAACCTCAAGACAATCGCGGACTTGGCAAACAAGTACCAACCTAATACCTTTACGTTCAAGAAAGTCATGGACCCTAAAACAAATAAGGAGAAAGATTAAATGTCATGTGTTAGATTCAGTGCTACAATGATCGCAATGGCATATTAACAAGACAACACGAACTGAGAGGTCGGGATTCTTTTATTATGATTCAAACAATATTTCAAATTCATTCTTAAACAAAAATACTTTCACTCTACTTTATTCTTTATTAACTCGCTTCACTATACG
>Ga0078894_10002568_pt1 | contig 13757 bp, 20 predicted proteins | sample LauGreSu1BDMLBSD_2_FD_67506 | JGI IMG/M metagenome (GOLD analysis project Ga0078894, IMG submission 67506) | Freshwater lake microbial communities from Lake Michigan, USA - Su13.BD.MLB.SD (version 4) (version 4) | ecosystem: Environmental > Aquatic > Freshwater > Lake | place: Lake Michigan...
GATAAAAAGAGGATAATAGGGTCGAAGCATCAACACGATGACAATCAGGATGAAGAGTGCGATGGCCCATTTCAAATATCCGTTTGATTCGGGTTCTTGTGCGGCTGGTGCTGGAGCTGGTGCTGGAGCTGGCTGAATGGCAGGAACTGGCGCAATCTCCATATATACATTAATCACCATATAAAAATAATACGACTAACTACGTAGATGGAGCTATCTTTTTTCAAGGCATGGGAAGGAGAATTCGACCATAACAATCTATACCAGCTTACATGGTTAAGGCATCATTATCCTCAATCCTTTATTCCGATTTCATATCCCATTCATCGAAATACAGGCGTCCGTGTACATGATGTATACACGAATAAACAAAATGAAATTCTTTTGGACACGCTGATGGATTGTGCACTTTCTAAAGAGGAATTGAACATGTTGTTTTTATCTGCGTATACAGAAGCTCCTTCTTCTATAGGAATTCAATATCGCCATGGAATCGTTCGAATGGGATATAACCCTGCATAAAAAAGATTTCGTATACTTATGGGCAATTGTATGTCTACGCTTCGACCTCCAAAAATAAAAATAAGGCGCTAATATATGTTTCTCTTCGAGACGCTCTCGCGTGAAAACTGTGTTGCTTTTTTAATTCTTTCAGTCATTTCATTCGCAGCCTTTATCGTACTGTTTTTATTTGCCCTCACCTCGGCCAAGAACAAGTCTGTCTATTTCATCGCATCCCTGAGTCCTCTGTTTATGTACTACCTGTATCTGATGTGGTATTCGATGTGCGTCAGTTCCCTCAAGTAAATATTTATACGGTATAATATGAGTAAAGAAGTGAAAATAGATCCCCATTTGTTTGAAACTAAAAAACAAAAACCTAAAACTCGAAAATCCAAAAAGGAACTCCTCCAGGAACTTAGTGGCGATCATGTAAAGGATCTTGAGGAGCTTACGCATACACCGCCTGTCCGACCACGATCCATCTTAAAAAATACAACCGAAAAGAAGTATAGTTCTTTTGGAAAGAAGAACAATACAGTCCGCATCTTTATCAAAGATAAGGATGAATATGCAAAGATTGAATCCGACAAAAAGAAACTGAATCGGCACTCTATGACTCAAGTAAGAAACTATTTGAGAACAAGAAAACTGTATACAGTAGGTTCTACTGCCCCAGATGATCTCTTAAGAGAAATTTATATCAATACGCATCTTACAGGAAATGTAGAGAATTCAAATCCACAGACATTACTTCAAAACTTTTTAAAGGATGGTCACTGTGAAAGTATTGATGAACTTGGAGGAGGGTAGTCTCCGGTAAATGTATGGATGGTCCCCTTGACTGAATCATGAATTCCTGACAATAATTCAAGTGCCAAGAAAGTACCGCCACGTCTATTTTTTCTTTTCGTTTTAGCTTTTCGTTTTCGGTATCGCCTACTTTTCATAGTATAGAAGATTATTTTATTCAAGTATACTATGAAATTTTACGACAAACTGTGCAAACCCGCTCAACTGTATCTTCTGATTTCGTTAGTTGTCTATGTCATGATTTTGATTCAGAATATTGCCTCGCCGGATAGGTTTTCTCTAGGACCTTATTCCTGCATGCATGACAACCAGCCCCTTGTCATGGTTGGCCAGCTTATCTATATCGCGTTCTGGACATGGTTGCTCAACATGATCTGCAAGATCAATACAGGCATTAGCTGGCTGATTGTTCTGTTCCCCTTCATTCTATTTTTCATAATCTTCTTAGCGGTCGTCTTTAACGGTCGTGAAGGCATGGAAGTGGAGGAAGAAGAGGAAAAGAAAGATAAAAAGGAAGCCTCTCCTGTAGATAGTCTGTCAAATATAGGAGTGGTTTAACAAGGTATGATCGATTCATTATTCGTAATTCCATCCCATGTAATCGAGTTTTGTTTTGCCCATCGTTTCTTTTTACAGAGAGAATTTGAATTTTTATCACTAAATTCACCTGACATGACCTCTACATTATTTGGAGCAGTAGGGGGATAAATATCAGGTCGCATACATTGAGTTCCCTCTAAGGTATAAAAGTCTGGACACTGATTGATGATAGGAGGAAAGGTTTTGTATCGAGCTCGATACGTAGTATAGGACATGAGAGCTAAACAAACAGCTAGCACAAGAAACATGACCCCTGCAATTTTTTGTTGAACCGGTCCAATTTCCATAATCTATGGCGTTATTTTTTATCGATAGTATGTATGCAAGCAAACGGACGTGTTAATATCTTAACTCCTCCGAATCCGATGATGTTGTACGATAAACCTCAATACGTTTCCAATTATGCAGATGCCATGAATGGAAACTGGGAAAATACCCAATTATCTCGATCCTATTTTTCTCCAGAAAATCAACAAATCCTACAAAATGGAATACGCGCCGGTGTCTACGAAAAGTCTCAAGGTGCCTATGTCGTCTCTCAACAGTCGGATACTCAACTAAAAATGATTATGAGAGCCATCTTTTTAGAACATTCAAAAAATTTACCTACAGGGATTAAAGAACAAATCCACGACTTAAACCAACTTGTCCTTAAACACTGTATACCTAAGGTATACTCGGAGGCCAAATCCTATCTTATTTATTTACAAGATGCGAGTACACTGGCAGTGCCGATGAGAGTCCCTATACATCAATCGACCAAACAAACATTAGAATTGAAGCCTTTTTTTTAACCTGTATACTTTAAATGAATGCAAATTTTACTTCTCAAAAGAATGCTCTAGATGATTCCTTTACAGAAAAACTAGATGAAATGATGTCCATTTACGGAGAATCGAAAACAAGGGACGATGGAAGAATTGATGTGAAAATGGAAGAACTTAGAAATATCCTCGATCAAATGACGGCATTAAGAGAAGATATTGTACGTGAAATTAGAGAAACCAATAGTGCAATTCTTGTTTCTTCTGCACGAGCCAAAAAAATGGATGCCCTCAAGGATGATATGAAAGATTCGAATCTAGCAAACATGGTTCTTACCGCAGATCAACAAATGGATGATGCTAAATCGTTGTTCGATCATCATCGTATTTTACTGTTGGTCAAGGTAGGTATCGTACTTCTCATTTTGATAAAGGGGAACGAGATTTTCGAGTCGTATCGACTCGTTTTTGCAGGCGCTTCGTTGGCTTGTATTTTTGTTTATATGATGTTCGTGTTCTTTTTTTAAGCAGTCCAAAAGATATTTTTTTGACAGCCTCTTTTTCGGCAGCAGATTGCTGTCTTGCTAAGGTAAATCCACTCTTAATGGCTTCAGGGTCTTTATAATCTACATTCAAATATCGACAACCTTGGTCAATCAGATTTACATATTCAAATCCCAAATTAAAAAAGTATCTAAGGATATGAACTAAATCCGTTCGTTCATATCGAGCAATCCCAGTTGTCTCGCTAGAAATTCTCGTCCCAAAGGGCATATCCGGTTTTCCAAGTTTACGACAGAGCATTTGGGAAACTTCTACATTCATGAGATTTCGTTTTTGAAGTCCTTCGAATCCTAGCTTTAACTTACGTCGCAACACATGATCAGGTGCCTTCCATTCTACATCGATTAATCCATCATCATAGGCATTATGAAACGCTTCATATTGTTCGTCGGTGGTATTATGAACTTCGATGACGTAGACACCCATAAAATAATTGCCTGCTTCTTCTAAATCGGATTTCGTTCCCCATCTTTTATTGGAAAGATAACTTCGATGAGAATGATCGAAGACGTGGTTCTCTGCACGAAATTGATATTCAGGAAGCACATGTTCCGAAAATTCATCTTGGGTCATTCCATGTTCTTTTAAAAGAGACATGTTATGTTGAGATTGTTCAAACTTACTTGGACTTAGTGTCAAAAAATATTCTCGATTTGCCTGAGCAATCGATAACTTACGTTCACGATCATAAAGATTGGATAAATTAATGAGGTGGCTCCTCTGTTGTTGAGGATTATGAACTTTCGTTTCAAAATTGCACACTCCTATACGACCCGCTTCTACTACGACTGTATTTTTGGCCATATGAGGATCTTTGGGTAGAGGAGGCGGATCAACATCATCAGTGGAATGAAGGTCCACATAAATGGTGATGGTTCTACGAAGTTCTGTTCGTACACTGTGTTTGATCTTTTCTACGATGTCCGGTGATTCCGGTGTTGGTTCTGTCACACGTTTGTAAACACTTCTCAAATGCTCCATATCAAGTATACATAAAAAACGTGTAGTCGATGCGTAGCCGTGAGAGTTGACCTTAGACGATGTGGGGGACGAATCCGCGAGGCTTGACCTCCTTGTCCATCTGAACCTTGTAGGTGATTCTGCCTGCCGTGAACGAACTGTTGCCAAACTTCTCGATCTGACTGATGAAGTGCCTCATCTGGTCTGTGTTGCCGAGGATCTCCACATGTGCCGTCTTGTACTTGATGCCGTACTGAGTGGTCTTCTCGGGACCGAATCGAACCATCGACGTGGTGCCGAAGGTTCCATCGATTGCCTCCTCGAGAGCATCCACCGACACGTTGACAGGAACGAACGAGATGAAGAGCATTCTGACTTATACGACATCCATCATGAGGAAAATTTAGTTCAATTTTTTCGTAAAAGGGGTAAGAGGGCGACAATCAAATGAAGTAGGTCTCCTACAATCGTAAAGGCAGGAGACCAACTATCCTCGTACATTTTATTATGTAGAATGATGCATCGATTCAGAGGAAGAGGTCGATTCGTATCGAAATAAACAATCGACCATCGAGGTGGTATAAAGACTCCTGTATACGTAATCTGTAAAATGATGTGAATCTTCTGTTGAAGATACGAAGAAATGTGCTTTCCGATTTCATCGGGAAGTTGTTGGAAATTGAATGCAACTTCAAACTTCCGGCGCAACGAAAGAATGAACTCGTGATTGGACTTCCTAGAAAATGTATACTTGCCTGGAACCGAATAATATTCGCTGAGTGGCTTACCGTTGATCGCATCGGTAGCAGCATCATAAAGATTGTTCATTCGGCGCTCGAACGACATGGTTTAACTATACAGATCTACAAAGCAGACTTCAATTTTGTACACGAAGTGGAATCCATTTCTTAAACTTTTCACTCCAGTCGCATTCCATCTTATACTCTTTTTCAGTATACTCAGGAGAGTCATGAAAAAGAGTATTCATCATCGCACTTCTTTGTAAAGTATCCATACAAGCATAAGAAAGAAACTCGTCTTGTCGAAATACCATATAGATATCACTTTTAGAAGTGGATCTTACAGTGTACACATTCTTCTTCGTGGGTTGCATCCAGTGATAGACCATCGATTCGCATACGACCTTCGTACTGTATACTTCATAATCCGGATGAAAGGTGGTTGGTGTGGGGGACATGAGGGGAAGCATCAGTGTATACGAAGACGGGTAAACATAGGCAAATAACATTTCCGTCATTTTGTCCCATTTGCTAAGAATATTTCCTTGAACCAATTCATTCTTGTAATAAAATATATCATAAATGAGAATGAATTTTTCGGTTTGATGGTAAACAATTGTTCCTAGTACAATAGTTCCTTTCAAAATCGGATCGAAATTCATTTTGATCGGCCACCGCTTCTTTTTGTGAATATCCACCATAAAACATCCTTCTTCGGTAAACCATACATAGCATTGTTTACCGAAAGGTTGAGCGATGTATACTCCTTCTGTAGGTTCTTTGTAGACCATTTTCTCAGGGAGCCTTACAAAATGGGGCAACTCCATACTATACTTAAGTATACGGTTTTATGTAGATTTTTTAAACTGTTCTAAAAGTTCAGTCAGCTCCTGATCAGGTTGAATTACCTTCCCGATCTCTGCACGTTTCTTATCATGGAAGGAGACGACATCATGGGTAACAGGAGTCGTCAGATTTGCCTTTAAATAATTGTATAAATGATGGACTGAAATGAGAACGATCAGCGTAATGACTGAAGTATAAATGACTGTCCACATACATAAAGGAAGGATAAAGATCATGCAGATTGGACGAAAAGAGACATCGAGTTTGAGAAACCGTCATTACTCTTTTCTAGAGAGGTTTACAGAGTTTTTGCCTGCAGTCAGCCTCCTCGACGTGTCTTCCGACGGTTCTTTCGTCTCCTTTGCTTTCGTGTGTACCTAGGCATACAATGACTTAACATTATTTTTATAAAATCGGATTCGGAGAAGGCGTCTTTCATAGCTTTCATGCTTATGATTCTTGACCTTGGAACACTGATTCGGTTTTAAAAAAGTAGTATACATGGATGCCGACGTACGAGAAATCCGTTGAATGGGGCACATAAAATAAACCTATATTAAAACATTTCGCAACAAGATAGTATGGAAATGTTTCGTATCTCTCCTGAAGTAGGTAAATGCTATGAAACGGCCGAGTATACTTCACGAACCGGACGATATCCTAACGAAAGATTTTTTACAACCAACCCTGTAGTCTACGTGGGAGAGTTTCAGCGACATGTCTCGAGTGGGTATCGTGATAATGCATCTCATGCAGATATCTTTTTATTGGAAGGGAAGGAAATCATCGTTCATTATACGTACGAAGGAACTACATGTTTTCGAGAACGATAAATTATACTATATCTTCAACTAATGTATTACTGATGATGTCATTTAAATTTAGCCCCTTTTTATGTTTCCAGTAGATCCATTTGCAGTTATCATTAATTCCTGCAAGAAGATTAGGATGTGCCAGATAATATATACTTTTCAAATTGTTATCTGTAATTTCAGATTTTACATGCTTTTTGAGTGATCTAAGAGGAATATTCGGTGCAGCCGAGTGAACACATTCGTTAAACTTTGTAGCTGGAGGATACTTATTAAAATCACACCGAATTTCGTTTTTGGAATCATAGATTCCTGCAGTTCTACCTTCTTTTACATGTTTAACTGTATACCATTTTCCAACGTCATTTGGAGAGGCGCATTTTAGTGCGTTGGGGTCAATTTTGGTCTCCTCAGGTTTTTTGTTGGATGAGTTCGATGTTTTACCAGTGGTAGTTGCGACAGCAAATGCAGCTGTTGCGTTAGCCGCACCTACAATCGCTTTACCGGTGGTTTTAGCGGCACTTACAATTGCTTTGTTTGCGTTGGAGGTAGTTTTTGAAACGGCCTTTTTAAAATTAAATGCCCCTTCTACCGTTGGCAAAGTTAATAACACAAACATGAGTATCAATAACCATAGTATCCATCTCATAATCTACATAAAGATAAAATTGATATGTAAGAATTGTGATGTCCCTTTCAATCATGGCTCAACCCGATCGATGGGCTCCCATCCGCGCATTTTTTGGCGCCGCTCATTTGGAGCGCCTCGTGGAACATCAAATCAGTTCGTACAACCAATTCATTACCTCCTATTTACCTCAAACGATCGAACAATTTAACCCGACCGTCATTCATTCGGATCAGTACTACAACAAAGATCTGAAGAAACATAGCTTGGAGATTCATGTTCGTTTCGAAAACTTTCAACTGAATCGTCCTCAGATCTTTGAGAATAATGGAGCTACCAAAATCATGTTCCCGCAGGAGGCACGACTTCGAAACTTTACGTATTCGGCTACTACGACGGTTGACGTTCACATCCAATATATTGTACGATCGGGTCCCGAACTTGAAGAGGTACAATATTTTAACAACGTCATTCCTCAAGTTCATATCGGAAAGATTCCCATCATGCTCAAATCATGTGTTTGTGTCCTTACTCAACATCCTCATTTGAGTAGTGATATAACAGGAGAATGCAAGTACGATCCCGGTGGATACATGATCATCAACGGATCGGAGAAGACGGTTCTCGGACAGGAACATACCGCCTCCAATCGGTGTTATGTATTTCCTGCGACGAATTCGCAAAAGCATCTTCTTCAGGCCGAAATGAAGTGTTCCGTCGATACGAAACGTGTTTCTCCTAAACAAGTCAACATGTTCATTACGAAATTACCGAACGGAGAACATCTGATTCACATCAACCTTCAGCGTATCAAAAAGAACATCCCTCTTGTCATCATCTTTCGTGCACTCGGCGTACTTACGGACAAGGAAATCTTCCGCATGGTATCGTTTGAAGATACCGATAGCGAAGTGTCCTCGTTGTTCCGTGGTACGATTGCTGAAGGATCCGACTGCTTGACCCAAGAAGATGCCTTTGTGTACCTCTCCGCCAACCTAACGTACATGCCGTACGATCGGCACGGAAGGAAGTATTCCTATACGATGGAAATGCTCATGGTCGATCTATTCTCTCACTGCAAAACGTTAGAACAGAGGATTTATTTACTCGCGTACATGACGCATAAACTGATCTTCTGTACGCTGAAACGTTTACCATGTGATGACCGCGATTCGTACTTGAACAAACGAATCAGTCTGACCGGCGATCTACTGACGGATCTCTTCCGCAACTATTTTCATAAAATGTGCAAGGACATGCAGAGGCATGTAGTTCGAGAAATGAACAGCGGGTCATGGAAATCCAGAGGTGATTATCTTCAGATCATTACTCCCACCAACATCTACAAGGGAATCAAACCGACGACGATCGAGAATGGACTGAAGCGTGCGCTTGCGACAGGTGATTTCGGTACCAAATACATGAATGCGAATAAGGTGGGTGTGGCTCAGGTTCTGAACCGATTGACCTATGCCTCCGGTCTCAGTCATTTGCGGCGAGTCAGCAAGCCGATTGATAAGAGTTGTAAGTTGGTCGATCCTCGTAAATTAGTCAATAGTATTTGGGGATTCTTGTGTATTGCAGAGACACCTGAAGGTCAATCGGTTGGTGTTGTCAAAAACATCTCCTACATGACCCAGATTACGCTTCGATCGGATGCTTCCTCGGTTGCGGACCATGTATCTCCTCATGTGGGTGGGTATTCCCTCAAGAAAGACGATACGAAGGTGTTCTTGAACGGGGTATGGTTAGGATGTACAGAAACCCCTCTTGAGTTGTATCAAGAATTGAAAACCAAAAAGCGAAGTGGGATCCTGTGTATTTATACCTCGGTTGTGTTTGACTATACGCTGAATGAAATCCAAATTTGCACCGATGCAGGTCGTATGGTTCGGCCGCTCTTTGTGGTCGATAAAGGTCAACTCCTGTACACGAAGAAGATCGAGGAACAGATCAAATCGGGTGTTCTTGGTTGGGACAACCTCATCATGGGGAAAACCTCCGTCATCGAATATATTGATCCGAATGAACAGAATGCCTCTCTCATTTCGATGAAATTGAATGTTCAACCCAAACATACCCATGCAGAACTTCATCCCAGTACCATCTTTGGGATCCTCGCTTCCTGCATTCCCTTCCCTGAAAACAACCAATCTCCTCGTAATACCTACCAGTGTGCGATGGGTAAACAGGCGATTGGAATTTCAGGAACCAATTACCATCAACGTATGGACAAGACTTCCTTCGTACTCAATTACCCTCACAAGCCTCTGGTAGATACGCGCATCATGCACATGTTGGAGCTTCACAAGTTGCCCTCAGGAACACCGACCATCGTGGCGATCATGTCCTATACGGGGTACAATCAGGAGGATAGTGTCATCATGAATCAGGGATCGATCGATCGCGGTCTGTTTCGGACAACCTCCTTTCATACAGAAAAGGATGAAGATAAGAAAGTCCATGGAGATAATGAGATTCGGTGTAAACCCGACAAGTCGAAAACCAAAGGAATCAAGTTTGCCAATTACGAGACGTTATCCGCCGACGGAATTGTTCCTGAAAATACACCGCTTGCCGACAAGGACATCATTTTGGGGAAAGTGGTTCCGATCAAAGATGCAAGGAATGATCCTTCCAAAGTCATAAAGTATGAAGATGAAAGTCTTACCTTTCGAAGTGATGAACCCTGTTTCATGGACCGAAACTATATCGGTGTGAACGGAGAAGGATATACGGTATGGAAGGGACGTGTGAGAGCTGACCGAAAGCCCGAGATCGGGGACAAGTTCAGTTCGCGACACGGACAAAAGGGTACCGTGGGTACTATCCTTTCGGAAGCCGACATGCCGTTTACTGCAGCAGGCGTTCGTCCGGACATCATCATCAATCCGCATGCGATCCCTTCTCGTATGACCATCGGACAATTGAAAGAAACACTACTAGGAAAACTTCTCTTGGAATTGGGTATGTTTGGAGATGGAACCGCCTTCTCCGAGTTGCCGCTTCAAACGATCATGACCGAATTGAGAAATGCCAAGATTGAATCGACGGGAAATGAACTTCTCTACGATGGTTTTACTGGAAATCAAATGGAAGCAGCTGTCTTCATCGGACCCGTCTTCTACCAGCGTTTGAAACACATGGTGGTAGATAAACATCACAGTCGTGCAAAGGGACCCATGGTCAATCTGACGCGTCAACCGGCGGAGGGCCGATCTCGCGACGGTGGTCTCCGATTTGGTGAGATGGAACGCGATTGTACAATCTCTCATGGAATGGCTTCCTTCACAAAAGATCGTATGTATCATGTGTCTGATGCCTTCCAAGTTCATGTATGTCGATTGTGCGGACTCATCTCTCCGTATAACGATGAATACAAGATCCATTTGTGTAAACCCTGTGAAAATCGTACCCAGTTTACACAGGTTCATATTCCGTATGCATTTAAACTGATGTGTCATGAACTGATGACGATGAATGTGGTCCCGCGATTCTTGACGAATTAATATTACGATACACTATGAAGAAACTTATGGGATTTATCCTACTCTTACTCTTTCTACTCATCATTTTTTTAAACAAGGAGTTAGAAGGACTTACCCAACCCGACAAACAAGAATGGACTACGATGATTGACAAGTTTAAAACGTATGACAAATGGGAAGATGTTAAAGTAGATACGCTCATTTTGATTATGGCGATGCAAAATGAAAAACTTAAAGACTTAATACAAAAGGGATCCTTTGAAGGGACGACTCTGGAAAAAGCCAATACGACCCTTTTTGAGGATGTGAAAAAGGAAAAACGAAAATACACCGATCAAGAGTATAAATTAATGAATGGACTTTTTACCAACAATCCAACGTTTGCAAACAAACCCTTAAAAGAACTGAATGATTACCTAAAATCTAGAGTCGATATCATAAGTAGGATCAAGGATGAATATAAGACAGATAAGGACACTACATTAAAGGAATTAGATGACAAGATCAAAGAAGAATAACCTACGGTTATACTATGAAGGTTCTTTTATTGATTTGTATACTGTCTATTTTTTTATTTATGTTTACCTTGAGAGAAGGGATGACGAATGCGGTGGATCCACCGGAGGTCACCGAACTTAAAGCTCTCATAGTAGAATATCATCCTAAGATAACGTTGGCTGAAATTAGGTATGAAATATCCGGAAAAATTAAATCTCGTCAAGATAGGATTGAAGATTATCAAAATCATGCATTTAAATCAAGCGAACATAAAAAAAGAGTATACGAAACCATTATACCAAGAATACAAAGTAATATTGTAAAATTTCAAAGCACCTTCGATACTCTGACGAAGCTAATTGACTCTAAGGGAAAGGTCAAAGATACGATGACCCTAGAAGAGGCGATCTCTGCACTAAAAGCGGAAACGAAAGAGGTAAAGAAAGAGATAAAAGAGGTTCGTAATGAAATCATCGAATCTCGAGATGAGCTGGACAAAAAATATGCGGGTATTAATAACCCTTTTATAAACCCGTTTATTTATGTAAAAAATAGGTACAATTATTCAGATAAAACGACCATAAAAAATATTTCTAAGGATTTAATCAGTCGAAAGTTGACCCAAGAAAATACGGTCATGATGGGAAAGCTTAAAGAGTTGGGTAATAAATATAATGAAAACACCTCTCTAGGGGACATTTTGAATATATATATGGGTCCGGATAAGCCTCCTACACTCAATAAAAACGAAAATATCTTTGTTACCTTAAAGAATACACCCCTTTCTAAGTTAAAATCAAAGAACCTATGGACAAGTAATAATGAGCTTGGAAATATTGCCTATAAACTCGATATGTATATGGTAGCAACGAACGATTATCAAAACTATATTGAAAAAGAAAAGAATAAATCCAATCCATATGTCAAGCGTGCCGATGATATTAAATCGGTACGCAACTACGTTAAAAATCTAATGGATCGAATGATCTTTCAACTCATATCAGGAAAAGTGAAAGAAACCGATAAATTAGAAAATGTATTAAAGGTTCCTGAAAAAAAACCTTAGGTAAAATATAAATATACCATATGAAGGTAGTTCTTGTTATCGTTGGATTAATTTTTGTACTCATCTATATGAAACTGCAGGTTCAGGAAGGGTTGGATAATATCGAGCTATACGGCGATCGAAAAATACTAAAATCATTTATGTCGGGTAAAAATCCTGAAACCAATTCCGACGTTAAATTAAAAGATTTAAAATTAAACGATGAACACTCCGATCAACGAAATCCTCTTCTTATGAAATATAGTTCTGGAGGGCCTCCTGCGGTAGATGGAAAGGATGGAACCTTTGATGGAGATACAAAGCTAATCGATGCCATAAGAAGTATTGATTTTAGAATCAAATATGCCGCAGCAGAGACTTAAAATATACGCATTCTGTATGAAGATTCTTGTATTGATTGGAGTTCTCTTGGTAGTGTTATGGTTTGTTAGAAATGTACAGGAAGGTGCAACTGGTAAAAGAGATAATTTCTTGCAAACGGAGATAGATAAATTAAATGATTTCAAGGGCGAACTTTATACAGGTATAAATAGTGATACTACAAAATTAAAAGACCTACGATTAAACAAACAACATTGCAAAGATCGTGATAGGATTTCTACTAAATATAAAACAGGAGGACCGAATGTGGATGGAAAGGATGGAAAATTTGATGAGAATGCGACGGTAGGAGAAGCAAGAAAAAAGCTTCAGTTTAGGATAGATAACAATAAAAGTGGTACCTCAGATAAATAAATATTCGTATTATTATATGAAGGTTCTTTTGTTCGTTGGTTTCTTGGTAGTTGTTTTGGTCATGCTTTCGATGAATGTCATAGAAGGCAATAATAACGATCCAAACGATAAACAGATTGATGATGATAAAGCTGAATTTGAAGAATTATATAATAAAGCCAAAGACATAACCCAATCTGGTGGTCATAAAGATAGGGGTACAAAACTTAAAAATTTAAAATTCGAAAAAGGTTCTGGTGATGCAAAAAGACTTGAAGATCTTATTCGTAAATATAAACATAGTGAGAATAATAAAAAAGATGTCACTGATGGATTAAATATTGATGAGGCTAAAGAAAAGTTAACCTATCGTAAGAAACATAATAGCTAACACATAAAATATTCGTAGTATACTATGAAGGTTCTTTTGTTCGTTGGTTTCTTGGTAATTGTTTTGGTCATGTTGGTTTCAGGAAATGTGCAAGAAGGTTATACTGTGGACGATAATATAACTTGGTTAAAAGGTATTGAAAACGATTCTACTAAAGAAAAAAAAATGTCTGAAATTAAAGCATCTAGACAGAATGCATTAAGTAAAGATAGAATTCAACAAATTATAGATAACCATGACGGCGCTCCTGAAAACACAAAAATTAATGGTGATACAAAACTTAAAAATGCTATTAAGAAATTGGAATTTAAAAGGGACAATTGCCCCACCGCAAACAATTCATAAAATTATATGAACAACCTTACGTTATCC
>Ga0078894_10002569_pt1 | contig 13749 bp, 21 predicted proteins | sample LauGreSu1BDMLBSD_2_FD_67506 | JGI IMG/M metagenome (GOLD analysis project Ga0078894, IMG submission 67506) | Freshwater lake microbial communities from Lake Michigan, USA - Su13.BD.MLB.SD (version 4) (version 4) | ecosystem: Environmental > Aquatic > Freshwater > Lake | place: Lake Michigan...
ATGTTAGGGAGTCCTGCTGCTTTATTTCGAGCCTGGACGCGAGCGTTTGCTTTCCGTGTTTGGTACAGCTGTCCGCGTCTCTGGTTACATGGCGCACAACTACTGACCAGGTTGTGTAGTGAATCGTCTCCGCCAGCGTCCTTCTCTAATAGGTGATCTGCTTGGAAGCCTTTTGTCCAGGGTGTCCCGCACCAGTGACAGGGCTGTTTCATTTCCATTAGGACAGCGCGGTTCTTTTTGTATTCGTTGCTGTAGCTCATTTGCTAACGCCCTCACTTCGTTCGGTTGTTCTCTTGTGTGTGTGCGGTTCTGTGGTCGGTGTCTCTCCCGCCGTTTCGGGATTGTCTCCCAGGGTCGCCGTTTGAATCCGTGTAGAGCCGTCACCCGCGTCATTTATGTCGTTTGAAAACGCTGCTTCGCGCCGTAGGTAATTAGCCCAGCGCGATCTACCCACGTTTCCGTGTGTTTCCCCAGCTGACAGCAATCGCCAACGTGAGCATGGACCAGCCCCCAGGGGCTTCGTTCTGTTGTGGCTGGGCATACTACCGAACCTGTTTTAGACCATAGGGTTTCACTGTGTCACTCCACAAAACTTCCGCGTTTAAGTCACTCATGGAATAGAGCTGGTCCACTCCAGCTGTCCACACGTTTTCGTATTCTTCGTATCCCAACGCCTGGACCGTGTGACCAGGAAGCCAGCCCTGAATGAGAAGCTGATTCCCTCGCGAGCTGACCAGAATGTAATTGGCGCGTGGGTCATTATGTCCCCGATAGCGAAGCAGTGGGGTCGGAGCTTCAGTGGTTCGAACCTCATAGTCCAACACGTCCCGCTGATCTACCTGACCAATCGTGGGGTTCCATTCAACGCCCAGCGCCTTCGCTACCGCGTATTCCCCGAAAGCCCCGATTATGTGCGACTGCCACCACTGCTGCTGGTGGTCCGGTGTTTCAGGGTGTGTCGAGCGCCTACCGCGATTCAATGCGTCAATTCTTCGCCTCACGCCACCTAGCGCGGCTTCTTCCATTTCGGCACATGACAGCGTGACCAGAATCTTCACTTTCTGCCCCCCAGCCGCTTCGCGAGCTTGTCTAGATCAGCTTCACGAACTAGCCACCATTCCACGTGTGGAGATAAAGCCTGCTGCCACATGACCTGACCAGGCGACAACTTGCCTACGTTGCTTTTCAGTTCTAAGAACAAAATTCCACGTTCCCTATGTGCCAAAACTAAATCGGGAAAACCTGGATCGCCGGCGATAGCTGTCAGCCAGCGTCCGTCTTTCTGTTGGACAGGGCGTGAATGCTGAACGCGGAAACCATTCATTTTCGCCAGCTGAATCACTTTCGACTGAAGCAGCGCTTCCGGAGCGTTACGCGTCATGGTGTGTCCCCAGCCAGAATCCGAAAATGATCATAAGAATCGTGTAGCCCAAGAAATGGAAGAATTCAGTCATTGTGGGTCATTTCGACTAACTGACAGGTAGGGCATTTCGGCTGATTAATCCAACAGGTACAAGGGAAATCCAGCGCGAACTGGTGAGCTGCTGAAACAATGCTTCGAAGACGAAGAATTTCTATTTCTGCTTCTTTCATAGCCTGGATAGCCGCGTTAAACGCTGCTTCTAATGCTTGCTTTTGAATGTTTTCTGTCTCACCCATTAAAAAGGTTCTTCCCTGTTGTCGTCTTCTTCTGCTGCTTTTCCGTTCGCTATCTCAGCGTTTAGCTCCGTGATCAGGTCGGAAGCCTGCTGTTTACTCAGGCTGTCCAGGGTTACAGGCGGAAGCTTCCCCAGCTCTTTACTCATTTTCTTAATAGCCCACTTTTGTTTGTCGGACGCTGTGCCGGCTCCCACAGGGCGTGTCACTGTCACAGCTCCCCCGCCTGGGTTGCTGGTTTCCATGCGTTCCACTTTTGTCATTTCTTCCCTGCTTGGGCGTGCGTCAGCGCCCAGCTTCGAAGGGTCGCCTTGAATGTTGAAGGTAGCAAGCGCGCGCCCAATCGCGGAAGTAACACAGGCTTCTAAATGAAAATTTCGGTTCACATTCGAAGACCCCTGGATTTCAAGCGCGAAGTCTGACGCCACTGGACGTGTATCTTCTCGATCTGTGTAAATCTCCGCGCGTGCTATGACGCGCTCAGCTGAGAATTCAACCAAATCAGTAAGAATGCGTCCGTTGGGGTACGCCTTCCAGAACTTGTCGATTCGGACCGCTACTGGTTCATAGTTTTCTAGGCTCATTTGTATTCCTTCGCGTTATCTAAAGCGACAAACTCACAAGCAGCCTGAAATTCAAGCGGAAACGCTTTTTTAAATTTCTCCACATTTCGACAGAAAACACATTCGCCCTCTATCTCCATTTTTCGCCTCATGGCACAGCGACATTTCTTCTCGCGTAGATAATCGACTAGCAGACTGAAAGCAGCCCCGCTTACTAGTGTCCGTTGTTCTGTTTCTCTGTCCATGTATCCCCTACATAGTTTTCTAGGGCTTCCCGCACAATGTCGGAAAGCGTTATTTTTTTATTTGACTTGACTTGACGCGTAGCGCGTGCTATGTCCAAATACTTCCACAGCTCCCAGGGAATTCTGACAGCTACGTTCTTTTCTTTCATTTTCCGCTGGAGCCTTTCCAGTGACCCATGCCGCCGTTGTCGTACAGGTAGCGAGCTACGCGGACGTTACACACTGGATCAGTGAGAGCCTTGACAACCTTCGAACGCGGGACCTGACAAATTTGGCTGGTCACTGTGACCCAGCTGCCTTGAATCTGTAGAAGCCCCACGTCTGGTCGCCCTGTGGAGCGCCGCACAGCTGACACGCTTTTAGGGTTACAGCGGGATTCTCTCCAGGCGATTCGGGAGAATGTTTTAGCTGGTAGTCCATGCCGGCGAAATAATGGTTCCCATTGTGGGCAGCTTTCACTGGCTGCTTCCGCTGGTGCTGGGATCAGGGTAAATAAACAAATAGCCACTAGCAGTCTTTTCAATCTTTTCCGACCTGTGTCACCGATTCCCAGGAGCTAGCGCTATCGGCGCGCTTGTCAAGTGTGACCAGCTCTATCGAATCTGTTTCCAAATCCCTAAAGATTTGGACCAATACGTTTTTATCTTTCGACCATACTGCCGTGTACCCGATTATTGGAAGCATTGTGTCCCCTTCCTGCTCCGCTGTCATGTTTACATAAAAGCTGTGTCATTTGGTGGATAACGAAAGCGCCCAGGCGGGGACTACCTGAGCGCTTCCTAATCTGAATGAGCGTGAACTATTCAGACTTCATGGGCTTAGGCAGTGACCGCCACATAGCTTCGAATTCTTTTGGATCGTCCCACGTGTTTTCAATTTCCACGTGAAGCCAATTCCCCCCTGGTCCAGCTGATTCCTTAGCGCTCTGGTAAACCTTGACGCCTTTCGCGCCTTCGCCCCTGGAGCAGCGGAAACCGCGCCCAAAAGCCCCATAACGGTAATCATGTATTTCGGCGATACGAAGGCTCTCAGAATGCTCTAGAAGCCACTCCCACGCTTCCACAGCGGCTCTACGCCCTGCTTTAGTGCTGGAATAGCCCACGTCACAAGCCCAGCCTGTCGCGTGCGTACTGAGGGCGCCCTTCGCGGCTGGATTCCTAACAGGGCGATTCACATAAATTCCCAGGTTCGTAAATCCCCAGCGCCTTCCACAGGCTGTGACGAACCACTTCACCACCGGCGAAGCCTTTTTTCCGTCCCAGGCGGGATAGAAAGGGTATTTACGCGGCACTGTTAGACCTTCCAATAGTAGGGTCCTGTGGGTTCGCCCAGCGCATAATTACTGGAAGCGCTGCCGCCCACAATGCGTGAAGCGTTAATTTCGGATCATTGGTGGCTGTCCACACTGGTAGAGCTGCCGCCACTAGAGCGCGTGCGTAGCTCGCTAGAGCTGCTTTTATTTTTGGGTTCACTTGTGTCCTTTCAAATGGTCACGAAACAGCTCAGCTAGATAGTCAAGCTTTTTCGAGTTTTCGCCGTGATCGCGATTATTCTGCCGGCGACTGAATTCAAGTAATCCGACAATGACGCTAAAGCCGCCACCAATGACAGCAATAAGGACCTGGTCACTCATTCCCTGCTTCGCTTTCAGGGTTCGTTTCTTCAGCTAATTCTTCTGGGGTTAGTTCTGTAGCTGGTGGATCAGGAATTTCTAGCGTGTGAAATTTAATTAGTGGCGTGTCCATTTTTTTAGTTTCTGTATCCATAAATGTTTATTGTCCCATAGCTAACCCCACCGCTAGCGATAAAGAACGTCATTCCGTCATAAGCGTTAGCGAGTGAGTGCTGGCTACCTGTCCAGGCGGCAGCGTCTTGCCATGCGCCAGTTCCGCTTAGTGTGGTTCTATCGGCAAGATACGGAGCGTCAATGTCAAAAGACAGCTGAGCGCTTGTATTTGCTGCTCCATAACCCAGGGGACTAGTGGATAGTGCCGCGCCGAAAAAGTTTCCTTGAGCGCCTGCCGCATACGAACGATACGCCGTGATGTATCCGTAATTGTTGCTCGTGGCGTCTGTTCCAGAAGCCCTTAGTCGCCAATACATGACCTGTCCGACTGTGTTTACAAAATTCATTTCTACGCGATACCGGCGGAAGTCTGAAGTAAAACAGCCGTTAATACTGATGGCAGTCGAAGCGGAAAAAACTACTTGACCGTTACTTAGTGAAACGCCTGTACCCGCCACGCTTGTCGGCGAAATTTTCCATAACCCCACAGCGTTCATGTGTGCCGCCGTAAGTGTCTGACCTACTGAAAATGTTGGGGGTGTTGCCATAGTTATTCCTTTACCACGAAAGTTTGTTTTGGTCTAGTACGCCGTAAATGTCTGAATCCAGCACGAAGTATGGGGTCAGATCAGCAGCGGCGAGATAGTACGTGTAGCGAGCTGATTCAGGCGTAGCGTCAAACGAAGTCCCCAGAATGGTCATGTAGTAAGACTGCCCACGAAAATTCACATAGGTCCGGTAACCAGGTAAGTCATACCAGGCGTATCCAAATTCTAGATTCATGCTGTTCTGAGCTTCTGCTAAACAGCTGATTTCACTGATACCGAACGAAGGGTTCGAATAAATACCTAAGTAGTAATTAGCTAAATCTTCAGCTTGTGCGGCGCTGCTGTTAATCGTTGAAATTCGAAGCGTTCGATAGGGCGCGCTTCCAACGCTTGAAACTATGTTTCCGTAGTCCTGGGTATTAACTTCGACCTGGGTGAAATAGTCAGCAGCTAACGAATCAAAACGGATTTGATCGTAAACCTGATTGGTGGAATCGTTCAGCGTGTCACTGAATACAGCTGGAAGCGTGCCGTTAAAGTCTTTCGTGTACACGCCTACTTGAACGCTTCCGTCTTTAATCGTTGCCCCTACTGAAGTAGCGATTAGGTTCAGATACTCCGCATACGATCCGCCCACTTCGTAGCTTCCTAGTGTGGGGGAATTTGCTTCAGTGAAAGTAGTTCCGACAGGAACGCCAGTGTAAGTGTTCACGTCTGACAGCAGCCAATAAACCAGGTCAGAAGTAATCAGCTGATTATTGCCCTGGAGACGCCCCATTTCAGCTAGAGCGCCTTCAGCGCTAATAACCAAATAGTCCGCGTTACCTACTCCGCTTAAGTAAGGAATTCCGTAGTTAGCTGTTACGTCTCGAATTCGTCCGCGCCAGTATTCATAAGTAGCGCCTGTGCGCTTCACGCGTATCCAGGTCCCTACCACTAGATCAGTAATGGGAGACGCGTAACCAGTGGGGTAGCGAAGCGTTACATTCATTGTCGAAGGCTCGAAAGTGTCCTGTAGTACGCGCCGCCCACAAAAGCCAGAAACGTTCTGAACGTTGCTGAGCTGTGTCCAGCTGCTTCCGTTGGCGGAATACTCAACAGTAAAGTTCGCTAGGGTCACGAAGCCACCCGAATAGGAATGGCTCCGTTCTGGCGCTGGTAGCGCCGGAGAGCGTCCACTACAGCATTAGGGTCGCCGCCCTGGACAGTGACGTAAATGTTTCCGCCGCCGCCAAAATCGCCCATTCTGTCTAGGGGAATGACTGCTTCTGGACCAGCTTCACCTACAACCGCCAAAATACCGCCAGGGCTGTTCACAATTCCGCCATTTGCTAGAAGCGGAATGTTCGGAACGCCGAATTCCTTCCCGCGTCCAGGAAGCCCAGGAATGTCTGGGATTTTAATACTGACCTTGCCAATGGAGTTATTCCACAGCTTCGCTATGCCGTTAAAGATTCCCTTAATAACGGAAAGCATTAGTTCGAACGCTGGAATTGTGACGTTGCTGATCCACCACTTCATTCCGCTAAAAACGCTGTCCACGATTTTTCTAAAGCCTTCGAACTTCTTGTATGCCACAGCCAGCGCCGCCACAAGCGCCACAATGCCGATAACAATCAACGAAACAGGGTTTAACGCCATAGCAGCATTAACAGCCAAAATCGAGACAGCTAGGACGCCGAACGCGGCAGCTACAGCGGCGATAAGGGTCGGATTCTCTGAAGCCCATTCCGCGAACTTCTGAAGGTACGGAAGCATTTTTTCAAGTACCGGAATAAGCGCGGCTCCAATGCTTTCCTTCGTTTCACTGAATGCCAGGGACGCGCGCTGGAACTTGCCAGCTGTTGTGTCAGCAGCTGCCGCCGCTGCTCCGCCGAACTTGCCATTAAGCACCCCCATAGCTTCGCTGGCGCTCATGCCTTCCTTAATCAGACCTTTAAGAGAAGGGTCCAATTTGGCTAAAGCGTTCGTCTGACCCCCTAGGGCTTTTTCGACACTAGCTGTGACAGCGCTCAGCGGCTTACCTGTCGCCGCTGCTATGTCCATACTGAGAGCTAGGGCGTCCTGAGCTTTCGTGACCGAACCAGTCTGGCGGACAAGCTTCGCTAGAGCTGGGCGTAGATCATCATCAGAAACGCCTAAAGCCCTGCCCTGTGCCGAAATCCAGTCTTCAGTGGCGGCAATACTTCCGTCCGTTGCTTTAGTCGCCTGGCGTAACGTGCGCGCCAGCTCCGCCTGGGCAGCCGCGTCTTCTACAGCTGCTTTAGTGGCGTCAAATGCGGCAGCAGCTAAGCCGGCGACAGCAGCGGCAGCGGGAACAGCTGCTTTCTTCACCGCGTATCCAGCTTTCGCCCCTACGCCTTCGAGAGAAGCGAATTCTTTTTTAGCCTTGTCAATTCCAGCGCTTTTGAATTCCGAAATAATTGGAATGTAAATGGACACTACGAGACCAGCTTTCTATTGGTTTCAGCTGCCACTTCTTCGAGCGCTTTCATTAGCTCACCGTCTGCCAGCTCACGAATGACTTTAATTTTCCGCCACATACCGCGCTGAGCTTTTCCGTAGGAAGCGTTCAGGTTTCTAAGAAAGGCTTCACTCTGGCTGTCTTCTCGATTACGCCCCAGGCGATCCGTACCGCCTACGCCCTCTGAACCGTTCCGTAGTCCTGCTATGTCAAATAGAGCGCCGCCAGCGTTCTTCTGAACGATTGTGACTATGGCGTAAGACTGACCTACTGAACGCCCCCCGACCTGGACGGTAACGCCGCTGTCCACTTTCTTCTTGTCGTAACCCAGGCGTCCCTTAGTGGACCAGCCTGGAAGCGTGTCTTGTAGATCAGAATTATCTGGGTATGAGCTACGCGCCACCGCCAGCATTTCGGCTGACGCCCCTTTAATTTTATTGACAGCTTTAAAGCGAAGCTTCTTGTCAATTTGCCCCAGCTCTTTTAATGCGTCACGAACCCCGAAAACTTCAACGCTGGCGCTTACTGGCATTTTGTTTCTTCCTTCGTTCGTTAATGACGCTGACCACTGTGGCTAGTTCTTCTAAGTCGAATGGGACCGTTGCTGGGTAGTAGCCAGTTTCAACTAACACTTCTGCTAGTTGCCTGCCCCACTGCCCAGCTCCGTAGGGTTTACAGGCTCCGAAATAACGTCAATGTCTTCACACTTCAAAATGAAAGCGTCAAACGTCAGCGGAACAGGAATGTTGTTGAGCTTCGCGGCTTCGTAAGCCATAAATAACAAATCTTCGTGACCTATTTGCCCAGCACCTAGCTCGGAACTTTTACGCTTAAATTTCCGTTCCCAGGCGATAATGACGAACAGGTTCGTTGTTACTTCGAACGCTGTTTCGTCTGTCTGTGTGATCTTTAGCTTTAGCTTCACTGGTGTCCCCTTTCAATTATTAAGACGCGTCACGCGCCCATGTGCCGCCAGTAAATGTGACTTCCACTGTTGCCAGCTCACCGATAGCGCTGTTAATCGGGGTGAAGTTTTCAAGGTATGCGCCGGTAATCGTGTACTCGGGATTTGAAGCGGACTCTGTGGTTCCGCTAGGCGAAATGACCAGGGTCGAAGACTTTCCTACACAAGTCGAAAGCGCTTCTTCGACTTCGCTCGCGCCATAGCTGAGATACAAGGTAAGAGAAACTTCTACCGATTGAAGACCTGGCACGTATGAGCGTCCTGTAGGGCTGCCCGAACTTGTGAAGGCTGTGCTTTCAAGCGGTTCGTTTCCGATTGTTAGGGAAATGTTGGAAGCCTGATCGCTTAAATCCCAGGTAGTAGCGCCCTGGGTTAAATTGACTGTTCCGTTACTGAGAAACGTGGTGGTAGCCATTTTCTGTCCTTATCTGTTGGTTCCGATTCGACCTATTAGGTCGTATGTGGGTAGTTGCTGGTTTCCGTATTCGGCAGTACCTGGAGAACCGCTTTCTACGATTATTTCCGACTGAAGAATTTCTTCGACTGTCGAAAGAATGAAGTCATTGTTCGCGCGATTCCCTGGGGGAGAACCGCACACACGAAGACGAATTCGAATGTCTGCTACAGCTCGCGCGTAAACACTGAAGTCTGGAAGCTCGATCATCACGCACTTAGGGCGCGCTTGCCCTGGGTCATAAGCCCAGACAATTTCCGCGTCCGTGAGAGCGTCAGCACAGGCGTCAATGGCGTCCTGAAGGAACCCAGCCATTATCCGACCTGTGGCTTTTTACAGCCCAGCAGCGCCAGAATCTGTGCGTAAGACTGCCCTGGAGCTACGCCAAAACCCTGGTTATCGAATGACGCGTATCCGTCCACAGCTCCACGCTGTTTCACCAGCTGTGAAGCGTAAAGAATGACGCCCTGCTTCGCGTCTGATCCAGGCGCGTAATTGGGGTGATCCTCATAGCCGGCTGACTGCCTCATTCGATAAGACCAGTCATTAGCCGCCGCTACTTGTGCTTCAGCCCAGGCTGTGTCGCCGGCGTCAAATTCGTAACCTAGAGCACCTTCCAATTCTCCGAGCGTAATCCAGGTACACGATAAATGGAACTGTGCCCACGCTGCCTGGCTTGTGACCGTAGTGTTCGCGTGACTGTAGGTGACTGTTTTATTTACCTGATTGACAGAATCAACAGTTTCGTTTTGTACGTTCCAGTTAGCAGTTGTGAAACCGCCCACGCTGAATCGCATTCCCGAAATGATTCCGTCCACGTCTGAAAGGGTGAGCGTCCACGTTCCAGCAGTAGCTGTGACATTCGTGATCTCTTTAGTTAAAGAAATCGGAAACACTGGCGCGGACATACTCACCCCCTCAAACAGTCATCAACGGACTAAGCGATTTTTACAAACTTCGCTGGGTCAATCATCAGAGTCGCCAGGTAGCCATACCAAGCGATTGTGCGACTGAGCTGATTCGGAACTGTCACTTGGAGACTTCCGCGTAAATCCTCGAAAATCTCGAAGCCGTCAGCGTTACCAACAGCCAGGAAGTCGGAGTTGTATGGGGTTACAACGACTGACAAGCCGAAAGCGCTTCCGAACAATGAGCCAGGCGAAAGCTGTCCGTAGGCGTTCATTGGGTTAAGTGCGCGATCCGCGTAGAAGAGCGGTCTGCCCGAGTCGTCCGTCAATTTTCCAAGAGCCGACCAGAACGAAGGACTTACGAACATGTGAGTTGGCAAGTGACTTGAAGCGTTCAGGATTGTTGCTGAGCAGTCATAGACGAAGTCCGCCCATGCTTCAGGGCTCGTCACATCAAAGGCGGCTTGGGTTGTTGTAATGCCTGCTTCGAGAGCTGTTTCTACCGCTGTTTCAGTTTGCTTCGCGTACACGCGCGCCATGTCGTCAAGAAGAAGCGACACTACTTCTGGCTGTGTGACGTCAAGTGAGAACTGGCTTACTTCGACATAGCCGCCGTACTGCTGCTTCGTGACCTGGTTGTCAGTGATCACGAAAGTTCCGCTTTGAATGTTGTTGTTGTTTTCAGTAACAGCAGCAATAGAAGTGTGTGTTGTAACGCTAGGACGGATAAACACTTTTCCGCCTGCTGGCATAGCGCGTGCCCCTACGGCTTCGATCACATTTCTACGACCCAAAAGCGAGTTATAGACAGGCTGAACAATGGGGACCGGAAGGATTCCGTCCAGGTCGCTGGTCAATACGTCAGGCGCTCCGGCTTGAATGCGTGCGGACATTTGAGCCCAATCAGCGCCGCCCTTCAACATTGTTGAAATGTATTCGGCAGCTGTTGGAAGTTTGAATTCACGCTTCGCTGAAGCGAAAATTACTGGGTTGGTTGGGACAGTCTCAGCTTGTGCTTCGACCACTTCTGGTGAATGTTCCATTTCGGAATTCTCCTCTTGTTGGGGTTCTTGTGTTTCTTCTTCGTCTGATTCCTCTGGAGAAGAAGCAGCGATTTCAGTTATGACAGCCTCTTTCCAGGCTGGCATGGCGACAAGGCTGACTTCGTGGATTTCGGCAGCTTCCACGATTAAAACGCCCTTCTTGTCGTACTTGTAGCGCGTGGGGGTGAAACCAGCGCTAACCGAATCATAAGCAGAAGCTTTCACCAGCTCTACCGCGTCATTCGCGGCAGCTGTGCGAGCAAACGTGGCTTCGAAAAGAAGACCTTCGTCACTGTCTGCTAATTCATTGACAACGCCCCGAAGCTGGGTCATGTCATGATTTTCGAGAAGCTTCGGCTTCGCTTCCAAATTGAAAGCGCCGCGCTTCACTAAAACCTTTTCGCCTGAGCTGACTACCGCGACTGTTTCCCAGGGGACAGCTATGCCGGTAATTGTGCGCGGCTTGTCTTCGCCGGCGGACGCGTCAAGCGTTACAGGTACAGCTTGAAAAGTAAGTTTCACGAATTTTCTTCTTCCATGTCTGGGGAATCTTCTACGTCAGGCTCAACCATTACTTCTGGATCAGCTAGCGAATTTTCGGACAGGTAGCTTTTAACGTCAAATTCAACGAACCTGTTTCTAGGGAGAATTTGATTCATTGAAAAAGTCTGTTCAATCGCGTCTATGTATGGCTTCGCGCCGAAAAGGTACAAGTCCTGACGCGCTTGCTGTGCGTTCTGGTAAGTCATGCCGCCCGTAGGAATGCCAACCAAATAGGGGGGAATGTTCGCCACGCGTGCCAGCTCTAGCGCCTGGTATTCACGCTGCTTCGAAAGAATGTCAAAAGGGTTATTTTTGTATTCTTCAAATTTGACGTAATCGTTTAGCGCTCCAATAGCTCCGTCTGTAGATTTACGAAGCGCCGCCCAGCTCTTAGCCAGGTCAGAAAGCTCCTCGCCACTCATAGTCTCGCCGCCGACCTGCTGAAGATAACCAGGGACTTGCTCTGAAGTCGCTTGTCTATCGGTCCACTGATCTAAATGGGCTGAGATAGTGACAGCGCGCGCACCCTGGAATAGAAGACCATTGACAGGGGACAGAATCTGTACCACGTCATTTGGTTCCAGGGGGTAGCCATTAAAAGTGATTTCCTTGCTAGGTCCGAACCACTGTGGACCCGCCTGGTCAGAAGTGTTCACAGACGCGGCTGGAATCCACGTGAAAGCAGCTGGGCGATTGTCATCAGCTCGCCGGCGTGTCACAGCAGCGAACGCGCGCCCGTAAAAAAAGAGATCACTAAAAATGTTCGAATAGAAAAAGTTTCGCGTGACATTTGGGTCAGGCTGATCTATCCAGGGCTCATTAGGAAGATAAATCTTTTCGTAGCGTTCGCCTGTCCACTGAAGCGTGTAGTGCTTCATTGTCAGCGCGCCAATCATGGACGCGATCAGGTCGCGCGCGCGTGAAATGGTTGGAACGGAAAGCGCGACTTCCTCGCCGTAGCCCACTGAATACTGGTAAAACGAACCAATAGGGGAGCCACCAGCGGCAGCGCGCACGTCAGCACCAATAGCGGGAGCTTGAATTTTTCTAGAGAAAATTCCCATTCGCTCGAAGGCTGTCAATGTTTACGGAATTAAGCAAGTATTAAACGAAACTTTTTTTAGCCGCGCCCCATAGCAGCCTTGCCAATCATTCGCGGACGCGAAGCAATACCGGCGGCGAAAATTGTCAAGCGTGCTAGCTCGATAGGACCTGGGGAGCGTTTCGAGCTGAGAGCTACGGAATGCTGTTGTCGAATTGCTACCGCCCTATTCATGTGGGAAGAAAGCGTTTCTTCTCCGTCATGGCAAATACGCCCTTCAAGGATCAGGTTCTTCGTCAGGGTGGTCCACTTCAACAGCTCGCCATAGCCCACTATTGTCTTCCGCTTTTCTAAATGCTGGGGAACGTGTGCTTCCAGGCTGGGCGTAATAGCCAGGCGAACCTGGGCGTCTTCCATTAGATCAGCTATGTATTCCTGACATTCACGAAGGGTCGAAACGTTAAACGCTGTTTTCACGTGGACCCTGTTTAGATCGTCCACCGCCGCGATTACTCCCAGATAGCGCGAATCGTCTAGAGACGAATCCACTGCCAGCACTGTCGGACCAGCTGGGAATTCTTCAGCTACTAAACACTTGTCCCATTCGCCAGGCTGAAGCCATGCCTGATCAGCCGCCACAAATAAATTCAGTGACCCACGAAGGAAGCTGATTCTGTCAGGGTGATCGCTGTCAGCAATCATGTCTTCCCACTGAAGCAGCGTCCCTAGTGAAGGGTTAGCCCACGCCCACCAGGAAATGTCGCCCATGTAATCCACGCCTTCAGGAACGGACCATTCAGCGAAGTAAAACTTATTCGCGCGCTTTTCGTCTATCAGCTTTAGCCCCTGTTCACGGTATCGAAGCTGAGCAGCTGACCCTTCCGTTCCAGCTGTGGACGTCATCAGCATTAGCGGCGACCCGCCAGCTGTGAACTTATTCCTGGCTTTCATAGTGGGCTTAATACCGGACGCTAGAACTTCGTCAGTGATAGCCCAGATTTCGTCAGCCCACGCGAAATCCACACTTAATCCATGAGCTGCTGTAGGCGTGGCGGCTTTAACGAACCAGCGTGATCCGTCTGGACCTTTCGCTTCCATTCGCCCATACCCCCACTTCAGCTCGAAGCCGAATGAATCTTTCAGCACCGGCGCTACGCGCTCGAATTGCTGACACGCTAAAGAAAGCTCATCAGCTGTATTCAGAACCGTCTGGGGTTTACCGCGAAGACGCGCGAAGGTAGTCAGCCAGGTCCCTAGTAAAGCCTGACCCAATACCGTTTTTCCATTTTGTCTCGCTACGGACAAATAACCAGAACGATTAACTAGATCACCGTCTTCGCCCAGCTCCAGCAATCCGTGAAGCGCGTGAACCTGCCAGGGGAGAAGCTCAATGCCTAAATGGGTGGCAGCCCATTCGACCACCAGCGGAGCCAGCGATTCATTCCCTACCCGAATAGTTTCCAATCGGGGAAGGGTCCGACCAATCTCGGGAATTTCCCTGGGAATTCCTTCGGTTCCAGCCTTCGGGGATAG
>Ga0078894_10002570_pt1 | contig 13749 bp, 4 predicted proteins | sample LauGreSu1BDMLBSD_2_FD_67506 | JGI IMG/M metagenome (GOLD analysis project Ga0078894, IMG submission 67506) | Freshwater lake microbial communities from Lake Michigan, USA - Su13.BD.MLB.SD (version 4) (version 4) | ecosystem: Environmental > Aquatic > Freshwater > Lake | place: Lake Michigan, USA...
TGGAAATATATGATTTTAATAAGTCAAATTTATCTTCAGTAAATTCTATAGAAAAATTTAAGCAATTATTTGTTTACGCACCAGGTACAACAACAATTTCACCAGCATCTCACACTGGGGATATAAATACAATGTTAGAACCTCACATTGTATTTTCTACATTAAATATGAGATATAAAGAAGTACCAAAAGTAAATGATATAAACCCTGTTACAAGTTTACCATATGTGCCAACATGTCCAGATGGTAAAGCTGTTAGTTATTGTAATGGTGCACCTTCTTGTGAAAATATAGTTGATTGTAATGCTGTAATTAAAGTTGATGAAAATACAGAAATCAACATTTGGTTTGATAATTCAGGTTCAATGAATACTACATTAACACCTTTACAAACAATGCAATCTACTATTTTGAAAAATTGTTTGTTGCCTGTTTACAATAATGATTCAGCACTTTATGATAAAAAAGTAAGAGTATTAAAAATGAGTGAAGGTGGTGCAGAACACTTTGAAGCTTTTGTAACTTGTATATCTGAAAAAAGAAACTTTAAAAGAAATCCTGATACAAATGTTAAACTAGTAATTAATTTGTCATTTGCAGATGAAGCAGATCCAAGTAGTAGTGTTTTAGATGATGGTTATCATACAACACTTGTACCAATTAGTACAACAGCAAGAAGTACTAGATATGACAGACACATTGCTAATGCAAAAGCTAATTTGGCACAAGCTGCAGCTGATGGTTATATTATAAAAGGTTATCAATTTAGAGTGGCAACTGCTAATGCAGGTGCATTTGCAGCTTTTAAAGAATTAAATGAAAAAACTTTTGTTGATAATGGTGGTATTTATTCATCTCAATACACTTTAGCAGATCAAGCTGCTAATAATATATTTTTGTATGATTTAGATACTGTAGCAGGTTCTACTCCAAAATACTATGCAGATAAAATTATAGCAGCATTACAAGCATTAGGAATTGATGTTCCTGTATGTTGATAAATTAAATTAAAATTGAAAATTAAATATATTATATTATGAGTACTAATAACAATTGCCCAACTTGTGGACCTTCACCACAAGCACCTGTTACAGCACCTCCAGTGTGTGCAGGAGAGTTATGTCTTGACATTGTAAAAACAGATTGTGTAAGATATCAAGGACCAGCAATTGCTTGTAATGGACAAGTTGTTGTTTCTAATGGTGAATCTTTAACAAGTATTTTGCAAGATCTAGTTACACTTACTTGTACTGATGCATGCTGCACAGTACCAGAAGTTGTATCAGTTGCAAATACTGAATTTATAATCATATGTGCTGAACAAACAGCTTCTTGTACCTATGATGGTAGATTATATAACTGGTATGCTTTAAATGCAGGAACAGAAGGTAATGGTAGATCTGCTAATGGTTTAGTTAATGTTAATGCTGCTACAAATCCAGATCAATGGCGTATTCCATCTGAGTCTGATTGGAATGTTACAATACAAGCATTAGATTCTGCTGCTAATCTTACTAATGCAGGTTGGAATAATGTGGCAGGAGGTTCATTGAAATCTACTACATGTTGGAGTACACCAAATAGTGGTGCTACAAATGCAATATCATTTAATGCAATTTCTTCTGTATTCAGAGAAGGCAATGGTTTGTTTTCTCTTAACAATGGTCAGATTGCAAGATACTGGGCGTACACAGCAACAAATTCAACTGCAACAACTGCATATTCTTTTTCATTATTAAGTAATGATGATTTAGTTGCAAGAAATACTGCTCAACCAAAAACATCTGGTTTAAGGGTAAGATTAGTAAGAGCTGCTAACTGCAATGAAACACATGGTGAAATTATTTCAGATGCTTATACTGATAACTTTGGTTTTAAGTATAACGCTGTTGTAATTAACAACTTAGTTTGGTTAACATCAGATTTAAAAGATACTAAAAATAATACTGGTGCTACAATTGCCAATGTATCTAATGATACAACTTGGGGTTCTACAGTAACTCCAGCAACATGTTTACCATTAAATAATTCAAGTTATACAACAGTATATGCTACTGGTTGTACACAAAAGAAAATATCATTTCCAAATTTTGCAACTTATTTAAGTGTTGGAGGATCAGGTGCACTAGATTTATCTAATTTACAATCATGTTGTACTACTAATACTGCAAGCATTGCATCTATTAATACTACAATTACAACAATGCAAGCACAGATTGCAGCTTTAACAGCTACTGGTGCATCTGCATTATCTGGTACTGGTACTCCAAATACTTTACCAAAATGGAATAGTTCAACACAACTTGGAAATAGTCAAATTATAGATTCAAGCACAGCAGTAGGTATTAATGGTACTCCTGTAGCTGATACAAGATTAAGTGTTTTTGGTTCAACTGCAAGTAGAGTAGCAATACAGGGTACTACTACTAGAACAGGTACTGGAACTTCTCCTGCTGTTGGTGTATTAGGTTCTGCTACTGGTGCAAATGCTGGTACAAACGTAGGTGGTGATTTTAGAGCACAATCTTCTACATCTTTAAACATAGGTGTAAGAGCTATTGGTGGTGCTGGTACAGTTAAATCATATGGTTTATTTGCTGAAGCAGATGTTACTGCACCACAAAAATTTGCTATTGTAGCAAAAGATGGTACACAACAAGCAGGTAAATTCTTAAAATCAATTACTAATGATGGTGAAGCTAACTGGGCGTTTATTACTCCAGCTGATATTTCTGGTGGCGTTCTTTCTGGGTCTGGTTCTGCAAACTTGGTAGCAAGATGGTTAAACAATACAACAGTAGGAACAGGAGTATTATATGATAACAATTCTGAAGTTTCTATTGGTTCTATACCAGTGTCTACAACAATGTTATATGTTTCTGCACCTAATACTAAAAACTCTGCTCTAGAAGCTGTATGTGCTGCATTAGGGGGAACTGCTGGTGTATTTACAACAAATGGTTCTGGAATTTCTGTTAATACAGGTCTTAGAGGTATTGCTTTAAATGCTACAAATGAAAATATTGGTGTATATGGTATCACTGTAGGATCAACTATTGGTGATAATATAGCATTAAAAGGTGAGGCACTTAATGGGTTAAACAATTATGCCATTCAATTAAAAGATGGTAGTGAAACTGTAACAGGTGGTAAATTCTTAAAAGATATAGGAGATGGTAAAGCAAGATGGACTGCTATAACTGCTGCTGATATCTCTGGTACTGTTTCAGCTTCTGGTGGAAGTAATAACTTTATAGTTAAATTTACACCTAATGGGACAACAATAGGAAACTCTCAAATTCAAGATAATGGTTTAGGCCTTTCTATAAATGCAAATCCTTTAACTGGTACTAGATTTTACATTTTATCTAATTCTGATACGAATACATTCTATGCTAAAAATGGTACAACAAATGGATTTGGTGTTTTAGGAGAAGCTGGTTCAGCATCTGGTACTTCAACTGGAGTTCATGGTTTAGCAAATGGTTCTGGTGCAACTAATATTGGTGTTTATGGTAAAGCTGAAAATGGTACTACAAAAAACATTGGTGTTAAAGCTGAAGCATCAGGTGCTGGAAGTTATGCATTACAAGTTGATGATCCATCTAAAGGAACTGGTAAATTCTTGAAGTGTATGACAACCAGTGGTGATGCAAGTTGGGCTACTTTAACATCTGCTGATATTCCTGGAATTATTACAGGTACAGGTGGTACTCAATATTATTTACCAATATGGGGTGCTGGTGGAAATGTTTTAGCTAATAGTCCAGTATATGTAGATTCTGCAGCACCTAATCTTCTTAAAATTGGTACAGGAAATACTTTTATCTTTAATACAACTACTGGTGAAAGTGATCTTGGTTTAGCTGGAGGGTCAAGAGTTAAATTTACTCCTGCGACATCTACATTACAAGTACTATCTACAGGTACATCTACAGCTGCACCAGTAGTTGATATAACATCTACAAAAGGTCAAACTCCTGCACTTGTTTTGAATAGACAAAATACAACTGGAGATCTTTTATTAAATGATGTGCTTGGTGATGTTAAATTTGGTTCTCACAGTTTAATTACTTCAATAGCAACAGTAAATCATACTTCAACAGGTAAAGGTAAAAATCTTAAATTTAGAACAGTTGGTAATACTCAAAACAGTGTTCAAGATGTTTTAGAATTAACTCAAGATGGATATGTTAAAATTGGTAACTCTACAGGTACTTATATATTACCTAAAACAGATGGTATTGTAGGACAAACATTGATAACTAATGGTGCTGGTGTATTGACATGGGGTACTCAAACTTCTGCAATTACAGGTACAACTGGCGAATTACCATTGTTTACTGCAACTAATACTGTAACATCTTCACCAAGATTCTCTTTTGTTGACATACCAGGTACAGAAGTTGGTTTTAGACTTAATGATGGAACTGATAATAAAGTTCAATTAGGAGTATCTTATTTAAATGTTGAAACTGAAGGTTTAGCTCAAGATTCTGCATTAAGACTTGCAAACTGGTCTGATAGTTTAGAACGCAAAGGAGCTATATCTTTTAGAAAATCTAGAGGTTCAATTAATACACCTGATTCAGTAGTTATAGGTGACAAATTAGGTACATTGTTATTTACTGGTACTGCAGATAATATTGCAACTGGTGCTATTAGTGGTACAACAGTAGGTATTATGGAAGTTGTTGCAGCAAATAATTTTTCAATAGTACCAGAATCTACAATATTTAGAAGAAATGCTCTTGCAGAATTTAAATTATTTTTAGGTGCATCTGCTAACTATGCTGCACAACCATCTGGGTTTCCTAATGATTTGGTATTAAAAATCAATGGAGATGGGCAAGTTTCATTTAAAAACTTCATATTTCCTACAACAGGAGGTACTGCAGGTCAAGTATTAACTACAGGTGGAGGTAGTCCAGCACAATTATCATGGGCGACACCAGCTGGTGGTTCAGGAACTATTACTGGTTCTGGTACTTCAGGTAAAGTTACTAGATGGACTGGTACAACAGCAATTGCTGATAGTTCTATTTTTGATAATGGTACTACTATAGGAATTGGTGTAGCGCAATCTGGATATGCAATGATAGAAGTATTTAGTTCTGCTACAACATCTCCATATGGTATTAGAGCAAAAACTTCATATGATGCATCAGGTTTAGGATTAAATGTGGGACCAAATATAGCTGCTGGTATTCATAGTACAGCAGATGGTCAAAACGCATTAGCAAACTATGGTGTACATGGAATTGCTACTAGTTCTTTAGTTGATAATATAGGAGGAGTATTTGAAGGTACTGGTCAACTAGCTGCTTCAAATGGTATTGGTGCAAAAGTAACTGGAGGCCATAATATTCCAAATGGTTTAGCTGTAGGTATTCAAGCAATTGCTTCAGGTTTATCAACTTTTAAATATGCTGCATGGTTACAAGATGGAACACAAGCTACTAACAAGTTCTTAAAATCAGTGACTAATGATGGTAAAGCAAATTGGGCTTATCCAATTCAAACTGCACAAATAATGTGTTCTGATTTAACTACAACAATTACTGCTGATGCTGTTAACAAAAAAGCATTTTGGATTGCTCCATGTGATGGTTACATTACTGATATTTTTGCAGATTTAGATGTTGCACAAACTTCAGGATCTACTTTTACTATTGATATTAAAAAACTAGGAACTACAATATTTACAACAGGACTTACAATTGATAATGCACAGTCTAGTTCTTTAAATTCAAGTGTACAAAACATACTTTCAAATACACAAAGAGTTTTTACAAAAGGTCATAAGTATGAAATACATGTGACTCAAGCAGGAACAGCTCCAAAAGGATTGATGGTTAGTATAAACTATGAAAGACGTTCATAATATAGTACATTAATTTTCTCAGAAACATGAACCCTTGCATCACTGTGAGGGTTCTGTTTTTATTGCTATATTTGTTCATATCAATATTTTTATTTATATTTTTATTGTAGGAAAGCTTATGAAAAATGCATTAAAATATACTCCAGATGTAAAAGGTCCTAGATTCAGAAAAGAATCTGAATACACTGTTACAAATGAAATGGCTAGGAAAATACAAAAGGAAGTATTTGCATCTACTTCAATGAAACTTTCAGATATTAAAAAAGTAATAGAGGAATACAATAAAGAAATAACAAATTTAGTAGTGACTAAAAGAGATGGTGTTGAAATTCCATCACAAATTGGTCATCTATTTGTTGGTACTTGTAGTAAACCTATTAATAAAAATGTTGATTATTTAAAGACAAAAGAATTAAAGCATGTAGTGCAACATAGAAACTGGGAAAGTGATAATCATCTTGCAAAGATATTTTTTACAACTTTTGCTAGTAAGTATAAAAAGTTTAAACATAATGATTTATGGTCATTTGAAGCAGATAGAACATTTAAAAGAACTGTTGCTAAAATGTATCCAGAAAATTGGAAGATGTACATACAGGTTGATCCATATATAAAAATTAGCAGTCTTTTTAGAAATAAACTATACAATATAGAAAGGACTGAGAAAGACCAAGAAGGGTTAAAAACATATAATGAATTTGAATTTTAAGTTATGACAATAGGAGAAGCAATATCAAGAGTACGTAATCAATTAAAATCTGTTAAGCAGGATGCACATCTTACTAACAGATTTTTGTATTCAATGATTATGAAACATGCAAGATTCTTCATGCATAGACAGGATAATCTTAATCGCATTATGAAATACAATAGTGTATTTCAAACATTAAACTTTGTAGAATTGATAGATGTTGATTCTGCAGAAGCTGAATGTCATGGTGTGTATAGTGGATGTAAATTCAAAAGGACAAAAGAAAAACTTCCTAGAATGATTGAAGGTTACTATGGACCATTACTAAGATCTGTTTCTTCAATAGATTTGTCACAACAAGTAATACCTACATTTCCAATGACTTTTAAGCAGATTTCAAAACAAACTACTTTTAAGTATAATAATAAAAAATATTATTGGTTTTTGAATAACTACTTGTATTTTCCTAATATATCATGGGATGCAATCAAAATTGAAGGTGTGTTTGAAGGGGATATATCTGCTTTAAATTGTGATGCTGAAGATGATTGTATGTTTATACAAGATCAGAAGATAAATGTACCTGAATTTTTATTTTCTGAAATAGAACAGTTAGTGATACGTGATTTAGGTGTGATGATTAACATACCAGCTGATCCAGGTCAAAATACAGACAGTATAACATCTTAAGAAAATGAAAACAGAATTACAATATAAAACATTTGATGAGCTGTTAGACAGTGTCAAAATTGATTTGAGAACATATGATCTTGAAGGTATGATTGACAATCAATCTTTGATTAAGGTTGCTCAGCGTGTCAATTATGAATTAGGATTAAGAATAAATCCTAATCGCACTAAGATGTTAGAAATAACAAATTTTAGAGCAAAGTTGCCATCAGACTTTTATGTACTAAATCATGCTTTACTTTGCATGGGTTCTATTGAAATGCAGAATCCTCCATTGTGGTCATACAAGACTTATAATCAAGGTGTTGCAGATGGTATATATAAATCTGAATTTGAGATTTATAGAAAGATGGTTGAACAATATGATACAACCATGTCACTTGTGCAAGGTTTAAATACTGTAGTACATAATCTTGGCACTAATCATGTTTTGGTTCAAGCCTTAGATTCTACCAATACAATGATTACATTAGGTGTAATTGTGGTAGATAAAGATACAATACAACTAAATTCACCTGCAGCTTATGGTGATGTGCAACTTATTGTTATGGGTTCTAAGTCTAGTTGTGATTCTGAATGTCCAGATGTAGGAGTGGTAATTCCACCTAATCCATGTGTGGTTCAAGAATCATGTAATGTTACTAGCCTCACATCAGAAAATGGTTGTCCAGTAGCTGTTAACAATTGTAATGGTAGGGTAAGAAAATTCAAACAACTTTATAGATTGAACATCAAAAGAAGTAAATCTGTATCTGCTGATTGTGTAGAAGTAAACTCAAAAGACTATTACACTGTACATCTTAAAAATGGTTTTATAGAAACAAATTTTCAAGAAGGAGAAGTTCTTATTCAGTATGAAAGTTTAATGGAAGATGATGAAGGTAACTTACTTGTATTAAGTCATCCATATGCTGATGAGTTTTATGAGTATGCTTTAAAAGAAAGAATCTATGAAAATCTTGCACAAGCAGGAGAAAATACAACTCAGTTAGCTCAATACATGGGAGCAAAACTAAGAGAAGCTAGAAACAGAGCTTTAGGATTTATTAATACTCCTGATTTTGGTGAGTTAAAACAAATATGGGAAACAAATAGAAAGGCACAATACTCTAAGTATTATGACATGTTCAAACATCGCATGCCATACCATCCTTACTATTCTTAACATTTTATTATCATGGCAGGAAATAATATGCAAAATACAACAGGTGCAAAAACAAATTCTTTTCCAAAAGGAATGTATAAGGATACTACTGATATTTATATATCAGAAGGTCTTTGGACTAATGCAATTAATGCAATAAACAATTCACATTCTGGTGAAGTTGGTGCTATAGGTAATGAACCTTCAAATGAATACTGTACAAAAGCTCCTTACACAATAATTGGTTTTGCCAATATTATTGAAACAGAATGGGTAGTTTTTTCAACAAATGATATTGATTCAGAAATAGGAATATTTGATGAAACAAAATGCAAGTATACAAAGATTGTAAGTGCAAGATGTTTGAATTTTAAACAAACACATTTGATTACAGCTCATGTAAAAACAAATTATGATTGTACAAGATCTGTATATTGGCAAGATGATTTAAATCCAGACAGAGTAATGAATCTAGACAAGGTTCCATATATCTGTAAACCAAAAAGTACAAACCCTTGTGATGGCGAAACTTGTACTGATCAGTTGGATTGTGATGCTATTAGGTTACATCCTTTAATTCAACAACCTTGTCTTAAATTGTCAAAAGCAAAAGGTTCAGGTCAATTAAACAATGGTAGTTATACTGCTTTTATAGCTTATAGCGAAAATGGAATTAGACTTACTGATTACTCAATGCCTAGTGTTGTTCAATCTCTTTGGCAAGATACTGGTATTGGTGGAGGTTTAGAATTTGAGATAACAAATTTAGATCCTGATTATGATGAATATGAATTAGTTATACTTTGTGTCATAACACAACAAGCAATTGCTAAAAAAATTGGTAACTATTCAACTGCTCAAACACAAGTAACAATAGATATAATTGCAGGTTCATTAGAAACAATACCTAATAAATATTTACCATTAAAAAATGTTGTGTATGAAAAGAGTAAAAAGATGTTTGTTATCAATGATTATTTGATTAGAACATCTGTTACTACACAACCTTATTTAAATTATCAATTACTTGCAAACAAGATTACTGCAAAATGGGTAGCTGTTGAATATAACAGTAACTTTTATTATAATGGTGGTAACTCAGTAGGATATCTACGTGATGAAGTGTATGCTTTTTTTATCAGATGGATATATAATACAGGAAATAGAACAGCATCATATCATATACCAGGTAGACCATCTAAAGCTACTGATATGCTTGCAGTATCAGGTGATGATGTAGTAAGTCCAACTGAAACAAAATCTTGGCAAGTATATGATACATCTACAAAACTAGTTGCTAGTGGAACAACGCCTGATGGGGGTATAATTAAATTTAGAGGTGATATGGCATACTGGGAATCCACAGAAAGATATCCAGTAAAACCTGCTGTATGGGGACCTTTATGTAATCAACCTATACGTCATCATAAAATGCCTTCTAATGAAACAATGCATATTCATAATAAAGCACCTGGTGAATTAATTTATGTATTAGGTGTTGAGTTTTATAATATACAACATCCTGTTGATGAAAAAGGGAATCCTATTAGTGACATTGTTGGATATGAAATTTTAAGAGGTTCAAGAGAAGGTAACAGAAGTATTGTTGCTAAAGGTTTGTTTACAAACATGTTAGAGTTTGATATACAAGGTGATAATGATAAAAATGGACTTGTACAGAATTATCCATATAATGATTTAGGACCAGACCCATTTTTGACAAATCAATTTTCTGTTTTAGATCTTGCAGGTTCTGAAACTGGAAATGATGGAGCTGCAAGTATTGCTTCTGCAGAAGGTGGTGGTGGTAAAAATAATGATGGTAATGGTGGAGAGGCTGAAGGTCAAAAAGGTAAAACTGAATTTGTACCAACTGGTGGAGCATCTTATTCAACTGAATCAACACCAAAGTTAGATTCTTTTAGAAAAGATATTTTTGCATTTCACTCTGTTGAGGGAAGTTTTATTAGACCAGCTTTGGGTGGCAATCATATTAAAATATATACAGAAGAAATTGGAACATCTAAAGGTAGATTTGTATTAGCACATAAACATCCAAGATTTAAATTTTTAACAGATGGTGCAATGTGGTCAAGTTTGCCTATTGCAATTGGAATGGTTATAGTAGAAGTTTTAGGTAAAACTACAATAAGAGCTGGTAATAGTTTAGGTTTTAATTTTCTTGCAACAGCTGATATAATGGCACAAGGTAATAAAGAAACTGGAGCTGGTTCATGGATATCAGATTTAATCGGTACTAACTTGTTAGCAGCTGTATCTTCAGGAGGTCAATCTATCAATACTGGTTTAATAGAGGGTGTATTAAACATTACAATAGGAGCTGCTTATTACTTTCCAAAAGCTATGAATGCTTACTTTACTATTGTAAAAAACATGAATAATTATAGAGATCATGTGTTGCAATTTAATAGTCATGGTTTCTTTAATGATTTTAATACTATAACAAACTCAGCAATACCATCAGGATTTCAAAAATGTTATAGAAGAGCTGTTGTTCCAAATAAAGCAAAATACATTGGAATGCATGTTCAAGATTTTGATAATGACTTTAGAATTAACAATGTACACAGACCAAAGTTTATTTGTTTAAAAACAACAAAAGATGTTCCTAATCCAGTTGCAATTGATAATTCAAAAGTAAGCTTGCAAGATTTGTATAAAAATGTACCTGGTAATTCTGAAATACATAAGTATCCTTTCAAAAGTTTAACTACAAATATTGTTCAATATTATGGTGCAATAAAAGTAGATTTTCAAAATCAATATGGACAACTTGATAGTATAACTCAAATACCAGTAAATTCTTGTGTTTACAATACTAAACCATTGGCAGGTTTTGCTAATAAAACTAATGTAATTTTTGGTGGTGATATTTACATAAACAGATATACTGAGAAAAATCCATATTTATTTTTCAATACTTGGTTAATGGGTGAAGAAGATGGTTTTATATTTGATTATAGAGCTGTTGTCAATGGACCAATTCCTAGATACTTTGCTGCATTTTATAACTTTGAAGCACAAGATTTAGCAATCAAATTGAAATTCAACTTTATATTTCCAAAAATTACAATGACCACACCATCAGATTTTTATAGATTTGATCAAGGTAAAACATTAAAATCAGGATTACTTATAAAAAAGAATGCATGGTTTTATTTGTCATATAATGGTGTAAGAGATTTCTATACTGAATCTGAACTTAACATGGCTTTTAGAGATTTTGGTGAAGATATTCAACAGAAGTTCTATGATGTGTATGGTGGTTCATTTAATGATATAAACATAATGTTTAGATCTGACCACATATCAAAACCTGTGTATTATAAATATGATCTTTCATTAAGTGTTTCAAAATTATTCAACAACTTGTCAAGTTGGGGAAAAATGTTACCACGTGATTATGATCCTAGACTTTACACAAGTTGTTTTGAATATTTACCAAAGCGTGCAATCTACTCACTACAACAACAAGATGGTTTAAGAAGAGACAATTGGAGAAACTATTTGCCATTAAACTATAAAGACTTTGGTGGTGTAATAAATACTATTAAACCATTAAATGCAACAGGTGCATTATTGTTATTTGAAAATCAAGCTCCAATATATTTTACTGGAGTAGATGAGTTAAAAACAGAAGGAGGAGTTAAAATAACAATTGGTGATGGAGGTCTTTTTGCAAATAACTATAAAAGTTTATTCAATGCAGAAGATACAATTGGATATGGACATTCTATATCATCAAGAGCTGCAATAAACACTCCATTTGGAATGTTCTTTGTGTCACAAAAAAGTGGAAAGATTTTTCAAACTAATGGTCAAAACATGGATGAAATATCCAAGTTAGGAATGAAGTTTTGGTTTTCTAAACACTTGCCTTCTAAATTTTTAGAAATGTATCCTGAATATCCAATGTATGATAATCCTGTAAAAGGTATTGGAGTACAGGCTATTTATGATCCAACATATGAGTTAGTATATTTTACTAAAAGAGATTTAGTACCATTAAAAAACAATTTACATTTTGATGACCCTTCTGGTGTACCATACTATTATTGTGATGAAGAAGCAGAAGATACAACATATAAAGATTTGGGAGAAGATGACAGAACTCCTGCTGCAAGAAGTATGCCTCAAGCATTCATGATAGTTCCTCCAAATCCAGCGCCAAGTGTGGAACCTGCAAAAGCAGATGAAGCACCTTCTTCTGGTACTGCTGCAGGATGTGTTGCTCCTATTGATATTGCTTTTGTTTTGGATAGAACAGGTAGTATGGCTGGACCTATTGGAAATTTAAAAACAAGTATTTCAGCAATTGCAATTGAAGCTGCATTAAAATCAAATGATGATTATAGATTTGCTTTAATATCAGTAGGAGAATCATGTGGTGGACCTCCAATAAATGCAAATTTAGTTTCATTTGCACAAAATAATCTTGCTGATTTTCAAACCAAATTAGATACAGTAAGTGCAGGTGGAGGATGTGGTGAACCAGAACCAACTGATGTTGCAATTGACAGTGTGCTAAAAGGTGAAGTTGGTGCATTTAGATCAAATGCAATCAAAATGATAATCATGATTACTGATGCTAGACCATCACGTGGTATTGATCAGTTTATAAGACCTGCAAGTATAGATGAAACTAACAGAATAGCAACATTAGCCAAATCAAAAGGTATTAAAATATTTCCTATTGTGACTGGTCGTGGTGTTCCTGGTCCAGGTAATAATGTAGAAGTTACTACAGATATTGCTGAAGTACATGCTATATATGCATCTAAAACTGGTGGGAAAGCAAATCAATCTTCAAGTGGTGTTATTGGTAATATAATTGCTGATGAAATTAAAAATATACCTTGTCCTGTAACATGTAGTTTGGGTGCAAGTGTAGTAGAAGTTAAACAAGGAAGTAAAGTAACATTAACTTGGACAACAAATGATGCAGTTAGTGCAAGCATATTAGCAAGTGCTGGACTAGATGTAGGCAGTGTACCTGTTAATGGAACTATTGATGTTTACCCAACTGCAACAACAACATTTACTCTAAAAGCTTCAGGTGAAAATAGTGAAACAGAATGTAAAGTTACAATCAATGTATTACCACCTCCACCAAAATGTCCTTGTGCATTTGATGATCCAAGATGTTTCCAAGAATGTGGATGGACTGTAAGTTATGATCCTAAAGCTAAAATATGGGTAAGTTTCCATTCATGGACACCAACATTAATGTTACCAGCAAGAAATCATTTCTACACTGTAGACAAAAATACTTTATGGAAACACAATGAAAGATGGGATAGTTTTTGTAACTTTTATGGT
>Ga0078894_10002572_pt1 | contig 13742 bp, 10 predicted proteins | sample LauGreSu1BDMLBSD_2_FD_67506 | JGI IMG/M metagenome (GOLD analysis project Ga0078894, IMG submission 67506) | Freshwater lake microbial communities from Lake Michigan, USA - Su13.BD.MLB.SD (version 4) (version 4) | ecosystem: Environmental > Aquatic > Freshwater > Lake | place: Lake Michigan...
TTTTTGATCCTGAAGATAAACAACAGGTCCATGATGGGTATAGTAAACGGTGTCGGTGATCGCTTCCCCGCCACGAACCTGAATAGTCTCTATTCTTTGCTTTGTGGCCTTCCATTGGTTATTATACCAATATGACTGGTGAGATGGGTCTTTAAATTGAACCTGATACCAGTCGAGTACATCAGAGCCTACATTGGTTACCCCCCATGCCACTTTTTGGTTAAAACCGATGATTACTCCAGGAGCGCCAGGAATAGAAACGCCGTATACATTTTGTTCCTGATTGATCAGCTGGATTTGATACCAGATGGCCGGCAAGGTCAAGTCTAAGTGTGGGTCATTGGCTAAAATCGGGTAGCCACTCACCGTCTTTTTCCCTGATACCGCCCAGTTATTACTGCCAATTCCTTCTTCTTTCTGTTTGGTTCGGATGGAAGCATTGGTTCCAATATTGGCATCAGCTGGAGCATTTGGACTTGGTATTGGCTTAAAATTCCAGGCAGTACCCACCGGGATGATCGGTTCTTCCCGATAAGGATAGTCTGGGAAAAGGTCTTTCATAACATCAGCGCCATATTTTTTTAAAATATTGCTCATGTAAAATTCATCAGACCCACTGGCAAGTGTGGCAGACATCATTTTTAAGAGTAAGGCAGAATTCAGTGGCGTCCAGTTTTCTGGTTCATAATCCAGTATTTTAAACTCAATAGGATAATCTCCCGGTTTGAGTGATTGGATGTAAGCATTGATTCCTTCTGCATAAGCACTCATCATGGCTGCAATTTCAGGATCAGCCATCATGGTTTTCATCATGTTTTCTGCCCCAAAAGTCATCCCCATGCGTCTTTGAAAACGGTCTATATCCAAAGCTTTTGGTCCGATGACTTCCGACAGCCGCCCAGCGGCAAAACGGGTTTGAAAATCCATCTGCCATAAGCGGTCACGGGCAGTCACAAATCCTTGTACAAAATATAAGTCGTGGTTATTGCTTGCGAAGATGTGGGGAATGCGTTGGTTATCGAACTGCACACTCACCTCGCCCTGTAATCCTGCTAAATTTAAATTCAGCTCAGGACTGGTATCGCTGCTTTCTGCATTTTTCCAAAAACCTTGAAAGGGATCCAAGAATTTCGCGAGAGGAGGAATACTTCCCCATTTATGATTTAAAGCAAAAGTTAGCGACAGGGCTAAAAATAAGGTGAAGATTGGTTTTAGTGCTCTCATGGAATGAATAGTAAAAAGATGCAATGTAATATCTAAAATAATTATTTAACAATTAAATGTGTGATTATTTTGTTTCTGATTGCTTTTGAAAACAAAAGTTTTAAACTTTTGTGGATTTAGAGTAGATAAAAAAATTTGTTAAGTGTTAAATAAGTATTAAGTTTATCCTTGATTAACCATTAATCATACCAAGTTATAAACTAAAACCAAAAATTATGCGTAAAATTTTTACTCATGTAGCCGGTACACTTTTGATGTGTTTGCTTACGATTTCGGTAGCTATGGCCCAAAGCGTAACCATTTCCGGTTCAGTAACTGACAAAGCCAGTAATGAAACCCTACCCGGAGTTTCAGTTACCGTTAAAGGTAAAACTGTAGGTACTTCTACCAACAGTTCTGGTAAATTCACATTAACCACCAATGAAAAAACTCCTTTCACATTGGTGATTTCTTACATTGGTTACAAAACCATTGAAACTACAGTTAATGGAGCTTCAACTAACTTAAATTTCCAATTAGAAGCTCAAGCACTTCTTGGTCAAGAAGTAGTAGTAGCCGCATCACGTACACCTGAGCGTATTTTAGAGTCTCCGGTTTCTATTGAGCGTGTGAGTGCTGCTGCAATCAGAGAAGGTGCCAACAACTCTTTCTATGATGCCTTGGCAAACTTAAAAGGGGTGGAGACCAGCTCTCAATCATTCACTTTCCGTTCAATCAATACCAGAGGTTTCAACGCCAATGGTAACGTAAGAGTGAATCAATTTACTGATGGAATGGATAACCAGGCTCCTGGTCTGAATTTCTCTGTTGGTAACATCATCGGATTATCTGAATTAGACGTAGAAAGTGTTGAATTATTGCCTGGTGCATCTTCAGCTTTATATGGTTCAGGTGGTACAAATGGTACTGTTTTGATGAATTCTAAAAATCCATTTACCTACACTGGATTAAGTGTTCAAATCAGAACCGGTGCCAACCATTTCGATAATGCCCGTGCTCGTAGTTCTGCTGCGGCTATGCAAGATTATTCTTTCAGATATGCGGTAAAATCAAACAATGACAAATTTGCTTTCAAAACCACTTTCTCTTACTTAACTGCAAGCGATTGGGAAGGTTATGATTATTCAAACTTTGATAGAACCAAACAAATCTACAAAGATGGTAACCGTCAGTCTGATCCAGGTTACGATGGTGTAAACACTTATGGCGATGAAACCTTAATTCCTTCTATGAGAAGCATCGCATTCCCTTATTATTCAAGTGTGAATGCGGCTATCAACCAAATGAAAGGATTGGGTATGAATGCATCTCAAGTGAATGCTGCTATTCAAGCCAATGCGCAGTTGAAAGCGGGTTTCCCAATTTGGTTAGCTTATGCTTCTGGAAACGAAGCAGGTTTCTTTGGTTACATCAAAGAGAATTGGTACTCAACCAGCCCAATTACCCGTACTGGTTATAATGAAAGTGATTTAGTTGACTATGGTGCAAAATCCATCAGAACCTTAAATTCATTGCATTATAAAATTTCTGATAATGTAGAAGCTATCTTACAAGGAAGCTGGGGTTCTGGAACTACGGTTTATACCGGTTCTGAGCGCTATTCTATCAGAAACTTCCGTTTATCGCAGTATAAAGCCGAAATTAAAGGCAAAGACTTTTATGTAAGAGCTTATACTACTCGTGAAGATTCTGGTGATTCTTACAATGCAACAGCTTTGGCTGCATTTTTGAATGAAACTTACAGTCCTTCTACAAGTACTTGGGTACCTACTTACTTCCAAACTTATACTGGTGCCGTATTGCCAGCTGCTTTAGGTGGTGGCGGTTTAGGAGCAAATGCAGCAGCAGCGCATGCAGCAGCACGTGCTAAAGCAGATGTAGGCAGATATCAGCCTGGTACAGGTTTATTTGACCTGGCAAAAAACATGATCACTTCAAAAGTGATTGGTTCAGCTGGTGGTGGTGCTAAATTTGCCGACAAGACCTTCATGAACCAATATGAAGGTATGTACAACCTGACCAATCTGTTGAAAAATACCGTTGAAGTTCAAGTTGGTGGTCATTTCAGACAATATAACCTGAACTCTAATGGTACTATCTTCGATGATAAGGACAAAGATTTGACCATCGATGAGTATGGTGCTTTCTTACAATTAGGTAAGAAATTCATGGACGACAAGTTGAAGTTAACTGCTGCAACCCGTTACGATAAGAGCCAGAACTTTGAGGGTCGTTTTACGCCTCGTGTAGCTGCTGTTTATACCGTTGCACCTAACAACAACATCCGTTTGTCTTATCAAACAGGTTTCCGTATTCCAACTACTCAAAACCAATACATCATGCTGAATACTGGTTCTACTACTTTATTAGGTGGTATTGCCGAGATTTTAGATGGCAAAGGTCTACGTGGTGGAGTAGGTCAAGGTTATACTCGTGAGAGCGTGGTAGCCGGAAATCCACAGAAATACACCTTCAACGCTGAATTGAAACCAGAAAGTTCTCAGTCAATTGAATTGGGTTATAAAGGTTTGGTAACCAAAAATTTATTGGTAGATGCTTACTACTATAACACTACTTATAAAGATTTCATTTCTAGCTTAGCTTTGTTAAGAGCTGAAGATGCGAATGGTGTTCCAACTGGAGCTATTCCAACTACTTCAAGTAAATCATACGGTACTGTTGTAAACGATCCAAACAAAGTTAAATCTCAAGGTTTTGGTATCGGTGTAGATTATCTTTGGAATGGCTTCAAGTTTTCTGGAAACGTATCTAGCGACAGATTAATCCAAGAAACTAATGGTAGCTTATTACAAAGCGAATTCAACACTCCTGAATTCCGTTACAATGTTGGAGTATCTAACAACAACTTGTACAAAAACGTAGGCGCAAGCTTAGTTTACAGATGGCAAGATTCTTTCAACTGGAGTTCTTCTTTCTTGAGTGGTTATGTTAAAGAGTTTGGTACCATGGATGCTCAAGTGAGCTTCAGAATGCCAGCTCAAAAATTAACCATGAAAGTGGGTGGTTCAAACATCTTGAACTCATATTACAGAACAAACTATGGTAACCCATTGGTTGGTGCTGTATACTATGTTTCATTCACTTTCGATCAGTTAATGAAATAATCAATAGTTATATAACTGAAAAAGCCTTCCCGATTTCGGGAAGGCTTTTTTGTTGGGATCCAATTCGTTCTCTCAGTTGACAAAGTAATTAGGAGAGGAGTTAGGTATCCATGTTTGCTACATAAAAAAACCGCATCCATTTAGGAGCGGTTTTTTTATAAACTCTGCTGCTTTTATTTCAATTGAGCAGCGTATTGTGCCAGGTCCACCAGTTTGTTAGAATAGCCCCATTCGTTATCATACCATGAAACCACTTTAACAAAGTTCTCGTTCAGAGAAATACCTGCTTTTGCATCGAATATAGAAGTGCGGGCATCGCTTAAGAAATCTTGAGAAACTACATCATCTTCTGTATAACCTAAAATTCCTTTCAGCTCACCTTGCGCTGCCTTTTTCATGGCACCACAAATTTGCTCGTAGGAGGCTGGCTTGTCCAGTCTTACCGTTAAGTCCACTACCGAAACATCAGGTACGGGTACACGGAAAGACATGCCGGTTAACTTTCCTTTTAATTCAGGAATAACCAGTGCAACTGCCTTTGCAGCTCCGGTTGAAGATGGGATGATATTTTGATAGGCACCCCGTCCGCCTCTCCAATCTTTTGCTGAAGGACCATCAACGGTTTTTTGAGTAGCTGTTACCGCATGGATGGTACTCATCAAGCCTTCTAAAATTCCGAATTCATCATTTAATACCTTAGCAATGGGAGCCAAGCAGTTGGTAGTGCAAGAGGCATTCGAAATGATATGCTGATCGGCACGGAGCGATTGATGGTTCACACCCATTACAAAAGTAGGGGTGTCATCTTTGGCAGGTGCAGAAATTACTACTTTCTTAGCACCGGCTTCCAGGTGTTTTTGAGCATCAGCCTGGGTTAAAAATAAACCGGTACACTCTAAAACCACTTCGGCGCCCACTTCATTCCATTTTAATTGTGAAGGATCTTTTTCGGCACTTACGCGTATGGTTTTACCATCGATCACCAATTGGCCATTCACTACTTCCACCTCACCTTTAAAAGGCCCGTGTGTAGAATCATATTTTAGCAGGTAAGCAATGTAATCTACATCCATTAAATCGTTGATACCTACAATCTCTACATCTGGTCTGGAAGCTGCTACCCTGCATGCAAGCCGGCCAATCCGACCAAATCCATTAATTCCTATTTTCATTCTTTATATAATTGTTTGATAAATAATTACTTATTTCTCTTTTAAGAGTTTCCGTTATTTATCTCCAAAGGTATGAATTTTTATAAATTAATATTGTACTTTGTACACTAAGTGAAGCTTAAAATTCTGATTATTCTCTTTTTACAGAGTATAATTAAATTTATCTTTAAGCCAATAAAAATTCAGTGATTTGAAGGATAAGCTACCCATATTTGAATCGGTTTTTTCTACAGACTGTGTGATCTTCGGTTTCGACAAGGGGGAATTGAAAATATTGCTCATTGAACGTAATGAAGAGCCTTACAAGGACTGGCTAGCCCTGCCAGGTTACTTGGTTGAACAGCAGGAAAGTATTGAGGAGGCAGCCGCCCGTATTCTTTACGAACTCACCGGGCTTAGAGGGATCTTCATGGAGCAGTTCTATACTTTTGGTGAGGTGAAAAGGCACCCTCAGGGCCGTGTAATTACCGTGGCCTATTTTGCGATGATCAGACTGAGTGGAGCAAGGGAACTGAAACCGGTTACCAACTATGCGAAAAAAGCCATTTGGCATCCGGTTGATTCTCTCCCAGAGTTAGCCTTCGACCATAGTGCTATTTTCAATAAGGCGCTTCAGAAAATTAAGCGAAAAATTGCTTATCAGCCCATTGCATTTGAGCTTCTGCCCGAAAAATTTACGCTAACTCAGCTACAATCGCTTTACGAAGCTGTACTCAATAAAAAATTAGATAAAAGAAATTTCCGAAAGAAAATGCTCAATTATGGCATTTTGAAAGAATTAGATGAAAAGCAAAAAGGAGTATCTTATCGTGCTGCCAAACTTTATAAGTCTGACAAGCGCAAATACGCCAAACTTTTCAAAAACGAATTGAGTTTCTAAGCTATTCAGGTCGGCTTATTTTGATGGATTAATGGTTTTGTTTTAGATGCCCGATTTTTCACACCTTCACGTACACACTCAGTTTTCCCTGCTAGATGGAGCAGCAGACATTGGTCGTTTATTTAAAAAAGCACAGGCCGATGGCATGAAAGCCATGGCCATTACCGACCATGGAAACATGTTTGGTGCCTTCAAGTTTGTTGCAGAAGCCAAAAAGTATGGAGTGAAACCCATTATAGGTTGTGAGTTTTATGTAGTAGCCGATCGTCATAAAAAAACATTCACCAAAGAGCACAGAGATCAACGATTTCACCAGCTTTTCCTAGCAAAAAATGCCAAAGGGTATCAAAACCTAGTGAAGCTATGTTCTTTAGGTTATATGGAAGGCTTGTACAGTAAGTGGCCCCGTATAGACAAGCAGTTAATTGAACAATACCACGATGGGCTCATTGCAACCACCTGTTGTTTGGGAGCGAGTGTTCCACAGAGTATTTTAAAAGATGGAGAAGAAGCCGCCGAAAAGGAATTTAAATGGTGGTTAGACCTCTTTGGGGAAGACTATTACATCGAACTCCAACGTCATGATATACCGGAGCAAGAAAAAGTAAATGAGATCTTGCTCAAATTTGCCAAAAAGTACGAGGTGCCGGTCATTTGTTCCAATGACTCTCATTATGTAGATCAGCAAGATGCCAATGCACACGATATTTTATTGTGCGTAAACACCGGCGATGTTCAAAATACGCCCATTGCAACCGATGAGGAGGGAGGCCGTGGATTTAGGTTTGGTTTCCCGAATGATCAGTTCTTTTTTAAGACCCAGGCCGAAATGGCTCAGTTGTTTCACGACCTGCCGGAAGCCCTCGATAATACCAATGAGATTGTAGACAAGGTGGATGTATTGGAATTGAAAAGGGATATCTTATTGCCCAATTTCCCCATCCCACCCGAGTTTAAGATTCACGCAGATGATACCCTGAATCAGTGGGAATACCTAAGAGACATCACACTAAAAGGAGCAAAAAATCGCTACATCGACATCAGTCCTGAAATCCAGGAACGCCTCGATTTTGAGTTGAATACCATTAAGCTCATGGGTTTTGCTGGTTATTTTTTAATTGTTTCTGATTTTATTCAGGCTGGCCGCGATCTGGGCGTTTTTGTGGGTCCAGGCAGGGGTTCGGCTGCCGGTTCGGTAGTGGCCTACTGTATCGGAATTACCAATATCGACCCCATCAAATACAATTTACTTTTTGAGCGTTTCCTCAATCCCGACAGGAAATCCATGCCCGATATTGATACCGATTTTGATGATGCCGGTCGACAAAAAGTGATTGATTATGTGGTAGATAAATACGGTAAGAACCAGGTGGCCCAAATCATCACCTATGGTTCCATGGCTGCAAAATCGAGTATCAAGGATGTAGCGAGGGTGCTCGATCTTCCTTTGGCCGAGTCAAATGCGCTCGCCAAGTTGGTTCCAGATCGTCCGGGGACAAACCTGGTTCAGGTGCTCACCGCCCCCATCGACGGGATCAAAAAGGATCTGGGCAACGACGATCTCGAAAACGTTAAAAAACTTAGAAAAATATTGTCGGAAGAGAAATCAATCCATGCCAAAGTGCTGAAGGAAGCCATGGTATTGGAAGGATCGGTTCGAAACGTAGGCATACATGCAGCCGGTATCATCATTGCCCCCGATGATTTAACAGATATTATTCCGGTAGCTACTTCTAAAGAATCCGATTTATTGGTGACCCAATACGATGGGAGGGTAATCGAAGACGCCGGGGTCATCAAGATGGACTTTTTGGGCCTCAAAACGCTCACCATTATTAAAGATGCACTTGCTTTAATTAATCAAAACCATGGTTTGGAGATAGACATTGACCACATTCCGCTGGACGATGCCAAAACATTCGAGCTTTATCAGCGAGGTGATACCAATGGTACTTTCCAGTTTGAGAGTGATGGTATGCAAATGTACCTCCGCGACTTGAAACCGGATAAGTTTGAGGATCTCATCGCAATGAATGCCCTGTATCGTCCGGGACCGATGGTTTACATTCCACAATTCATCCAACGAAAACATGGCCGCGAACAAGTAAGTTACGACCTTGCGGATATGCAGGAATACCTCGAGGAAACTTATGGTATTACGGTTTATCAGGAGCAGGTGATGTTGCTTTCGCAGAAACTGGCCAATTTCAGTAAAGGAGATGCCGACGTTTTGCGGAAAGCCATGGGTAAGAAGCAGATCGAGGTATTGAATAAAATGAAATCGCAGTTTATGGAGGGTTGCGAGGCAAATGGGCATGATCCGAAGATTTGCGAAAAGATATGGACCGACTGGGAAGCCTTCGCTCAATATGCTTTCAATAAATCTCATTCTACCTGCTATGCATTTGTAGCCTATCAGACTGCTTACCTCAAAGCCAATTATCCGGCCGAATACATGGCTGCGGTACTGAATAACCAAGGCAACTTAGATAAGATTTCTTTCTTTATGGATGAATGTCGTAAGATGGGAATTCCGGTGCTGGGTCCGGATATCAATGAGTCTGATCTGAACTTTACAGTCAATAAGAAGGGGGAAATCCGTTTTGGAATGGCAGGAATTAAGGGAGTAGGAGAAAAGGCCGTGGAGTTTATTGTAGAAGAAAGAAGAGCGAAAGGCCCTTATGCCAGTATTTATGATTTTGCCCGAAGAATTAATTCCAGGGCCGTAAACAAAAAAGTATTTGAAAACCTGGTTTACAGCGGATCTTTTGACGGTTTTGAACCCAACCGAGCCAAGTTTATGGAAAAAACGGATGGTGGCCTGACTAATTCCATCGACCGACTGATCAAATACGCCAATGATTATCAGAATCAGCTGAATTCATCGCAAAACTCATTATTTGGAGGTACCAGCGATGCTCATATTCCTGAGCCAGCCCTGCCGGAATGTGAAGAGTGGCCTTTGCTGGAGATGTTAAAGTATGAGAAAGAAGTAATCGGTATTTACCTTACGGGCCATCCATTGGATAATTATCGCTTTGAGATCGATCATTTTTGTACGCATCAGGTGAAACAATTGAGTTTGCTCAATCGGATCAAATCTGGAGAGATGATGGAAGAAGATCAGGCTGAATTTTTGAAGATCAGAGGCCGTGAATTGGTAGTGGGTGGCCTGGTATCCAAATCAGCTCACCGAACTACCAAAACGGGCAAACCTTTCGGTTCGTTTGTATTTGAAGATTATCACGAATCGGTAGAGTTGGTGCTTTTTGGTGATGATTATGTAAAATTCCGCCAGTTTATGGAGGATGGCTATTTCTTGCAATTACGAGGGGTAGTTTCTGAACGTTTCAGACAAGAGGGTAATTGGGAATTCAAGATCAACAGTATCTCTTTACTTTCTGAACTGAGGGATAAAATGGCGAAAGTGCTTACCATTCAGCTGCCGCTCAATGAATTGAGTGATGAATTAATGACCCAGCTTGATGAGATGGTCAAATCAAATGCCGAACAACATCGGGAAAGGAAATGTTCATTGCGTTTCCGCTTGGTTGATTTTGATGGAGGTAATGTACTTGAAATGCCAGCAAAAAGCTTGAAAATCAACCCGAGCAATCAATTTTTAGAGAAAATCAAATCTCTAAATGGCCTCAGCTATAAGTTGAATTAGTGTCAGAATGCCCGACATTTTTGGCAATGAATAAACTAAATTTTAAATTTGAACATCATCTAAAAAATTAATTATCATGGCATTACAAATTACAGACGCCAACTTCGACGAAGTGGTATTGAAATCAGATAAACCGGTATTGGTAGACTTTTGGGCAGAATGGTGTGGTCCTTGCCGCATGGTGGGTCCGGTAGTAGAAGAGTTGGCCAAGGAATATGAAGGCAGAGCGGTAGTGGGTAAAGTGGATGTAGATTCCAATCCAGAGATTTCCATGAAATTTGGTATCCGTAATATTCCAGCTTTACTGTTCTTTAAAGGCGGTGAAATTGTAGACAAACAAATTGGTGCGGTGCCTAAATCGGTTTTATCCGAAAAATTAAACAAGCAATTATAATTCGTTAGAAAATTGAATAGGATCCGGTCAGTAATGACCGGATTTTTTTATGTGCAATGGTCAAGTGCTTCACAAATAGTTTCGCAAGCAAAACGAATGGCTGTTTCGTCAATAACGAGGGGAGGGGCAATGCGCATGGCGGTTTCGCAGTGCAAGAACCAATCGATGATCAAACCCTTTTCCTGACAATATTTCGAAACTTTTTCTACTAGTTCAAAACTTCCCAGCTCCATGCTCAGCATCAGTCCTTTACCTCTGATCTCTTGGATCATCGGGTGCTTCAGCAGTTCTCTAAACAAGACTTCCTTTTCAGCGACTTGATTATATAGTTGCTCATCCAGTAAAACTTCCAGTGTAGCCAATCCAGCCGCACAACTTACCGGATGTCCGCCAAAAGTGGTGATATGACCTAAAATAGGGTTCTCTTTTAACACATCCATCACTTCCTTGCTTGCGATAAATGCGCCCATGGGCATTCCGCCACCCATTCCCTTGGCCAGCAGCAAGATATCCGGGATTACCCCAAAATGTTCAAAAGCAAACATGCGGCCGGTGCGGCCAAATCCCGATTGTATCTCGTCCAAAATCAATAAGGTGCCCGTTTCTGTGCAACGTTTTCTGAGCGCCTTCATGTAATCTTCTTCCGGCACCCGAATGCCTGCTTCACCTTGGATCGATTCCATAATTACGGCCGCTGTATGTTCGGTAATTTGACTCAGCTGTTCGGTTTTGTTGAAATCGAGGAACCGAATATCGGGTAATAAAGGGCGGTAGGCTTGTTTATAATGTTCATTCCCCATCACACTCAGTGCACCGTGTGTACTTCCATGATAGGAATTCTTGAAAGCAATAATTTCGGATCTGTTAGTGAAACGTTTGGCCAGTTTGAGCGCTCCTTCTGTGGCTTCCGCTCCTGAGTTTACAAAGTAAACAGATGAAAAAGGTGGAGGTAAAACCGAAATCAGTTTTTTTGCAAATTGAACCTGTGGCGCCTGAATAAATTCACCATAAACCGTCAGATGCAAGTATCGGTCAACTTGATCCTTAATAGCTTGAACCACTTTAGGGTGACGGTGACCCACATTACTCACCGCAAAACCTGAAATCAGGTCTAAATACTTTTTCCCGCCCGGACTATAGAGATAGAGTCCTTCACTTCGCTCAATTTCCAACATTTTTGGACTGTCGGAGGTTTGCGCAGTGTTCAACAGGAAAAGTTGTTTATGGCTAAGCATGCTCAAAAATACAAAAGGCCTTCGGATTATCTCGAAGGCCTTTTCAAAAGAACATGTTTTTTAGCGGTATTATTTCCTGCGTTCTTGCAGGCGTTTGATTAGCTCTCGTCTGAATTCTTTTTCAGCTTCATATAAATGCAGGACTTTTTCTGAAGAAATTACTTTGCTGAATTCGCGGGTATATTTTTTACGTATTTCGAGCATCCGACTTTCCATTTCCATTTGTTCGTTTAAACGTTCATCTGCAGATTCTTGTTGTTCGGCTTTACGTTCAGCCATTCGCTCTTTTGCCAAAGCTTTCAGTTCTTTTTGGTATTGATTATAAACCGGCCAGAATTTCTCGGCTTCTCTTGGACTTAAGTCAAGTTTCTGGGTCAGGAAACCGATTTTAGCCGATTCCAGTCTCTCCATTTCCATGCGTGGTTTTGCCATGCCTGGTCTTGGTCCTGGCCCTGGTCTTGGTGCAGGTCGTTGCTGGGCAAAAGTACCGGTCATACAAAGGATGACTAATCCCATCAGGGCGGTTATAAATTTTAGATTTTTCATAAATATTGATTGATATAGGTTTCTAATTCTTGTTCGCTGGCTCCTGTACTCAGCCCAGGTGTTCCTTGCTCTCCCAATTTATCGATGATCATGGCCGCATCTGCATCCTCGAGGTTCATTTCCAGATAGGTCACAATTTCCTGATCGGGGATTTCGCTCCAGTTCACTTTGGCCGGAGCATTTTGTTGTAAATTAAGATATAAATTGATGCCCAATATGCAGGCTAAACAAGCTGCAGCGGCATAGCGGGTCCACATCGGAATGATCCGACTTTTTGCAGAAGTTTTTGTATCTGCTGCAATCCGCTGGTGAATCCGATCCGAAAGCGTGTTGAAATAGCCTTCAGGAACTACAAATGGATTGATCTTTTCCATTTGTGCCAGTGTTGGCGCTTTTTCCTGCCAGTTTTCAATGTTTACTTTCTTACTCATTTGTTCTTAAGATGGATGATGAATACAAAGGTTTAATCTTGAGTCAATAAATAATCCTCAATTTTCTTTACAGCCAAGTGAAAAGAAGCTTTCAGTGCGCCTACACTAGTACCCAATGCGGCAGAAATTTCCTCATATTTCAATTCTTCAAAATATTTAAGCTGGAAAATCAGTTTTTGTTTAGCTGGTAGCGTTTCCATGGCCTCATACAGCTTTCGCTGAATCTGGTCACCGTTCAAATAATCGGTAGAAGAGAAGTTCTCGGCTAGCGATTCACCAAAATCATCCAAAGAACTATGATTGCGTTTTTTCTTCTTTTCTAGAAACTGTAAGCATTCGTTGCTGGCGATGCGATAAATCCAGCTGTATAGTTGCGCATCTCTACGGAATCCATCGAGGTTTTTCCAGACCTTGATGAACACTTCTTGTACCAAGTCATCGGCATCGTCATGGTCGATGACCATGCGGCGGCAAAGCCAATAAATTTTTTGCTGATATTTATGGAGAAGCAACCCGAACGCATCGTTCCGGCTGCTTTCCTTAGAGAATTTTTCTAAAATTTCAGAATCGGATATCAGCATCATTTATGTTATCAAGGACCTGAACTCCGGCTGAAACTGGGCTTTAGCCCCTGGCTTGTTTTCTGGCTATCACTTTCTGAACAGCCTTTACAATGGCCTCACTGTTCAAGCCGTATTTTTCCATTAATTGATCAGGTGTGCCGCTCTCGCCAAAGCTGTCATCAACGGCCACATATTCTTGTGGAGCCGGTAAATGCTGCGCTAAAACTTGAGCGATACTGTCGCCCAAACCACCGAGGCGGTTATGTTCTTCGGCAGAAACCACACAGCCGGTCTTGGTCACTGATGTTAAGATGGCTTGCACATCCAAAGGTTTAATGGTGTGGATATTAATAATTTCGGCATTGATACCCATTTCTGCCAATTTTTCTCCCGCTTCAATGGCTTTCCATACCAAGTGGCCAGTCGCAAAAATGCTTACGTCGGTTCCTTCGTTCACCATCCAGGCTTTTCCGATTTCAAATTTCTGGTCCGGATCGGTAAA
>Ga0078894_10002573_pt1 | contig 13741 bp, 39 predicted proteins | sample LauGreSu1BDMLBSD_2_FD_67506 | JGI IMG/M metagenome (GOLD analysis project Ga0078894, IMG submission 67506) | Freshwater lake microbial communities from Lake Michigan, USA - Su13.BD.MLB.SD (version 4) (version 4) | ecosystem: Environmental > Aquatic > Freshwater > Lake | place: Lake Michigan...
ACCCCAAGGAGAAGCAAAGATGCTCAAAAAGCTACCGTTTGCGGTGCTTTTTGTCATGATTACATCAACAGCTTTTGCGCAAGCAATTGTTACCGATTCGACAACAAATAGTAATTCAAGCACTTATTCAAAAACAGAAACAACAGTAAAAACCCCTCCACCAACCGCCGTTGCCCCGTCCATCACATCGATCAACAACGATCTTTGTACTGTGGGAGCTTCTGGTGCTGTACAGACACAAATTCTCGGTATGTCATTCGGGTCAACAACTCGTGACATGAATTGCGAGAGAATCAAACTTTCTAAAAACCTGTTCGACATGGGTATGAAAGTTGCTGCTGTGTCGCTGATGTGCCAAGATGAGCGTGTGTTTTCAGCAATGATGAACGCTGGAACACCGTGCCCTATCGATGGCAAAATTGGTGAACAAGCACGTGAAGTGTGGGAAGCAAACCCAAGCCGCAAACCGAAGTAAACTAGCATGAGATTGTTTATTGCGCTGCTATTGTGCTGGGTCGGCGTGTCTTCTGCACAAATAGTAACTCTCCCAATACCAGGTGCACCAGGCCTATCGATTACGGTAGGCACTGGTGTCAACGCACTTCCCTTACGTGATGTAAGAAGCAATCCTAATGCTGTCAATATTACAACATGGGATGACTGGTATAATGAGGTTCCTCTAGGTTTTACGTTCCCTTTCTTTGGTCGTAATTTCACAACATCGTGGGCAGCTACGAATGGATATGTTACGTTCCAAGATCCACAGCTATCTGGGTTGGGAGGAGGATGTTGTTCAGGAGTTAATCTGACGACAACAACCGATCCAAGATACAATTACACGATATATGGAATGCATACAGATCTTTATTCGTGGAACGGTGCAAATCAGTGGTATCTTCGAGAGCAAAATACAACAGCTGGCTACGATCAGATGACATATGGTTGGTATAATCTTAGCCAGTGCTGTAGTTCTCAAGGTGGTAACAGCTTTGAAATAAAAATCACATCAACAGGAATAGTTGACACAAGAATAGCTGGAGCAATGGTCAACTGGAATCCTGTTACTTCAGGTATGGCAGGTGATTTGTCAAAAGGAGAATATTTTCAATATTACCACGGTAGCGGTTTGAATATTGCTGCTGGTTCTCCTACTATTTTTAGCTGGAATACTAATGGAGGGTTTACAGGAGCCGACCCCTGCATTGCAACCCCACTATCGTCCCCTGCATGTCCAGGCTATGCTGCCGCTTATCTAACACAACAATGTACAGTTAGTGTCTTATATGACCCTACTTGCCCAGGCTATGCAGCAGCATACTTCAATCAGCAATGTTCTTTAGATGGGCTGTATGATAGAAACTGTCCAAACTACGGCACGGCGTACGCAACACAGCAGGCACTAAATCAACAAAACACCGTGCAAACGACAGTTGCCCCTGCTGAAACAACCACTACTCCAGCAACAGTAGCACTTATTGCTGATGCTAATGTCAACAACGTAATTACCAACAACACAACAGCTGCTGCTCCTTCAGCATCACCAGCAAGTGTTACAACAGCTGTGCCGTTAGTTCAACAACCGGCACAGAGCTCTTCACCTGCTGCTCCTGTTGCAGTTGCAGCAACACAAACATCGAGTCCACCACCGCAACAAACATCGCAGCAGACACAACCCCAGCAACCAACTCGTGGACAACAGTTACAGCAAGCTCGTGTTGAAGCAGCAAAGAAAGAAGCTGCTGCTAAAGGCAATGAAAACATGAAAGAAGCAAAAGAAGCAAAATCAATGGAGCAACAAGTCGCTACGCAGGGATTAGTGATCACAGCTATGGGTTACAATCCTGGTTTTGATGCGTATACAACCATTATTTTGAAAGACACATCGTTCTACAAGCCGTTTGAAATATACAAAGGAAAAGAAAACGTTGATAACTCACGTGCAATACGCGGCTTATATGGACCGAGCGAAAATCGTCATCAACAGCTCATAAACTTACAATACCAATAAGAGGAAAAGATGGCAGAACAAATCAAAGATGTAAACAAGAAAATTGACGAAGCGGAAGCTGCAGTCAAGAAATATGCAAGCAAGGACACAGTGATTAGCATTGGAGGATATGAATTCACTCCAGCTAAACTGATGGTAGCATTTACACTATTATCAACAATCCTTGGTGGTCTCTATGGTACGTTTGAGGTGTACAAAGACTATCAAGGAATGAAGAAAAAGATTGCTGACTATGTTTCACCAGACCTAACAGAGATTGAAAAGAAGCTTGCTGTGATTCAAGAGAATTCAGACAAAGCTGTTCAGTATACACAAGACATTAAAAACGATCTCAAACAGGATATACGCCGCCTAGAAGGCGTTGTTGATAGTGTAGAACGTGGAAGTAAGCAATCGCAACGTGATACAAGCGCTGAATTGAAAAGTGTTCAGAAAGAAGTTGCCGATGCAGTGAAGAGTACGGAGAGACTTTCTCAGCAAATTCAACGTGACATGGATAAAGAGGCTCGTTCAATTCGTAAAGATGTTGACGATAAGATCAAAAAAGCATTAGATAATCCGTTAGCAAAATGAGCGTAATTATCACAGGGCTGGTCGCCGGTTTTTTCACTGCTATTGGATGGTGGAGTGGAACGAAGGTGATGGAAACAGCTTACACACAAAACCCTCCAGCGCAGATTCAAAAACAAGGTAATGAACAACCAAATAAATAATTGTTGACCTTTTTGATTTGATGCTATATTATGAAGTAAAATTTGGAGGATATTATGGTTAAAGAAATCATCGTAGCAAATAGAATCCGCACACCCGATGGAACGATTTTACAGTCGTTCCATCGCCACGACTATAAAACCCACACAGATAAAAACGGCCTGACCTATATGGTCGACGGAGGTCTCGAATACCTCCGTCGCACCGTTCACAGGGAACAACCGTACGAAGAACTTTCTGTATACACTAACGATCCTCACGAAATTATTCGTGAGTCTTTTTGTTGGGGCACGTATGGTATCGATGGCAACAGTCCTCTCAAACGGGTTACACTTAGTAAATTAACAACCCCACACATCGAAGCTATTCTCAAAATACAGAAACTCGCCGATTGGCTACGAGAGGTGTTTACAAACGAATTGGCTTACAGAACACAACACGGAGTGCATATTAATGAGTCCTGAACTAGATAAAAAACTTTGCAACAAATACCCTGAACTCTTTAGGGACCGTTTTGGGGATGTTACCAGAACTGCAATGTGCTGGGGTTTTCAGTGTGGGAATGGGTGGTATTCGTTGATCGAATCTATCTGTGAGTTTTTGATGGTAGACGTAAACCGATTGAAATTCAGACTCGAATCAGATTACTACAGCGAAAAAGCTAAAGAAGAAATCAAATTAAAATTAATCGAAGCAACAAAAAAAATTCCTGTTGTTGTCCAAGTCAAGGAAAAGTTTGGCGGGCTTCGGTTTTATGCTGTTGGGGTCAGTGAAGAACAAATACAATACATTGGGTTTGTTGAGGGTTTTAGTTTCCGTGTGTGTGAAGAATGTGGTGCCATGAAAGACACAACGGTTTATAATATCGACTGGGTGCGGACGCTATGTCCGTTTCATGCTGATGAGCAGTACGGATCTGAAGCAGCTAGCGAGTATCGTAACCGTGTTTGATGTCAACTCGCCGGTGTGGAAGCAGATGTCAGATGACTTCATGGCTGCAATGAAGCAGCACGAGAATGAAAGCGAAGCCTACTGGAATTCGTTGACAAAAGACGAACAATTGAAGGCATTTTGTGCTGTTGTTCGTCGAATCTACGAAGGTGATATTGTTAGAGGTGGAACATATAGATACGTTCTATACAACGTGTTTGGGTTTGAACCGAACGCCTATGCTCCTGCACAGATGGCTGGTTACCTCGACATACACAACCAACTTTGTCAAAGGGATGATGAAAATGAAAATTAAAATTGGTCCTTACACTAAATGGATCGGGCCATATCAGATCGCAGAGAAGCTTCTTTTCTGGCTCGACAAATACGAAGATCGCCGTGTTCACAAGTTTGGTGAGTTTCTTGCCGGACCAAATAATGATTCGTGGCTGCATAAAGTATGCTCGTGGATCGAATCGAAGAAAAGCAGAACAGTCAATATCAGGATCGACAAATATGACACGTGGTCAATGGATCACACGTTAGCTATGATCATTGTTCCGATGTTGAAGCAGCTAAAAGCAACACAGCACGGAGCTCCACACGTCGATGATGAAGATGTCCCCGAAGAGCTTCGTAGTACTAGTGCTACACCGCTAACTCAAGAACAAATTGACATGGGACACGGCGATGATAATTATTTCAAACGATGGAACTGGGTTCTCGATGAGATGATTTGGGCTTTTGAACAGAAGATTGATGACAATGCCGCCGGTCAGTTCTGGTCAGGCAATCCGGATGTTGTGTGGGTTCCTTCTGAGCAGAAAAATGAGCACGGAGAACCGCTAATGTACGAGATGAAGAAGGGCCCAAACGATACCCATGTGTTTGACAGAGAGGGACACGATCGGTGGTATAAACGCAAGAGAAACGGATTTCGTTTATTCGGCAAATACTATGAAGGTCTCTGGGATTAAATATGAATACTCGCAACGACGCGGAACAATTGGTTGAAGCGCTCCTTGGTAAAAAACTATCAGAGCAATGGTGGAAATCACCAAACAAAGCGTTCAACATGATGACACCCGAAGAAGCCTGGAAAGATAATCAAGAATTTGTTTATAACTACCTGCATCATCATGCATACAGTGGAGGTGGCTCATGAGGTACTGGACGATTGTAGAACCTGCTGATAATGGAATTGACCCTGTTTATATTACGTATTCAGATGATGAGATCCTGGCACATTACTGGGATTACTGGTACGGTAAAATGTGTGAAAAGTACGGCAAAGAAATCGTTGATAACAATTGGAGCAAACAAGATTGCATAGACGATTGGGTTGTAGTTCACTGGGCTGTGGAGAGCATATAATGAATAGATTTACGAATACAAAAAATAAACGGGCAGCATTGAAAACGTTTGGTGTTGTTGTCGTTTTTTTCACTATTCTTCATGTCATAATCTTTATGCCTAAAGTTGCAGCGAGTCTTGGTCTTTTGGCTTTTTTTGGCATATTTGTAGGCGTGATTTTCACTTTTTTTAAAGCAGAAGATAAACTCCCATGAAATTCCTTCAATCATTTAATGACAATGAGAAACGTGCATTAAGAAAAACAATATACGTTTTTATTTTTGTATTTGGTGTGTTTGCATCTTGTATTATTTTTGAATCAACAGTGCCACTTTTTATTCTGCTTTCTTCTGTTCTTTTTAGTATTTTGTTTTATTCTGTCTACAATCTTATTAAAGCGCTAGGCGAATGAGTGATTTATTTAAACGAATGATTGACATTCAAAACGCACGCCTTCATAAGCAACGAGAATTGATGGATGAATATGATAAGACGGTATATGTTCCTGCAATAAAGCAGTTGCAAGAGGACTGTGTTAAAGAACACGGTGACCATGAAAAAACAAAGCATTATAGCAACGGATGGGGTTGGGAATGGTGGTACTGCGTTCGATGCGGTGCTAAACACAGCGAAAATCAATACAACAAATAGAGGAACAAAATGACAGATCGTTTTGATTTCGAGCAGCAAATTATGAAATGTTGGATGGTCACAGATGACATCAACACTGTGTGCAACCATGTGATGGACGCTGACAAACTTGATAGAGATAAGATCGCCAATACCCTGTCTGGTATCCAACATCTTTATGAACTAAAATTCAATGAATTGTTCAATCAGTTTGAAGCACTAGTCAAAGATAAAAAAATTAGTTGACTTTTGTTTGTAGTTATGCTATTATGCGTGAACTTTCTACATTATGAGGTGTGATATGGAACTTCGTTATAACTCTATTCAACTCAACCGTACTGCGGAATTCATTCACAAATACAATAGTTCACTCGCTCTTTTCGGCGAGCGGACTGTTGAGAACGTCAAGGCAGCAATTGTTGCACACTTGCATGATGCTGCAAAACAATACATCAGAAAAGACATCTACAGCTGGTCATCAACCGGTGGATGGATTCTTGTTTTTTGTCGCGACAAAACGTCGCGAGGTGTCGAATTCATCGAGTGCGAAATTTTCGTCGATGCCTCAGTCAGTGACCCTCAAAGTTTTGTTAGTGATGTGATTGTGGACGTCGAATGCTGATCTACACAAACACCTCATCTAAGAAAACCCGCAAGCAAAGAGCTAAGCAGCGTGCTTCATGGGCTGCTCAGCAGAAACAGCTTGGCGGACCTATCAAACGTGTCGATCAATTTGTAACACTGGACCGTCCTCGCCCAGCTGCCATTCGGCCTGGTTGTGATGATTTCAGAATGATCAAATCGATTGACTCAATCGAATGTGATACGTTCAAACGCGAAACGAAAAAATACACAGGGGATGCAATGATTGGCATTGCTACGCTCCATAAGTCGAACGCTGTTCCTGTGTTCTCTACTGAAGATGCAAAAGACATTTCACGAATGAGGAGAGGATAATGAAAGTTTACATTGTTGTGAAAGATCCTAACGGTGTTTCTTGCAGTGTCAACGCTGCCAATCTCACTGATGAACAAAAAGAACAGGTTCATCAGTGGTTCAAATATCAGGAGTATGCTCAAATAGAAATTGATCTCGACACTGATACCGCGAGGCTTGTCAAGCCATGACTTCACATGTTCTGAGAAAAGCATTGAAACCTGTTGTCGATTTTGACGTCAACAACAAAGAACACCGGAAACTATTTTTTCAGTTCCTTTCGTCAGGTTCGTGGAGACATTCACCTGTTGTGTTTTCAGTGAAAGGTCAGTATAATGATTGTGTCCGTATGATTTCTACGCAATTGCTGAAACGATACCTCGATAAGGAGTTTGTTCGTGATTAAAGGGTTCATGACATTTTTTATTGTATTTTCGATCATCTTTTTTGGTGTGCTTATCTTGGTAGGCTTAACCAAAAAAGATTGGGTAGCAGTGTTCAAACATGGAATGTTTGCAGCAGCAGTTGCTGCACTGACATGTGCATTTCTTGGCGTTATTGTTTTTCTTTTCTAAGGAGATTTAAATTATGATTCGTTTTGTCATTATCGGTCTTATTGCACTGGTAGCTACCGGTTGCACTCGGATTGAAACAGGTGAAGTAGGTGTTCGTGTTGGTTTCGATAAACAGATTCAACCTGGCGAGCTTCCGCCTGGTTCCTTCAATCAGGTTCTGATTGGTGACGTTCTGACATTCCCTATCAAGGATGTCAACGTTGTAATCGAAAACATGACTCCTGTTGCAAAAGACAACAGCACGATGAAAGACATCGACATTGTCGTGATCTACAACATCAATCAGTCGCAGGTTGCTGAGTTGTATAGCCAGAAGAGTAAAGCGTTCCACGCTGCACAAGGTGGGGACATTTATCTGATGTATAACTACGTTGTTCAGACTGCTCGTAATGCAATGTACAAAGCTGCTCGGGAATACGAAGCTCTTGACATGGCAGACAACCGTCAGATGATTGAGCAAAAGATTCGTGAGACTATTCAACGTTCTCTTGCTGAAGAAAAGCTCGACGGATCGCTGACAATCACTCAGGTTCTTGTTCGAAACATTCAAGCAGCAGATAGCGTTGTTGCATCTGCAAACGAGCTTGTTCGTTCAAAGAATGAACTGAAGCAGAAAGAGGTTGAAGTGAAGACTGCTGAAGCAGAAGCTCGCCGGATGGCTGCTCTTGCTAATCAAAGCTCACAGTCAATCGCTTACATGCAAGCTCAGGCTATGATTAACATCTCAGAAGGTATCAAAACTGGTAAGGTGCAGACAATCGTTGTTCCTGCAAACTTCAATGCTCTGATGTTGAACAAGTAACTAAAGGGGGCTTCGGCCCCCATTTTCACTGGGAGTTATTATGAAAAAGCTGAATGGTTTTACATTGATTGAAGTGATGATAGTGATTGCTATTATCGGTATTCTGATTGCTATGGTCGTACCGGTAATGAATAGCAAGGAATCGAAAGAGGTTACCTGGGGACTTAATGGTCTGACCGAAAGTCGCTGCATTGATGGCTACAAGTTTATTGTGGGCCAAGATGGTGGTGCTCGTCAGATTATGGACGAAGCCGGCCGTGGAATCCGTTGCCATAAGATGTAGGAGTGTTTAGTAATGCATGTTAGCAGTTTTTCCCCTATCCTGCATCTCGAGTTTGACACTCAGGGAGAACTTGCGCTTTCTATGTGTCGAATCCAAGAATTCTACGAAAGTGCTAACCATATATTGTTCCGTAAGTACTTTACCCTGCACACATTCCTTGAGCAATCGATGAACGAAGATGGCTCAATTACATATTTCAGTGATTGGTCTGGTTTCAATATGCCCGCTAACATTGTGTGGGACTTTCGAGAACTGTTCAAAGATGATCTGAGCCCTGCTGAACGGTGGATATTGCACTTTACTGAATATTATAAAGCTCGGTATGTCGTTGCAAATGTTAGAGGAGACAATGCAACAGCACAGCACGAATTTGTCCATGCCCAATACTTTATTGACACCGATTATCGCACACAAGTAAATCATCTGATACACGAAACAATTGACGGTTCATTATATCTACGTTTGTTTGACACATTCGATAAAATGGGATACAACAGACATGTGTTTTATGATGAAATAAACGCATTTGTGTCATGTGAAGAAGCGTGGGATTGTCTCGGAATTGAAGTGCCGCGTGAGATTACTGAACGATTTGTTGCACTGAGAAAATTACACGTTCCGGAGGTTGTATGAGAAATGTCACAGTTAGCACTCAAGTAGAGGTCGACGTTGACCTTGATGATATTGATATCGATGATATGATTGAATATATTGAGGATAATGGATACAAGGTGATTGAGGAGGATGATGTTAGCTCGACAGATATTGTTAATCACCTTCGAGCTATTGACGACAAGCGCAGAATGAAGCTTGAATATCAAAACGAACTCGACCATCTACTAAAGGATGTTCTCGGTCGGGCACTTTAAAAGGAGTAGTTATGTTTATAATTAAACTTGCAGCGTATGGTGTTATTGGTGTTTTGTTGTCTATCGGGGGTATATCTGTCTTAGACCAGCCGCTGATTGCTATTCCGATCATTCTGTTGGTGGCAGTTATTGATGTAATGTCAAAATTTGAGGCTTGGTGATGAAATTCACGTTGTTCAAAACACTTGATCGAGTTGAAAAAGAACGCCGCGAGAAATATTGTCACTGGCACGACTACTTTACCTGGTTTCCTAGACATATTGGCTACGAGGATGGTAAGTGTCGGTGGGCGTGGTTTGAGACAATCGAGCGACGTGGTAGCCATTGTTGGGACCATTTTAGAAACATGCCGAACTGGTTTGATTATAGAGAGAAAGGACTTGGTGATGAAAACAAAGGTAAGGAATTTACACAATGACTAAAATAAACGTCAATCGAAAAGCGTGGCACTACAAAGCTGCTAATCTAGGCGGATATCCGGAATATTGCGATGATATCTGTGAATACATCCGAATGTGTCTGCTCGGTTGTTTTCTCGGCACGCTTGGTGTTTGTATCATTGGATTTGCATCTGGATTTGTTTTGTTTTTGTTAGGAAACACTCTTGCGTGGCTAGCTGCTATGATTGTTTATATGGGTTTCATAGATCCCAATGAAGAGACATTTATTTTGATATTGTTTTGTTGGTTAGCACTACTTTTCAAGTTAATCGTCAGCGTTCCTAAAATTTACGAGGCAATAAGTACAAGAGTCGATGCTCCGTTTGTCAAAACAGCATACAATTCATGGAAAAATAAGTGGTGTGCTAAAATCGAATTTAAATGATTTACACTGTAATACACGTAGATAAAAAAGTAGAAGTTCACAATGCGACCGAGCGTCAATTAAGACAGACGCTCGGTCGTCCTTTTGAGGTTCTTGAAATACACAAGCAAGAGAGCATTGCTAACGAACGAGCAGAAGTTCTTAGGAAAACAACGTACAGAAAAATAAGAAAGAGCCAGCGTGGCTTTAATAGAATGTCACGCCTTGCTAAGAAAAGACAATCGGAAAGGATGAAGGGTGCAGGGAATCCAAGATACAAAAAGAAACATTCCCCTGAAGCTCTGAAGCGGATTTCACAGGCAAAACTGGGAAATCGTCATGCTGTTGGAAGAACAGTGACAGAAAAATCACTAGAAAAATACAAGAAGAAACGAGCTACATGGACTCCTGTTGAGAAAGGGGCAATGTGGTTTCATCATCCTGAAACCGGTCAGGAAAGGATGTCAATGACCCCAATTGAAGGGTGGGTTCGTGGTAGATCGGAAGAATATAGAGAGCTTGGTTTATACAATCTGACGCGTGGACGGAAAGCTAAATACAATAAACAACAAACCGAGATTGATTGATGGAAACTCTCTACGAAAAAATTTCTGCTATCATAAAACAAAAAGTTCGTGACAAGAAGATCGGTCGTCGTAGATCTTCTTCAGTTCGTGCAAAAATCTCCCGTGCAATGAAGGGCAAATCAAACTTCGAGGGTAAAAAGCACACACATACCACCAAACGTCGAATGTCAAGATCACGAGGACACGACGATCAAGGAGAAGTTGGAGGAACCAAATGGTTCGAGCCAACAGCCTACACAACCGCAAAGCCGGATAAAAGAAGAAAAGTTGCAAGTGCTCCACAGGGTTATAAAAAAGGTAGAAGTCACGGTTGACTTTTGATTGACCATGTTGTAACATGCTATCATCTTTTGATAGGAGGTTACGATATGGAAGAACTTAGTATGATTGCTATTGTTGGATGGCTCATTGCAGCATCAGTGGGATCAGCTGTGTTCTGGTCGAACGACTACCGTCACTTCTCAAACATCCAAAAGCAATGCACAGAGCGTGGATACATCCAAGATAATAATACGCGAATCATTTGCAGCATTGAAGTGTTACCGAAGTAATTTATCATAACAGTGAGGACTATATTATGTGGACATTGATTCTGTTTGCGCATGTTGGTATGATGGGTTCTGGCAATTCTAATGCTTTGACTAATGTTCCTGGTTTCCAGACGCAGCAATTGTGTATTGCAGGTGGAAACGAGGCAAAACGGCTGTCTGACAGCTCCGTCAAGGTAATTACTTACGTTTGTGTGAAGACGCAATAATGGACAAATTTGAAGCATTTATTACAATTATTACGTGGACGGCAGGTTTGATTTTGCTGATTTCTCATGCAGTTGGCCATCCGCTCATCAGCAACACAGCACCGATCGCTCTGATTCTCTGGGCAATGCCTGCTGGTTTTGCTGCTGGCCATGCCATCCAAGAGTTGTTTGACCTATGATTAAGCGGATTATCCATCTGATTCCGTTGATTCACTTCTACACGAAGTGGTCTGACCCTAATGATACTCCTGGACACGGATACAATGAGCGCCAGCACAGATTTTGCACTGTGTGCAACAAAAAACAATTCAGATTGGTTAGTAACATATGAGCCAACTAGTAAAAGCAATTGAAGTTATTGATACCGGCCGGCGCAAAGTAAAGATGTCGCCACTTTTTGAGCATGTTGCATCAGTCAATGAACAGTGGAAAACGAGCTATATTTACGGGGAAACTGCCAAGCAGTATAGGGTTCAACTGAAGCTAACGAGCGAGATGTGTGTCAGAGAAGGTCACAGTCTGACAATGACAGAGAGTGTTGAACGTGCAAAAAACCAACTGATCGAAGCTGTCTTCGGTGAGTTTCGACCTCATTTTAGATTGATCGAGCAGGCAATCTACAATCATGAAATTGAGCGTGCAGGTCAGCTGTTGTATGAGATGGAAAAATTGATGTATAGTGCTGAATAGGGAGAATTAAATGAGATTTCATTATATTATGATAATGCAGGGCCTTATCCTTGCATCAATTGGCATAGCATTCGCTCACACACCAGCAGACGGGCTAATTCTTTTCGGACTAGGTAGTTTTTTTTGTGGTATTGTTGGCGCTGTGTTTTGTTATATTGAACGGCTGCCTTAACAAATGAAAATCCAGGGATATCTTGTTTCACATGCGATGGCAGACGATGAGTTTATGTGGCGAAAACCTCCTCGAGATCAGTGCCTTAGTGCAAAAGCACTCATCCTCAAACAAGATGCTGACAAGCAAATCAAACAGCTAACAGATCAAATAACTGCGCTAGAGGGACTCTATGGTAGAATATCTCGAACTTGATCTAGCCGAAACACAGCAAATTTATCAGGCTGTTCAACTGATGAAACTGAAGCCTGTCGACATTGAATATCAAGAGAAATGTTCAACGTTGGTATTTGTTATTGATAACCAGCATTACGGTCTTGTTTATGATCGTGAGTGTGATTGGTTTTTAGATATCGCGTACAAAATAACTGATTGGGGTTAAATGATGAGTGAGCAGATTATTCCACATCCATACACATACCTACCCGCTCGTGCTGTAAAGGAAAATGACACGGTTAGGTGGTTTGATATTGACAGTGGTAAGGAACTTCCGCCATTTTTCGGATATGGTACCGAAGCACAGAAAATGGTTGATAATTGGTGTGAAAAAAATTTCGGATTGGAGACACATAATGATTAAATTAACAGAATCAGAAGAAAAAGATTTGCTGGCGCATTATGCGACATTTGAAATCGACGAACAATCAATAGTTCAACCAGACTGGGTAAGTAGGAAATTTCCTTCTACTGGGCGAGTTTGTCGTTGTGTTGAATCAAACGGTTCGGTTATCATCAAACAGATTAAAGAACATTTCGGAGTTGAAGAATGAACGAACGAAAATCTCAACATTCAGCAGCGGTTTAACGGTAAATCCACTACAGTCTAGTCGCACAGAAAAGGCCCACAAATGAAAGCACCGCACGAACTCTACGATAAAAAAGGTTGTTATGGCATAGTAGTCGATCAACACGGTCACTATTGGCATATTCAGGACGGACAATTATGCAGCATGGATCCTGAAAAAGGCAAACGAATAATGCAGGTGGTCAGGACCGGGTTCATCAATACTCAGTCAGCTTCGATTAAGCAGTGTTTCAAATATCAGAAATCGATCATTTGGTTCTACACATTAATGATTGCAAGAACGGTATTAGAAAAGATTGAGATCTACCTGAGCAGATTTTCGATGAAGCCATCAAATGCCGGTTCAACTGGGAAAAATGTGTCAAGGCGAGATTCAAAAAAGAATCTTCGGAGTTGAAGAATGAACCAACGCATCGACCAACTGGCCCAAGAGGCTGGGTTGCACCCTGAATGGTTTATTGACAATCCGGAACTGGAAAAGTTTGCTGAGTTGATTATTCGCGAATGTATCGAACAGTTTGCCCATAGTGTAACAGATAACACTGAGATTATTCAGGACAGATTTATTCAGTGCCGTAAGGTAGCGAAACATTTTGGAGTTGGAAAATGAACATCTACGTAGCTAACGTCACCACCGAATCGGGCGATTGTTACACATATCTGTACTTAAATGAGCCTACCCGTGAGGATGTAATTCGTCGTGTTGCTGATTGGGAAGGAGAGATTGAGAATCTAAGCTGGTATCAGGAAACGACCAGTGTAGATATTAGTATTAACAAGGTTATCGAATGAACGAACGAATTAAAAACCTTGCTGAACAGGCTCAAAA
>Ga0078894_10002574_pt1 | contig 13735 bp, 12 predicted proteins | sample LauGreSu1BDMLBSD_2_FD_67506 | JGI IMG/M metagenome (GOLD analysis project Ga0078894, IMG submission 67506) | Freshwater lake microbial communities from Lake Michigan, USA - Su13.BD.MLB.SD (version 4) (version 4) | ecosystem: Environmental > Aquatic > Freshwater > Lake | place: Lake Michigan...
GCGTTTATCTAAATTCATGTCTCCATCTGGTGAGGAGACCAATGTAATTTCCTTGGTCACAAATACTTTAACCAGACTTGGGTTTTTAAAAACCGCATCTACAAATTTGGGTGCGGTTGAAGAAGATGGCTTGCGTGCATTTCAACAAGAGCGGGGCTTGATAGTTTCTGGCCAGATTGATGAGCCAACAATTCGAGCAATTGACGAAGCTAGGTGGAAGCTTGGCGATCGCATTCTCTCTTTCGTTCCCGGCAAACCACTTCGTGGCGATGATGTCGCTGCGCTTCAATCCAGGTTAGTTGATATGGGTTTTGATTGTGGGCGAGTCGATGCGGTATTTGGAATTCGCACTGAAGCTGCGGTTAAAGAATTTCAGAAATCAGTTGGTGTAAAGGTTGATGGAGTTTGCGGTCCAGCAACAATTATGTCGTTGATGAGATTGTTAAAAACAGTTTCGGGCGGTGCGCCAACTCTTCTTCGGGACAATGCAAATCGTGCAATTAGGGGACCGGCGTTAGCAAATAAGATTATTGTTTTGGATCCGAGCTCGCTTCCGGAAGATCGCGATATAACTTTTGATATTGCACAGAGACTTGAAGGAAGATTAATCGCGCTAGGTGTAACTGTTTTTATTTCGCGCAGTAAAGCCAAAGATCCGAACGAAAACGAGCGAATCAAATTAGCTAATGAATCAGGCGCTGATTTAGTCATCTCTTTCCATACAGACAATTACAAAAATGATTTAGCACATGGGCTTGCTACGTACTACTACGGCAATGATTTGCATGGCGTGCATTCAGTGGTTGGCGAAAGATTCGCGGCACTTGTTCAGCGAGAAATAACGGCCCGAACCGATTTATTAAATTGTCGAACCCACGCTAAATCTTGGGACTTGCTGCGTTTAACAAAAGCACCAGCAGTGCGCATTGACTTGGGTTACTTATCAAATGCAGGCGATGTAAAAAGGTTGGCGGATCTGGCTTTTCGAGAGACAGTTGTCGAATCGATTATGGTTGCGATTCAACGCCTTTACTTATCTGCTGAAAATGATGCGAAGACTGGCACTCTAAAAATTTCAGATTTGCGCAAAGCGGGGATTCGTAAGGATTAAAGGCTGTTCCCCGCCCAGGTTGGGTATGGCAGAATTGGGCAATGAGCAACGACATCACGCGCATCCACACTGGGGAAATTCAGAATTTAACTGATCGCTTTGCCCACCGCGCTGCGATGATGAAGCCAAGTGAGATTCGTTCACTTTTTGCAGTTGCATCTCGGCCTGACATTGTTTCGTTAGCTGGTGGAATGCCAAATCTTTCGGCATTTCCGATGGAGATGATGGCGAGTGTTGTTGAAAAATTAATCTCTGAAAATGGGCAAGAGGCGCTGCAATATGGCAGTGGTCAGGGACATCCAAAACTTCGCGAACAAATTTGTGATGTTATGGCTCTGGAAGGAATTCGGGCTCACCCCGACGATGTAATTGTAACTACTGGTTCGCAGCAAGCACTTGATTTAATTTCCAGAATTTTTATTGATCCGGGCGACGTGGTTTTGGTTGAGGCTCCGTCATATGTTGGCGCCCTAGGCACTTTTCACCAATACGAAGCCAAAGTGGTTCATGTCGCGATGGATGACAATGGTTTAATCCCAATTGCCTTACGTGAAGCCATAACCGCTACTCGTGCAACTGGCCGCAAGATTAAGTTTTTATACTTAATTCCAAATTATCAGAACCCTGCTGGTGTTTTGTTAAGCGCCGAGCGCCGCACCGAAATTCTTGAAATTTGCCGCGAGGAATCAATCTTTGTAATTGAAGACAATCCTTATGGCCTACTTGGTTTTGATCGCCCTTCACCTAATGCCATGCGGGCCGAAGATTCTGAAAATGTTTTATATCTTGGGTCGTTCTCAAAGACCATTGCACCAGGCTTTCGAATTGGTTGGGCTTTAGTTCCGCAAGCCCTAAAAGAGAAGCTTGTTATTGCAAGTGAATCTTCAATTCTCTGCCCATCAAATTTCACACAGTTGGCAATTTCAAATTATCTATCTGATCAACCATGGCGCGATCAGATCGCCTCATTCACTCAGCTTTACAAGGTTCGTCGCGATGCGATGCTTGAAACTCTTGAAGAAACTTTTCCTGCTGGTGCTACCTGGACGAAACCTGGCGGCGGATTCTATGTTTGGGTAACGCTTCCACCTGAAATAGATACCAAAGCGCTAATGCCGAAAGCTATCGTTTCGAAGGTTGCATACGTTCCTGGCACGGCTTTTTATGCCGATGGTTTTGGCAGCTGGTCGTTGCGACTTTCTTATTGTTTCCCAAGCCCAGAGCGAATTCGTGATGGCGTCAGATCACTTGCCGGAGTTATAAAGACTGAAATGCAATTACGCGGATTAAATTAATTTATTAATTCGCTCTAAGTCTTCTAGTGTTGCAAATTCGATTGTGATTTTTCCTTTTTGTTTTCCAAGTTCAACAGTCACTCTCGTATCTAAACGATCTGACATCTCATCGGCTAGCTCTTTAAGTCTTGGGGAACGGATTTTGCCGGCTTTAGGTGTCGCGCTTTTCTTAGAGCCTTGATGAGTAGCAACAATCTCTTCTGTTGCTCGCACACTTAAACCTTCAGAAACTATGCGCCCTGCTAATTTTTCGATTTCGCTTTCGTCGGTGAGGGTTAAAAGTGCGCGGGCATGTCCGGCAGACAATATTCCGGCAGCGACCCGGCGTTGAACGCTTGCCGGCAAATTTAAAAGGCGAAGGGTATTTGTAATTGCTGGTCTAGATTTTCCAACCTTAATCGCAAGTTCATCGTGGGTATATCCAAAATCATTTAACAAGTTTTGGTATGCCGAACCTTCTTCTAATGGATTTAGTTGGCTGCGATGAATATTTTCAAGAAGAGCTTCGCGAAGTAATTCATTATCTGGAGTCTGCCGAATAATCACTGGAATGGTTTTTAACCCAGCCAATTTTGAAGCGCGCAATCTGCGCTCTCCCATAATCAATTCATATTTGCCACCGCCGATATCTCTGACTACCGGTGGTTGCAGAACTCCAACTTCTTTAATCGATGCAGATAATTCTGCCAGTGCTTCGGTATCAAAAATTGTTCTTGGTTGTTTTGGGTTTGGAACAATTGCATTTATATCTACTTCGCCTTGATCAGCAATAGTCACACCGGTGTTTGTTGTAATTGGTTCACTTAATGAAGTTGGAATTAATGAATCTAATCCGCGACCTAATCCGCCTTTGCGAGTACTCATGCAGTGTGTGCTCCATTATTCAAATTGTTTGCTTGATCTAAAACTTCACCAGAACCACGTCGGGCAATCTCTCGCGCAACAGTCATGTATGCAATTGCACCCGGAGATGAAGCGTCATATGTCATAACTGTTTGATTAAATGATGGTGCCTCTGAAACCCGGACCGCTCTTGGAATTGGAATGTCAATCAATTCCTTTGGGAAATGTTGGCGAACTGTATTTGCTACATCGTTTGCAAGTCTCGTTCTAGAATCAAACATAGTTAAAACAATTGTTGTAATTCGAACTTTTTGATTTAACATTTGTTGCACTTGTTGCAAAGTTTTTAACAACAAAGTTAATCCTTCGAGCGAGTAATATTCGCATTGAATTGGAACCATAACTTCTTCTGCTGCAGTCAAAGCATTAACAGTTAACAGGCCTAAACTTGGTGGGCAATCGATAATTACATAATCAAGCCGAGCACCAATTGCTTCGCGTTCTGCCAATAATTTGTCGAGAGCTAACTTCAGCCTTGATTCGCGAGAAACAAATCCGACCATGTTTATTTCTGCCCCGGCTAATTCAACATCTGCTGGTGCACATTCAAGGTGTGGGAATCCAGCTACCTTTGTAACCACTTGTGAAAGCGGAAGATCCTTTACGAGGACTTCATACATTCCGGCCAGCTCTTCGCGGTCGATACCTAAAGCAGTGCATGCGTTTCCTTGGGGATCTAGATCAATCACAAGAACCTTGAGTCCACCCATGGCCAGGGCTGCTGCAATATTGACTGCTGTTGTCGTCTTGCCAACCCCGCCCTTTTGGTTGGCCACGGTGAAAATTCGGGTCTTCAAAGGAGTGGGCATCGGCTCTTTTAACCGCCTGATCCCAATCACTTTTGAATTGGATGTTTCACGTGAATCATTCACGTGAGTATCTAACCAGCCTTTTTGAGTTCAATAACCCGCGCTAGCGGCAACTCGCCTATTTGGATTTCATGGAGCTCTGCTTTTGCCACTTTTTTGAAGATTTTTGGTGCCTCAAGCCGTGCCGCGTCGAGTTCTGCCGACGCGCCCTCGCCTTTCATGGCCAAAAGGGAGCCCCCGCCCATGACTAAATGCCAGGAAACTGTTGCCAGTTTTGGAAGTGGGGCGACAGCCCTTGCAGTTACGAAGTTAAAGCCGCCTTTGAAGCTCTCGGCTCGTCCTCTTTTCACAGTTACTTCGATTCCGAGTTCGGCCACAACCTCTTCAAGAAAGTCGATCCGCCTTTGAAGTGGTTCTAGAAGCGTCACCTTTAAGTCAGGCCTGGCTAGGGCAATCACAATTCCAGGTAATCCAGCTCCGGATCCAATATCAAGGAGCGAGGCCCCTTTTGTGAGCAGGGTTGTTACAGGTATGCAATTTGCAATGTGGCGGTCCCAGATTCGGTCTCCCTCTTTGGGTCCGACCAGGCCACGTTCAATTCCCCAAGTTGCCAGGATTTCGGCATATCTAGCCACCTCTTTTTGGCGCTCGCCAAAGTAGGTAGAGATCAGGGTTTCACGTGAAACACTCACCAGGAAAGAAGGTTTATTCGGGCAGAACTACAACGCAACGGTTTGGGTCTTCGCCTTCGGACTCGCTAGTTAGGCCAATTTCTTGGATGGTGTCGTGAACAACCTTGCGTTCGAAGGCATTCATTGGGCGCAACTTAACTGACTCGCCAGATGCCTTAACTTGTTCGGCGATCTCGTGGGCTAGCTTGGCTAGCTCCTCTTTCTTATCGCCACGGAAGTTATCAATATCGAGCATTAGGCGTGAGCGCTCTCCGGTCGAAGTCTGGACTGCAAGGCGGGTTAGCTCTTGAATCGCATCTAGAACCTCGCCGCGGTCGCCAACAAGGTGGCCTAAAGCTCCGCCAGCGATGGCTAGAGAGGCTCGGTCGTTCTCAACATCGATGTCGATGTCGCCATCAAGGTCGGCAATATCGAGTAGCGCCTCTAAATAGTCAGCAGCTACGTCGCCTTCTTCTTCAAGGCGGGCGACTAGAGACTTCTTATCTAGTTTTTCGGTCTTCTCAAGCTTCTCTAGCTTCTCGGTCTTCTCAACTACTTCGCTCATTTGCTTCTCCTTTTGGGTAAAAAGTTGTTTTGTCCGATATGTCCGATATATCTAATTTGTCCGATTTCTTACTTTTTCTTCTTCTTCTTTTTTGAAGGTTGTTGACGTTGCCTTGGTTGTTCGACAGCTGGATCAACCATTGTGTTTCCTGGCTCATCGGTTGTTGGCAGGCCAGAAGTTTTATCTTTCAACTCTCGCTTTTTCACTAGCTCTTCATAGGCCGGAGACCCTGGTGTTGGATTTCGCTTGATCACATAAAACTGTTGACCAAATGTCCACAAGTTTGTTGTTGACCAATAAATCAAAACTCCGACTGGGAAGTTAACTCCGGTCACTGCGAAAATTACTGGAAATACATAAAGCATAATTTTTTGCTGCTGCAACATCATGTTGTTTGATGAATCCATCTTCGGCATTCCCTTAACCATTAACTGGCGTTGGGTAATGAAGGTTGTCGCAGACATAAAAATAATTAGAAGAACGGTTACGATTTTCGTTTGAGTATTTGAATCACTACTTAAAAAAGTATTTGAAAGATTTGCACCGAAGAACTTTGCCTCTTGAGCAGAAGCTAGCAAGTCGCCCTTCAAAACACCGTGCGGCACATCTCTTGCAATTCCGTTTAGAACCGTGAAAAGCGCGAAAAAGATTGGTGCTTGGGCAAGGATTGGGAAACACGAAGCTAGTGGATTTGTTTTGTGTTCCTTGTAAAGCTTCATCATTTCTTCAGATTGCTTCTGGCGATCATCTTTGTACTTCTTCTGGATTTCCTTCATGTGTGGTTGAAGGGCAGTTAAAGCGCGCTGGCTTTTAATCTGCTTAACAAAGAGTGGAATCAAGATAATTCGAATAACGATTACTAAGCCAATAATTGAAAGACTCCATTTGATACTTGCGTTTGAATCTTCACCAAAGACATAGCCGAGCAAAGTGTGGAACGTAACCATTACCCAAGAAACTGCGTAATACAGCGGGTCTAGAATTGATCCCATTAAATTCTTCCATTCATACTCGTTGTAGCTGCTTTTATAGGTGTTTTTGAGCCTTTTGTTAGAACATAGTCAACGCCGCCATGTGACCATGGGTTGCATCTCACTAATCGCCAAGCCGCCATTGCTAAACCTTTTGCGCCGTATTCTGAAACTGCATCAGATGCGTAGGTTGAACAACTTGGGTAATACTTGCAACGAGGTGCAAAGGCTGGTGAAATCCAAGTTTGATAAAATTTAATAAATAGCGAAAATAGTTTTCTCACAAAGCCACCGGGGTCTTGCTTAAAACTTTTTGTATAAGTTCTTTTAACTCATTCTCGAAATTTGGTTGATTCCGCAGAACGCGAATTACAAGCCGGCTGCCGGCAGGGAAATTTGAAATATGTGCAGCGGCCAAGTGGCGCAATTGTCTTGAAACTCTGTGGCGCACAACAGAACCGCCAACTGATTTGTTTACGATCAGCCCAACCAAAGGCTCGCTGGAATCGCTAATGTTGGTTTGATTGTTTGAATTTGTTTTTAGGTAGACCACAAGCGATAAAGATGTTGCTCGAACTCCAGTTTTAGTAGTTAGGGCAAAATCTTTGCTTGTGCGCAACCGGTTCTTGGCTGGCAGCACAGTTATCGGCAATTAAGCAGAGATGTTGGTGCGGCCCTTAGCGCGGCGACGAGCTAGAACTGCTCTTCCGCCACGTGTTGCCATGCGAGCACGGAAGCCATGCTTCTTGGCGCGCTTGCGAACGTTAGGTTGAAATGTACGCTTTGACATAAAACTCTCCTAAGAAATTCGGGGATCTCTCCTGCAGGTTTTACCCCGCCGGGTCACAACTACTCATTTTTTGATGAGGGGGTTAGGTTACGGGCACCTGTTGATAAGGGTCAAACTCGCTTGAACTCAGCCAACCTCAGGACCTCAACTCATGAGCGCTTGTGAGCCTGGCTGATATTTGTGGATAACACCTTGCAATTTCTTGGAATTGCCCCTACTTTCGCCCTCTATCCACAGAAAATGAGGGCCAAAAGGCTCAAGTTTTACTTTAGACCACAGCCTGTGGATAACCCTGTGGATATAGCCCTTTTTGAATTATTTGGTTTTAGGAAAGTAAGAGGTTCTTATGGCGCTACTCGAGGTCGATGATCTGACCACTCTTTGGGGGGCTGTGATTGCAGAGGTTTCTGTCGAATCACCGCAGCACCGCGCTTTTCTTTCGCTTACTAAACCACTTGGTTTGATTCAAGGCGAGGGTGGTTCGAATTTATTACTCTCTGCTCCAAATGCGTTTGCGAAAGATGTTTTAGAAACCCGACTCCGCGCGATTTTAAATGAAGCGCTTTCGGTAAAGCTAGATCAAAAAATTAATATTGCGGTAACTGTTGATGAAACTTTACAGGTTGAAAGTGTTGAAGATGTTGTTGATCCAATTATTGAACAACAACCTAAATCTGGAACTGGGCGAGATTCAAAATCTCTTGTCTCCTCTGAGCCTAGTCAACTAAACCCACGTTATATTTTTGAAACTTTTGTTATTGGTGCATCCAACCGTTTTGCTCATGCCGCTGCGGTTGCAGTAGCTGAGGCTCCTGCCAAGGCATACAACCCACTCTTTATTTATGGCGAGTCCGGACTAGGGAAAACCCACTTATTACACGCTATTGGGGCCTATGCCAAAGAGTTATATGGAAGCGTCCGAGTTAGATATGTTTCTAGCGAAGAGTTCACAAATGACTTTATTAACTCGATTCGCGATGACAAAGCATCGGTTTTTCAAAGACGTTATCGCGACCTAGATGTTCTTTTAGTTGACGACATTCAATTCTTGGAAAATAAAGAGCGAACTCAAGAAGAGTTCTTCCACACATTTAACACTTTATACAATGCAAATAAACAGATTGTTATTTCGAGTGATCGCCCACCAAAACAATTAACAACTTTGGAAGATCGACTACGTAGCCGATTTGAATGGGGTCTGATTACAGACATTCAACCTCCAGAGCTAGAAACCCGTATTGCTATTCTGCGCAAAAAAGCAGCGCAAGATAAATTAAATGCTCCTGATGACGTGTTGGAATATATCGGTAGCAAAATTTCTTCCAACATCCGTGAGCTTGAAGGTGCTCTGATTCGAGTCACTGCATTCGCATCACTAAATCGTCAGCCGGTTGATTTGGGATTAGCGGAAATTGTTCTTAAAGATTTAATTCCAGAAGCTGGTGGGCCAGAAATCACCGCCACAACAATCATGGCTCAAACCGCCACTTACTTCAGCCTTACTTTGGATGATCTTTGTGGAACCTCTAGGTCTCGGGTTTTGGTCAACGCCCGTCAGATTGCAATGTATTTGTGCCGCGAGCTCACTGAATTATCACTGCCAAAAATTGGCCAAACTTTTGGCGGCCGAGACCATACGACCGTTATGCACGCAGACCGAAAAATCCGGCAATTGATGGCTGAGCGTCGCTCGATCTACAACCAGGTCACCGAATTGACTAACCGGATCAAACTGCAAGCTAGAAACTAATTAGGTTGGTTGGATGAATTACATGGTTTGTGCAGAAAGTTGTCCCCGCCTTGTGGACAAATTGGGGATAACTGTGGAAAAGGGAGAGTTAAGTTGGGGGTTGGGTGTTGGTAACAAGAGTTAATCTGGGTTATCCACGGGTTTCCCACACCTTAAGCTCAAAAGGTTTGAGCGTGGCGACCAGGTATTTTAAACATTATCCACAGGTTTTACCGCTAGTTACTACGAATACTTAATTAAATAGAAAAGGTTGGGGAATGGCGAACCTGTGTGGGTTGGCTATCTGTCTTATTAGGGGAAGGATGACGGGATGAAATTTGTTGTAGAACGCGATCCGTTGATTGATGCAGTGAACTGGGTTGCCCGAAGCCTTTCTTCGCGTCCAATTCAAACAGCTCTTCTTGGAATCATGATTGATGTAACCGATTCAATCACCCTAACCGGGTCCGATTTAGAAACATCAACCAAAGCGATTGTTAGCGCTGACATCTCTACAAAAGGAAAAGTATTAGTTCCCGGAAGATTGCTTGCAGAAATAGCTAGATCTCTCCCCGCAAAACCTGTCACATTCACACTAGATGGGACTCGAGTTCTAGTGACTGCAGGAAGCGCAAAATTCACCCTTCCAACCCTTCCTTCAAATGAATACCCAAACCTCCCAACTCTCCCACAATCTGCTGGAGAAATCCCAGCCGATGTTTTTGCAACAGCGGTTAATCAAGTTGCAGTTGCTGCCGGAAAAGATGATTCTCTGCCAACCCTTACAGGTGTTCATATCGAGATGAATAAAACAACAATTACTTTAGCTGCAACTGATAGATATCGATTAGCAGTAAAAGAAATTAATTGGAATCCAAAAGATCAAAACCTAGAAGCTTCAACATTACTAAGAGCAAGAACTTTAATCGACGCCGCAAAATCTTTAGCCGGCGGCGGACAAATAACGTTTGCGCTATCCCCAACCACAACCAATGAAAAACTTGTTGGTTTTGTTTCTGAAGAAAAAACCATGACATCTAGAACCCTAGATGGAAGTTTCCCTCCATTCCGACACCTACTTCCAACCGAATCAACAGCAGAAGCTGTGATTGAAGTTGCTCCATTTTTGGATTCAGTCCGCCGCGTAGCGTTAGTAACCGACAAAACTGTGCCACTTCGTTTGGTTTTTGGAAACAACACATTGCAACTAGAAGCTGGAACTGGTGAAGACGCACAAGCCACAGAAGAATTGAACATTAATTACACTGGAGAAAATATCAACATCGCTTTCAACCCAACATTCCTAACCGATGGCCTACAAGCGATCAACTCCCCATTTGTTCACATCTCATTTACCGGCGATAAAAAACCTGCTGTGCTTACCGGAAAATCAGAACCAAGTGGAGCCCCAAATCCTTCATATAAATATTTGCTTATGCCAATGCGCTACACCTCTTAACCAACCACACAATTAACAAAGTGTTTATTTCAAACCTTTCACTTTCAACTTTTAGGTCTTACAAAAACCTAGAGTTGGAACTAAACCCAGGGATCTCGATCTTTATTGGGCGCAACGGCGAAGGCAAAACAAACATCATCGAATCCATTTTGTATCTCTCTTTTCTCTCATCTCACAGAGTCTCTAGCGACCAACCCTTGGTTCAGCTTGGCAGCCCATCGGCATATATCCGAGCCAAAACCCAATTACCTGATCGAGAAGTCCTGGTTGAGTTAGAAGTAAATAGCGAGAAAGCGAACCGAGCTCGTATTAACCAGAACCCAGTCCGAAGCCAAAAAGAAATTTTCGGAATAGTTCAAGCAATTTACTTTTCACCAGAAGACTTAGATTTAGTGCGCGGCGACCCCAGTGAACGCCGAAAGTTTATCGACCAATTATTAATTTTAAGATCACCAAGAATGGCCGGAGTTATTTCAGATTACGAGCGCGCAGTTCGCCAACGAAATTCACTTTTGAAATCTAGGGCCGGAACAGAATCATTAGTGGCCTGGGATGAACAGGTTGCTAATTTTGGCGGCGAGATTATCGCCGCGAGACTTGCGGCGCTTTCAGAATTTGAACCTATTTTTCAAGAAATCTACCGAGATATTTCTTCCGAAAAACCAGCAAGCATTACTTATAAATCAAGCATTGAAGATGCAAGCCACATTCCCCAGGAAAACACCACAAAAATCTTAGAGCGAATGAAACTAACCCGGGCTGCTGAAATAGAGCGGGGATTAACTTTGACCGGCCCGCACCGCGATGATCTACTTTTAAACCTTGGGGATCACCTAGTGAAAGGCTATGCCAGCCACGGCGAATCTTGGTCAATCGCATTAAGTTTAAAACTAGCCACTTACCAATTGTTAGAAAAAGATGGATTAAAACCAATCTTGATTCTTGACGATGTTTTCTCAGAGCTAGATGAAGAACGAAGAGTGCATTTGATTAAGTTAGCAAAATCAGCAGAGCAAACCTTTATTACAGTTGCAGTCGAAAACGATTTGCCTAAAGAGTTAACAGGAGACAGGTTTTTGGTTAAGTCTGGGCAAGTTAGTAAAATTACTAGATCTATGGATTTGAAATAAATGGCCCGCGATTTAGCTCGAGAGCTTTACCGAGCATTCAGAAATCAATCACGCCGAAACCGCACAAGCAACCCGAATAATGAATCTCAACCCAGAGAACAAATTGGCGATCCCCAACAAATCGGATCTGTTTTAGATGAACTAATAAATTCACGGGATTGGCGACAAGGATTAGCAGAAGGAAATATTTTTTCTGATTGGGAAAAAATTGTTGGATCCGAAATTGCTACACACTCACTACCAATTTCATTGGTTGATGGACGTTTAACAATTCAAACATCTTCAACCGCTTGGGCTACTCAACTAAATATAATTTCTACTCAACTTTTAAAAACTATTAGCGATTCAGCGCCTGGGGCTTTAGTTGAAACCTTGGTTTTCATAGGACCACATGCCCCAAACTGGAAGAAAGGGCTCCGCACAATTCGGGGCGCCAGAGGACCGCGAGATACCTACGGTTAAGCCAAAATTTAACTCTCAGACAGTAACTACCCACAACTTCAGCAATTTAAGCCTTCTAAACCACCACACAAGGCTCTTTTGCGGTAGTCCCTCATTTATTTAAGGACTAGGATTACGGCATTGCTGTAACAAAAAGAGCCGAGGATTAATTCTCAGCGGATTTACCAGGGGGTGCTAGTTGAGCGAGAAGACCTATGACGCCTCGAACATCACCGTTCTTGAAGGTTTGGACGCGGTTCGAAAGCGCCCAGGAATGTATATCGGATCGACCGGAGAGCGCGGACTTCACCATTTGGTTTACGAAGTGGTCGATAACTCGGTTGATGAAGCCCTAGCTGGATATTGCACCGACATCAACATCACTTTAATGCCGGACGGTTCATTGCAATGCACCGACAATGGCCGCGGAATCCCAGTCGATATGCACCCAGTCGAAAAGAAGCCAGCACTAGAAGTTGTTCTTACTGTTCTTCATGCCGGTGGAAAATTCGGCGATGGTGGATATTCAGTTTCTGGCGGACTACACGGTGTTGGTATCTCGGTTGTTAATGCACTCAGCACAGACCTCGCAGTAGAAGTTAAACGAGACGGCTTTCATTGGTATCAAGAATACAAATTAGGTGTTCCGCAATCACCAGTTCGCAAAGGTGAGGCCACGCCTGATCACGGAACAACCGTAACCTTCTGGCCCTCTAAAGAGATTTTCGAAACTACAGATTTTTCATTCGAAGTATTGTCAACACGTTTTCGCGAAATGGCATTCCTAAATAAAGGTTTAGTTTTAACGCTTACAGATTTGCGCCCAGGCCACGTTGATGAAAAAGGCGAACCCCTTCATGTCCGCTACCACTATCAAGGCGGAATTATTGATTTTGTTAAACATCTAAACCAGACCAAGGGCGAGACCCATAAATCAATAATCTCTTTTGTGGCCGAAGAAAATAAACATAAAATGAGTTTAGAAATAGCAATGCAATGGAATGCCGGATTTACTGAATCTGTTTATACCTTCGCTAACACAATCCATACCCACGAAGGCGGATCCCACGAAGAAGGTTTCCGTACTGCGCTTACTTCGGTTGTAAATAAATTTGGTGAAGAGTGGGGATTTATTCGCAAGAAGGAAGATCGTTTAACTGGTGAAGATATTCGCGAAGGCCTAACCGCGATTGTTTCAATCAAATTAGCCGAACCACAATTTGAAGGACAAACAAAAACTAAATTAGGAAATACCGAAGCAAAGTCATTTACCCAAAAGAGCATGAACGATCATTTAACAAGCTGGTTCGAACAGAATCCAGGCGAAGGCAAAGATATTGTTCGTAAAAGTATTGATGCAGCAGCAGCAAGAGTTGCAGCGCGCAAAGCCCGAGATCTTTCACGTAATCGAAAAGGATTATTAGAGGGACGCGGCATGCCAGGAAAGTTGGCTGACTGCCAATGGACCGAGCCTGAAAAGTGCGAGCTTTATATTGTCGAAGGTGATTCCGCTGGTGGATCAACAAAGGGTGGAAGAGATTCAAGATATCAAGCAGTTCTGCCTATTCGCGGAAAGATTTTGAATGTAGAGAAAGCTCGTATCGATCGAGTGCTACAAAACAACGAAGTGCAATCTTTAATCACGGCACTTGGCACCGGAATCCATGACGACTTTGATATTGCAAAACTTCGGTATCACAAGATTATTTTGATGGCAGATGCCGATGTCGATGGACAGCACATCCGAACACTTTTACTAACTCTGTTATTTAGATTTATGCGACCACTGATTGAAAACGGTTTTGTGTATTTAGCCCAACCACCACTTTACAAACTTAAGTGGGGCGGCAAAGAGCCAGTT
>Ga0078894_10002576_pt1 | contig 13732 bp, 11 predicted proteins | sample LauGreSu1BDMLBSD_2_FD_67506 | JGI IMG/M metagenome (GOLD analysis project Ga0078894, IMG submission 67506) | Freshwater lake microbial communities from Lake Michigan, USA - Su13.BD.MLB.SD (version 4) (version 4) | ecosystem: Environmental > Aquatic > Freshwater > Lake | place: Lake Michigan...
CCATAGAAGTTGAGCCGAACATGCTTCTCCTCTAGAAGTGGATTCAGAAGCAATCCAAACTGACGGTATTCGTTTTCCGTACTTACCTTCTCGTTCTCGCTGCGGAAATAGTCCTTGACGATCATGATGGAGGACGCGCCAAGTTCCTTGACGGGATCCGAACCATGTCCATTTGGGGGAGACATAACAGGTTCAGCCAAGTCCCGCAAGAACACCTTTCCTGTAGGAACATCCAATCCCTTGACGAATTCCAAGGATGCAAATGTGTAGTTCTTGCCCCCATCAACCAACTCAATCGAATCGATGAGGCGAATGGTCTCAAAGAACTCCGTGCAAGAGGTAACGCCGTTTGCACCGAGAACATCAGATCCCGCAGTCAGACCAAAACGAACAGATACTTCTGCGTTTGTGCTATATGGGTTGGATGTGTTTACATTTGCCTCTCCGTCTCCAACTACCTTGATGTAGGGGACGATAGAGAATGTGCTTGGACTTCCACCACCCGAAACACTCGCAGAAAACGGATCTGCAACCGTAACAAATGCGGAACTACCGTCTGTTGGGGTAAACGATGTGATGACCCGCCGCTGTCCTAGTCCCTGACCATTGTCAATTGACAGAACCATGTCCTCATAGTATCCCTCTTGGAGGAATAGGAACTTGGATGCCAAGGTAATTCCCGTTGCCCCCAACGCAACATTGGCAACTACTGTGTTGCTTGCAGATGGGAATACGCAATTTGTGGAAACAACGAAGGGCTGAACATCGGTGTTCATCTTGATGAAGGCGATCTCGCCGTCAACAGCATCTTCCTGAACTCTCCATTGCAGAATTCGCTCGTCATTGGTACGGAGATATTCAACAAACTCTACGGGCATGTAGCCGATGGAATCGCCCTGCGTCTTGGTAAGGAACTTTCTCTTGGACTCAGGAATCTGATAGAGGAACTTCCAACGATAACCGTCAGAGAGCCTTCTGATCCGCGAGTCTGTGTGCATTGGTGCTACAAGAGAGGGTGAGTTGCTTGCATTGTCAATGCACTTATACACTCTTTCTTCGTCAACCAATGCATAGAAAGGCGCGGGGTTCAAGTCATCAAACAGGTCGATGTTGTCGCGGTAGGCGGTGTATACAGCCCCTGGTGTCCAATCGTAGCGACGAACGACTAACGAAACATCTGAGCGGTCGATTCTCTTGTGGGCGAAAATGCCTCTCCAAAAGTCTGTATCGTCTTTTACAGAATCGATACTTCGGGGAGGATTCTCATCATCTTTCCACGCGACCACTTTGCCAATTGAAAGAAAGAGATTGTTCTCATCAACATCGCCATAGATGTCAAGGAGAGAACGAGCGGCAATCCGCTTATGGTTTTGACGAAATGGGTCGCAGGATCCAGCCATTGCTTTGTATTTAGAGTGCTTCCTCTACACTATCAGAAACTGTTATTTGAGGTGGTGGTACAAATTCATAGGCAAAGAGGTGGATCTTTCTTGTCCCAGGGATCAATCTGTCCTGTTCGTCCAAGATATCCATCCGAAGAGTATGTCTTCCATCCTTGACCAACTTCAAAGCGGTTTGGCGGCTGTTGATCGAAAGTGTGCTTCTGAGTTTGTTGTCCAAGTAGACTTTGATGCTCTTTGCCTTGTAGTAAGAAAGATTGCCTTCGTTTTCGATTGTAAACCGAACAACAAGCGTCCTAAAGAAGTTGTAATCGCTCTCAGATGTACCGACAGGAACCCTCGGATTGTTTGCGATCAATCCCTCAGCAGGAGTATTGATTGTTATCTTTGGGGTGGCGACATTTACGAAGTTCTCATTTCGACAGTCAAACTCCTGTCCCTGTGGCATGTTGAAGAATGCTCGGGCGGTAATTTTTCGGAACTCGCTGTTTTCGTCGTACTCAAGCAATGCATACTTGAAGTCATCTTGCTCGGTGTAGTAAAGTCCATTCGGACAACGGTTGATCTCACCGTTGCAAGGCTCCGACACATCTGCCGTGATGTTCAGCGGCGTAACCGTGGCTAAGAGATCTCCTGCCCATTTGCCGATATCCTCTATTCTCCACCCCTCTTTGCGATATGACCACTCCGACCACCCGCCGTTTTCGGAGAGGAAGTCATTGATTTGTGTATTCCAAATCTTTGCAACATGGTATCCACGCGAGACCATCTTATTTGGATGGGGATACACAATCCAAAATGGATCAGCATTTGGGAAATTGTCTTCGTATAGGACTCCACCCGTTGACCCAGGGGCACCTGTCGCGCCCACAAAGGTGATGCTGTTTGTCATCGGGTTGCCTTGCAAAGCCAATCCATTTCCAGTTCCCCGAATGAGAATGTCATGTGTATCGGGTGAGTAACCCGCAGCAGTCAAGCCACCACCCGTCACGCCTGTGAGGAACCACATGGAAAGGTCATCAAAGGTTTGGAATGTGTACGGAACATAGTGACCGATGATTGGGACATGATAGGACATCAAAGCCGATGCATTTTGCAAATCAGCCTCTGCACACCGTTTGATAAGAACCGAACCAAACATGGCTGTTCCAATCGGGTGTACCAATCTGCGAATGACTTCTCTGTACCTGTCAACCACTACTTCAGTCTTCAGAACATACGACCAGTTCTGATAGAAGTGATTGTCTTGAAGAACCTTGTTTGTACTGAGTCTGCCGTCATTATTAGCGTAATATCCCGCAGACTGACAAAGGGCACCGACCGTTACCGTTCCGCTGAACCCCGATCCCCGAATCGTGTCGATGGCAATCGTAGGGGCAACCTTATAGTTGATTCCGAAGTCATTGATGTCGATCTTTCGGATAGACCCCGACCCATCAACCTCAACAACAGTTCCAACAGCCTGTTGACCGCTGTCTCCGCTTGCCGCAACAAATCTGACCCTATCACCGATTTCATAGTCGCTGCCGCCATTTGAAATCGTGAGCGACGAAACAACGCTATAGACAGAAACCTCATGGAATGAGTCTTCACCATCCGTGAAGTCGATGCCCAAGTTTCCTGCGCTGAAGGTTCCATTCCGACCCGAAATCAAGAGTTCCGCTACTGGGAAGTTGTCAATCTGATAGACATTGACATCAACAACACGGGCAGTTGCCAAGATAGCCCCGCTTGCGCTCCTCTGAGTGATGTTATTTCCTGCTGCGCGATAGATCGTGTCGCCCAATGCATTCGATATTCTCAGGTAGTTGTTCTGTGTCCATCTTCCCGAAGAAGACCGCAAGATGTCCGTCTTGGGGTAGTAGAACTCTACCGATGTGTCATACAGAATGCGAAACAGGAACTCGTATGACTTTTCGGTTCCCTTGGCAAGATAGAACTGCTTGATGTTCTTCATCAGCCGCCGTGGATCAACTGGTTGATTGGTGGTCTTGCTAATTGCAAGGCTCTCGGGGAAGTTCAGTAGGTACTGGGTGCGAAACTCCTCGACAAACTGATCCAAAGTCGTGTCGATATCGGGAATGTCGTGCATCGCCATGGGCGAAAGCACCTTGCCATCGTTTCGCTTTAATCCCAACCATTCGTAGTATGCGGACAGAAATGCCACAAGCGTAGGATGATCCACCCGCACAAACTCGGGGAGTCTGTCGGAAACCAAGTGGGAAAGGTTGCGATCACCGTCAATACTCATGCTTGATTACCGCGTAAATGGAGAATCACTTGCACTTCTATCTATCGTGGTCTTTTCGGGCACCGCGTTGATTGCGATTCCCAGATCATCGATAATGATGATTTGATTTCTCCTTGCAAAGATGTCTTTCTTCTCGGGAGTTACCGTGACCTTTAGCGATGTCTGACCACTATCCAAGTATTCGGGTATGAAGTTTCGAAGCGAGATTGTTCCTGTCGAATAATCAATGCTGCCGATGTTCTTCAGAACAACTACTTTGGAGGATCCGACTTGCTTGTAGACGCGAACATTTCCATAACCATCGTCATCCAAGAAGCAATCCACGATTGGCTTGACAACCGCTGTCGATGTTGCATCTCTGTATCCAAACAGAGTGCTAGAAAGAATCGGGGTATAGCCGTCTACTGGGTGTAGGAGTGGATTGTCAAACCGAATCGTGTATGGAGCAGCCCGACCCAAGTTTGGCTCAAACTGCTTCGAAAGAGTGATTTCGGTTGAGTTTGAGTTGATCGCGGGTGCGGAACCGTCAATGATGGACGAGAACTTGGAGAGTCTGAAGTTGCGTTGGAAGAGTCCCAAGTAGTTGGTGCTGTATGCCTTGATAAGAGACGAGATACGAGTTTCGACCCCCGACTTGTTCAGGGTGGTCTTTGACTCGTCGTAGTACACAGTCACCGATGGATTGATGTACAGAATGTCGGGATCGACAACTTCGGGGGTGATGGTCACAAGGTTTCGCTGCCCCAAAATGGTTCGCTCAATCGCTTGCTTCTCCGTACTGGAAAGGCGTGTTCCTACCTTTGGCTTGATGCTGATGTACACCTTTCCATATTGAGGGGGATCATTTTCCTCACCACCCCAAATGAAGAATGAGTCTGCTCGGCTTGCATACTCGCGCCCAAGGATTGCCTTGTAGTCATCTGCCGTTACCGCACGGTCTTGTGCCTGATAGTTTCGTGGGGCGTAGTAACGAATGGATTCGATGTCTTCGCTGTCTTCACCACCAAAAGAAACCTGAACCTTGTCATCTGCGTCTGTCTTAATTCGAACTTCATCAACGCGGCTATCGTTGGAGGTAATTGCCCTCTTCACACTAGTCTCGTCGTATCCAATCCCATTCCCTGCCGAACCGTTCGTGACCAAGTAGCGAAGCGTAACGACATTTCCATTTTCAACTGCCTTACCGATCACACCATCTCCAAAGTAGACTTCCCAAAACCCATCGCGGCTCTCCTGAATGAAGAACACATTCGATGTGGAATCCAACTTATTGATGTCGATTGCTCTCTTCCAAAGTTGTGCAGAACCCGTGGTATCTGTTTGAGATCGTTGTACCAATACCACCAAGGTATCAATATCAACATTCAGATCGGGGATAGCGAACTTCGCTTCCGACCCTCCCTGCGTATTGGCAACATATGCAACTTGCTTGAGATAGCCCTGATACAGGGTGACATCCTGAACGATGTTTTCTCCACTACGGCGAACTGCTTTGTATGTTTCCAAATTGACAAAGTTGACAGCCTTGCCATCAACATCCTTGCCACGAAACACGGTTCCCTGCTCTACAAACTCGCGTCCTTGAATGACTCTTTGTGTGAAGGGTGAAGCAACATCGTCTGTGCCCATCGAAATATCAACCACCAACTGTGCTGCTTTCTTTGATCTTGGCGTGTAGTTGAGGTGCTTCGCCAAGGACACAACAGAGGGTCGCATGACAGCCGAATCGATGAACGACTCGTTTGCCGCCATGTTTGCATAAAATGCCTGATAGTGGGTGTTGTATGCCAACAGATCCAAGACGATTGACAGCGCAGAGCCTTCAAAGTTGTAGTCCTTGAATTGCTCTTGACCTTGAAGATACGCCTTGAGATTGTTTTTGATCTCATCAAACTCAAGCGACTGAATTGGTGTATTGGAACTATTGTTCATCTTAGCCTCTGTAGAGCGACTGTTGTAGAGAAGACTTTCTGCACATTCTTAATCGTGAAGTGAATCGTGATTCGGATCTCATTCCTATCTATTACATCAACCACATCAACGATGGCGTTGCTAACTCGCGGCTCGTACCGCTGAATCGTGTCTCCGATTCTTCTCTTGAGTTCAATCAACATGATCGGGTCAACCAGTTCAAACAGCAGATCCTGAATACCTGAACTAATCTCGGGGTGAAACGGCTTCTCTCCACGGCGATACAGCAGAAGATTGCGGAGTGACCGCTTGATGGCTTCCTCATCCTTACGCAAAGAAACATCGCCCGACAGCGGATTGCGGTCAAAGTTGATGTCTAGGTCTATGGATGTGTTCTGTGCCTTTGCCATTGTTACCTTAGAGCCAGTTCAAGTTCTGTGTAATCTCGGGATTGTTCGAATGTTGAAGACAGTTCCTTTACTTCATCCATCGTGGGTAGTTTGTTTTCCTCAAACCATTCAAGTTCGATGAATCCAACATACAGGTCTTCTTTCATGATCGGAAGAATCGCATATGCAACGATGCCGTTTGACTTGTTATACGAGCGGAAATAGCCTTCCCGCATCGACTCTGTCATGTGGAGTCTTGGATTATTTTCCCGCATCGTTTCCACCAAATCCCAAAACATGGTGACAAGGATGTTCTGTAGGTTGGCACCATCGTATGGAACTCCTCGTTCACATGACTCATGTGTGATTGAGAACTTCTTCATCGGTGTGCCATCTAGGAACTTACCTCCATTGTGAAAGTGACCGATTCGCGCCCTGCATGCATTTGCCTTTACACGAAGACCTGTGAGTGTTTCGTGAATGATCGTGTGTTTTGCTTGGAAACTGGAACTTCTGCTTCCTCCAATAGAAGCCTCTTCCATTTCCTTTCGCTTCTCCGCGTAAAAGCGTCTCTTTGCATAGAATACCCCCGCAACAAGACCACTCATGATTCCCGAAGCGGCGATACCTACTTCAAACCAAGTTTGTAGCGATGTGAACATCTCCATCTCTCATCCCCCGCAGTAGACATTTTTGCTTCCCCGCGCACATGCGGATCCACAATGGACAGGATCAGCCACCCTAGCAGCGGGTCGGCTATTGATAAAGACGGAAGAGGATCCCTCTGCCGTTTTGCTAGTATGGCATGAATCGCCACAGCAATGCGTTGCCCAACCGTCACCCTTGCGATGCCAACCAAGACTATTCACGAATACATTCTTAGAACCCTCGACATTACGACGAGGGGGGAAGCATCCATGTCCTGAGCAGATATCGGTGTGTCTGTGAGCGGCTGGCATCTATTCTCCTTAGCAATTTGGAAAGTACCCCCGCTCCTTCATGGTGGCGAGATACTGTTTGTTCGTCACGGGGTTTCCATCTATGAACATCTGATTCCTGATATTTAGGATGAACTCATCCCTGTCAGATGACCAATTGTTACTCGTATCGATTACGAACTCGCCATCGATGTATCTGCTCGTCAAGGATGGATCAAATGCCCGTGCGATGAAGATGATTCCCTTTGGTATCGGGAATCCTGCCTTATACAGAGAAGCCGAACCGCGAACTGCGTAGTTGTCCTCTGTGAACTTTCTCGGGCCTTGTTCTCCAAAATTGAAGTTGAATGTCTGTGCTGCCCGAACATCTCTAGGATCTTCGGGTATCCCCTGCGGATTGGTAAGTCCAAATTCTTCGGGAAAGATATCATCTAAGTCATCGATCTTCCCGAACATGTATCCCGTGTCGATGTCTAGTGTCAGGCTAGGTGGAAACACCCCGCTAACGATTGCATACTTCAGGTCGCCGCCAGTTGTTGGTGGTGCGCCCACATATGACACATAGGATGCCCTCAGTTGAATGTTAGTTCTGCAACCAACATCGGGGTCTTGCGGTCGAATCACCTTCTGCTGCTCATAGATCGGGCGAGATGGAGAGGTCTCGTTGTATGACTTATTCAGGATAGCGGGACTCAACCATTCGATATCTCCTGTAACAGAGGAAAGCGACTCGTCCTGCTCAACGATGTTCAGTTCGCCAAATCCTGCGGGATAGTAGTATTCGATAGGCTGTGCGCCCGTCATACTAGCCATCAGAATTCTCCTGAATCAATTTCGTCGTTCAGGCTCTGCACCGTCACATCGGGAGATTCGATCACGATATTAGGAGAAGTGCCATATGGAACGGGTTCTGCGATGAAAGCATCCACGGGTTCTTCCGCAGGCTGCGACAACGCCGATCCAAGTTGCGGCTGCGACTGTGGTGTTGGCACCGCTTCGGGCTTGCCGCACGATATGGTCGGGATGTTGCTTTGAATTGCCGCACCGATATCGGAAATCGTGTCGTTGATCTTGCCGACAACACCCACGATAGCCTCGGATGCGATCTGTAGGGTGGGAAGAGTAATGCCATTGATTCCTGCCATGATGTCGTTCAGGGACGGCAATCCACCAATGCTTGCATTCGGAATGTCCAAATCCAATGACGGTACCTTGCCCAAGAATCCGCAAATATCGATGTCAGGAACTTGGGACATGTCGCCACGCTCGGTGGTCAGTTCGTTGATCGACTTCTTCGATTCGTTGAAATCGGTTGCTACAGGCACATTCACCATCCCACGGATGCTTACCGCCTCGCTTGTCTTGACCGATGACTTCTGTGCTGCGTCCAATGCCGCATAGGTCTTCAGTTGGTTCTGCTGATCGAATTGATATGTTTCGATGTCTTCCGAAGAATACACAGAACCTTGGGTACTCCTAGAGGGAGTGCCGCTTGCGATGGGGATGGACATGTTGGGTCTTGAGAAAGACATCAGTCCTTGTTCCTCACTTGTAGATCAGATGGGCTGAGTTTTTCGATCAATCCGTTTACCAATCCGCGCAACTTGTCCATGAGAGTCTGTACATTTGACGAGTTCTCGCCTTCGGGATTCAAGTCGATTCTTGGTGCCATGATGACCATGTTGCCTTCGCTAGAAAGCGTGTAGGTTCCCTTCACCTTCTGAAGGAAGTTGCCACCAACATCGACAGTCATGTTTCCTCGGGCGTACATCTTCGTGTCTCCCCGAACCTCAATCTCCAAGTCCTTGCCCATCATGATCTTCATAGTCTTGTCGGCGTTGAAGGAGCAGTTTCCCTTTACAAGGATCATCTTGTCATTAAGGGTGATGTCCCATGCATTTCCAACGACCTTGTGTACCTCGCTGCCTCTTGGATGGATCTCCGTAAATGTGCCTGAGCAATGGTACCAATGCATTCTCTCTGCACCAGGGGTATCGTCATACTCGACAATGTGTCCCGCCTGAGACTCATAGACATTGTTGAAGGGATACTGGGCTGCATATGGTGTCTCGGGTTCTGCCCAAAATCCATAGAGTGCCGACACGCAGAATTCAATGCTGTCTTTCTTTTTCTTGACAATCGTGTTTTCAATCTGCTCGTTTCTTGCCAACCTGTTCGTGTCTGCTTCTCCCATTCGTGAGATAAGCGGATACATTCCCTGCGGATCGGCAAACCCGCGACCAGTATCAATGGTCGGATTCTTGGGCAACTGATACGACTTGAGTCCGACATCGTTTTTCGCTTCATCCAAAGACGCAATGATCTCTGCCTTCTTACTTTCGATCTGATTGATGTAGATCTGCTTGACATCCTCGGGATCCACAAATGGCAGATTTGGCAGATTCGATAGTTCGTTTGGAACTGGAATGTTTACCGTGTTGATCCCGCCGATTGTGCCAAACACAACTGGTTCTTGTGAATTCATTCCATCGCGGAAGAACCCCACCACCCATGTTCCTTGAAGCAGACCTGTAGGAGACCACCCCTTGCCCGAAACACTTGCGCTTGTAACGGGCATGATGACATGCGCCCACGGCAGATTGTCTGTGGGAATCTGTGTCTTGTCATCCGTATGCCACCCAAGTACGCGCACACGGACGCGACCCAACTTGAGTGGATCATAGATGTCCTCTACGACACCTTGCCACCACACGAAGCCATTCTTGCCCATGTAGTCCGCTCTCATTGGTTCTTGGTTGCTGCTCATGATGTCTCCAAATTCAACTCTGCCTTCTTGTAGTCCGCAATCGGCTCTGCGAACGAATCACGCGACAATGTCATCGTCATAGTATGTTCACGATCTGTTACGAGATGCTTTACGGTGGTGACCAAGTAGCGACCCTTAAGGTAGTCATCTTCGTAGTTGTCTTGGTTTTTCGTTGCTTCTTTTGCAATAGTCCTGAAGTAGATCACCTGACCCGCCTTGACATTCGTATCCCCGTAGCAGGAAACTATGAGATTAATCGAATTCAGTTGGTTGAGCAGAGACTGCCTGAGCAATACCGTTTCATCGGGATCATGAACCTGTGCAAGTCCTGCCATTGAATACGATGATTTCGGATAGAAACGAATGTGCGACTCCACGGAATCCGTGTAATCAACCTTCTGCATTGGGATCAGCGGATTCTTCTCAAGATGTGCAGCATCATTCATGAATGACTTGTCATACTTGAACTGCGAGGTAGACCATGTCTTGGTTGTCATGTCATGAGTCATGATCGCAGACGCAAGCATTCCCAAGTTCTGTTGCTTAATCTTGTCGGTCATGTCTTCCACGACCAACGAGTGAATGTTCCGAAGTTCGGACTCAAGCATTCTTGCACCATCGTCACTACGGAATCCATCGGGATAGTTTGTGTAAGTGAATGCAACATCCGCTGTCTTTAGACCTGACAGGGGCACGAAATGATGCCCGTCTGAGTTTTGAAACAGCACATAATCACACATGGAGGTATCGGCTCTCGCCCTAGCCCTGTGAGCAAGCCAATTGATTGCATACAGGGGTGACCAATAAGGAATCACATACGAGCGATTGTCGAAAGTCTCGGTAACTGTCTTAAGGTGGATCTTGTCATCATCGAACACCTCCCGTGCAAGCCCGATTGCGCCGCCTAGGACAGCCCCAGCCACGCTCCCTCCGATGGGGACAGGGATCATGCTACCCACCAAGCCCCCCGCCGCTGCGCCTCCTGCGAGGGCTGAAATCAGACCGTTGTTTTCACCGTTATCGACCGCCAAATACTCGTCAAAGATGTTCTTCACCATCTTGGATACGGGCATGTTTCGATATGATTTCGAAACCTTTGTTTGCATGCTTTTGATTGCCTGTTGAGCGACAAACTCAACACGAACCATTTGTGTCGATTCCTGCGCGGTCTCGGTTAGTACGGAAATCTTGTATGTTCGGAACACCATCTTTACGGGCTGACTGCCGCCCATCGGGGTTCGATAGATGATTGTCAGAGTTTCGGCACCGATGATCGGGAAGTTCTTTACGAGGTTCATAGAATCGATCAGCGTGATGCTTCCCGACATGCAGTTGCTGAAGATGTCCTCATACACGATGAAGTTCTGAAAGATGCCCTTCAGGCTCATCGTAAATCCAGTATACGACTTCAGAGTGATCTCATCGATCACCACATCGCCTGGTTTCACCATCGTGTCGCTACTGACCTCTGTCACGATTCACCTCATGTATTGATTTGGAATAGCCGCCTGAAATCTCTCAGGATTGGGTCGATGTACTCAGGTCGCATCAACTTGATGTTGCGCTTGTCATCGTTGACTTTTGACTCATGAACTATGTTCGTCACCGCTGTGGCGTAACCAAGATCATCATCGTTGCCGTCGATGCCCAATGGAATCAACTCCGTATTTCCAACAACGAATCTGTCGATCATTGCCGATGGACTCTCGCTTCTTTGACTATCAACCAATGTAACTGGCTTGTACAGAGAAGATACAACTTCGCCACTTTCGGATTCAAAGTGATGAAGCGCATATTGACTGCTATCAACGACCCTGAATACTTGCGCTGCGATTTCCCTACCTGTTCTATTTGTGGTGAACAGATCATGGGTAATGTCTTGAGGACGAGCAATTGCCTGACCACCAAGTTGAGCAAGGTTCTCTTGAATTCGGAAAGTGCCCACTATGTTCTCGACTTCGATCTTGTACAGAGTCGGATCCCAAGACTTGACTGTGCCTCTTCCGACCTCATTCCCAAGTCTGTCTTTCTGTACGACAACATCGCCCACTTCGTAGTGCGGAAGGCGGCGGTCAAACGGCACGATTCTGCCGTCTTCCTGTCTCCCGCTCTTGTGATCCCAAAGCAGCGGTGGATAGATGAAAAGGCTCTTTCCCGTGTATGTCTTCTCCATCTGTGATTCGAACTCGTTGACGCTCAGAGGCCAACTGAAGTATGGATCCAAGATCTCGTTGAACATGAGAACGAGCCAATGGTAGTCTGACCGACCATAGATTCTGTGGGCAATCGTCTCGGGTCTTTCCTCGTCCTTGATCGTGTAATCCAAGGCAGTTGATTGCGTTTCCTTGATGATGTCAAGGATCTTCGCCCGTGTGAGGATGTTCTTGGCGAGAACAAGGTTTCCCGCATCATCCCGATAGCCAACATTAGGTAGAAAGTTGAAATATCCCATGTGTTATCTCAGGGTGAGGGGATGTTCCCCAACTCCCAACCAAAACGGTCGCGGGTGAGGATTTCCAGTTCGCTGAACGATAGTTCCATAGTGATCTTGGTAGGTGCGGAGCCATACCCATCGTTTTGGAATGTGGTAAATGTGGTCTCTTCACCGTACTTGACCTTGACTCCTTTAAGGGCGCACTTCAGGATGCGCGGAAGGTATGCGTTCTCGCGTCCATCGGAAGTAAGGAATCTGATTTGGAACTCTGCGGGGTAGTCTAGGAATCTTCCCGAACCTTCCGACCGCTTGGGGTGGGAGAAGAACTTCAGAAGACCGATGATCTCATGGCATGTCTCCACTTCTTCCCTATTGCGAGGTAGGAATGTGTATGCAAAGTTGAACTCTCTGCGCTTGACTTCCTTGAACAAGTGGAGTTGCATTGGATTGACCACCTGACGCTGCTGTGCGGATGCAAACTTGGCAAAGGTTCCCGCCTCTGCCCCGACCAGTTCGCCCAACGAATCAAGCACCTTCAGGTTTGCCATGCCGATCTTCTTGCCGATGTCTCTCGCTGCTGCGGGATCGTCGGTCTGCCCAATAGCCTTGGGTAATTTCAAGGCATCCAATCCTGCCATGCTTGCGTCTTCGTATTCCATGGCATATCCAACTTCCAAGCCAGTTGGCATGTACAGGTAGATTCGCTGAAGAATAGGTGCAGTACCTCCCGCGAGTCCAGTTTGCTCTTCTGTGTAAGAGTCGCGTCCCAATCCCTGACCCTTCAGGTTGCCATCGGCAAACACCTGTTTCGCGGTGTCCAAGATTACACCACCACCCGAAACTACCGCGCTCAGAGTGTTCGCAACCATACCAACTACATCAGTCTTCTGATCGGCAGAGGCATCCTGCTCGGCGGCGTTTTGTGCTGTTCGCATCTTGTCGATCAGACTTTCGCCAAACCGTGCGAATGCCTCTCTCTTGGTTGCCAAGTATTGTGGATTGTTGTCCCATATCTCAATGCACATGATGCTTTGATGGGATGGGTCGGTCAGCAAGTCATATGGATACTTGTAGTATCCCGCAGGGCGAGACGCTTGCGATCTATTGACATTACCCCAACCATCGTTGAACACCTTGTCTTCAAACGCGGTTGATTTGCGCCGAAGGATGCCGTCAATGGCTCGGATTTCGCCGTATGTCTTGATGCTGCTGAATTCTGCCATATGGTGTATTTAGATGACATCTCATAAATAGCAGATACGGGAGACACCGCTATCGCTACTGGAAGTTCATACAAGGGAAAGTACACCCCGAAGCGTCCGCAGAAGTACAAAGGCGATCCCAACATGTGCTTCTACCGCTCATCATGGGAGAGGCGATTCATGACCTTCTGCGACGAGAACGATTCCGTGATCGAATGGTCTTCGGAAGAGGTTGTCATTCCCTACATTTCCCCCATCGATGGTAGACGGCACCGCTACTTCGTTGACTTTTGGGTGCGGCTGCGAAAGCCCGATGGGACAACCGAAGAATGCCTGATAGAAGTCAAACCCAAGAAACAAACGCAGAAGCCCGAACAACCCAAGTCAAAGCGAATCTCCAAATCCAAATTATTTGAGATCCGAAACTGGATGGTCAACTC
>Ga0078894_10002577_pt1 | contig 13731 bp, 11 predicted proteins | sample LauGreSu1BDMLBSD_2_FD_67506 | JGI IMG/M metagenome (GOLD analysis project Ga0078894, IMG submission 67506) | Freshwater lake microbial communities from Lake Michigan, USA - Su13.BD.MLB.SD (version 4) (version 4) | ecosystem: Environmental > Aquatic > Freshwater > Lake | place: Lake Michigan...
TTATAAGATTAGGCATATTGGGGTTTATATTTCCGCCATTTAAAATAAAATTTCTAAATTCATTTTTGTTATTTTGATTAATCAATAATTGTTGTGCGGTAAAATAATTGTCTACATCAAAGATATTAGGAAACATTCTTTTTAATACATCTAACAAAATTAATTCATCGGTAATTCCAGTAGTCAGTTCCATAGCTTGCGCTGTCGTTACACAACCTTGTAGCGTCAAATCCAAAATATTTCTTGCTTTTATTCGATTGTCGTTTGTACCTTGGTTTAGTATTTTCACTTGATTTATTTGAGCAAAAGTAGCAGGTGTATTACAATTTTTTCGTCCATTATAAATTGGGACCTGTTGATGATTGTGAATATTAAAATTATTATTTGAAGGTGAATAGTGGCCTATTGTCTCATGATATAGTCTAAACGCTTGAGAAAATGAACGAAATGCATCCAATACGTCTACAAAATTTTCTTTATCTATAATGTTTGTAAATGCAGATTTAAGAAAATCGTATCGATCCCTTTCTGAATATAATGTGCTGGCTATATCTTTTGCTTGTAGGGCACTAAAACAATAATTTCTTGAAGCGTCCATAGCTAATTGGAAACTTTGAAATCCTCTTGTATGGAAAATATTATTTTTAATAGTTATAAAATCTCTTTGGGATATAATGCCATTACAATTATGCTGTCCAAATGCCCAATTAGAGATAAAAAGAGCCAAAAATAGTATTATTCTTTTCATGATCTTAAAATTTTTATTAATGAATAAATGCAATAAATTTGTACTTTTGATGTATAAATAAATTTTGCTTTTAGAATGCAAATATTAAAAAATATTTAAAAATAGCATGAAAAGATTTTTAAAATCATTTGTATATGCCTTTCAAGGACTTGAATATACCATTCGCTCTCAATTTAACTTCAAGGTGCATTTATTGGGATTTCTATTTATGACACTATCTTCTTATTATTTTTCATTTTCAAAAATGGAATTTATTATTTGTTTGATACTAGGATTTTTGGTGTTGATCTTTGAACTTTTAAATACTTCATTAGAAAGTATGGTTGATATGGTTTCGCCTCAATCTCATATCCTTGCCAAAAGAGCCAAAGACTGTGCAGCAGGTGCTGTTTTATTATCTGCAATACTATCTGTAATTGTGTGGACAATAATTATTTATAATAAAATAGGATAAAAATGAAACTGGATATAGAATTTACATCGAAAGAAATATTCTTTGATTTTTTTAATAAAAATAGAGCTAAAGTTTTTGGAAATTCCAACGAATACAATATTAATTTATTGCTCACGAATGAGGAATTTGAGAAAATGAAACACCATACTGAAATGTATGAGAAACGAAAAGGATATTATCTTTTGGCAAAATATCAGGATGAAATCATAGGTTGGTCTTTTGGCGTGCAGCGCAGTCATGAAGATTTATATATGGTCAACTCTGCTGTTTTTGAATCTTATAGAAGAAAAGGAATTTACACACAAATTTTAGCTGCTGCATTGGATAAATGTAAAGAAATGGGTTTCTTGCATATATATAGCAAGCATCGTTTTCACAATTCTCACATTTTGATTCCAAAATTAAAAATGGGTTTTATTATTTCAGGTATTGAAGTAAGTCCAGCTTTTGGAAGCTTGGTTCAGCTAAGTTATTACACGAATGAAGCGGTAAAAAAAGCATTTTTGAATCGATTGGGATATGAACCTTTGACCGATGAAATGAAAGAAAAACTAGGTTTATAGCCTCTTTCATCCACATGTCATCCACATTTTTATAATTAACTTTTTTTAAGCACGAAGTTTATTTAAAAATCACCATTTTTGTCTATTATTTAATACAATCAACTATGACTTTTATTGTTGTCTTTTATTTATTGTCTGTATTGGGAACCCATATTGGACTGTATCATTTTTTTAAAAAGAATGGAATTCCTGCATGGAAAGCTTTTGTACCATTTCTCAATAAAATAGAATGGATTAAAATGGTAGGCCTAAAACCTTCTTTTTTAGTATGGTTTTTTATACCAGGCGCCAATGTTATTGCTGCAATATCATTGATGTCTGAACTATTAGATGCTCATAGGATCTATGGTTTTAAAGAACACTATGGAGGCATTTTTTGCAGCGCATTATATTTTCCGCATTTGTTTATAAAACAAAATCCTATTTATTTCGGTCCCAAAGGAGAGATAGAAGGCGAGCGATTCAAAAAGCCGAAGCCTAATATTTTTAGAGAATGGACAGATACTATTGTATTTGCAGTGTCTGCAGCTATGCTTATCCGAACTTTTTTCTTTGAAAATTATACGATTCCTACTTCTTCATTGGAAGGTACCCTTTTGGTGGGTGATTTTTTGATTGTAGATAAAATTACATATGGTATTAGACTGCCCAATACGCCTCTTTCTTTTCCTTTAGTACACAATACGTTGCCTTTCACTGAAAATAGCGTAAATTCATACGTAGAATGGCTTACAATTCCATATACCCGCCTTCCAAAAATTAGAGAAATAAAACGCAACGACATTGTTGTGTTTAACTATCCCGAGGGCGATACCGTTTTGACCGAATTTCAGAGTAGTCAAATGTACACAGAATTATGCCATAGTTATGGAAGAGATGTTGTGTTAAGCAATCCTTTTCAAACTAGGCCTGTAGATAAAAGAGATAATTATGTGAAACGATGTGTAGCAACACCAGGTGATAAATTAGAAATTAAACAAGGTAGATTGTATATAAATAATGAATTGGCATATCAAGCAAAAAGATTACAAACTACTTTTTTATTACATTTGGATCTTAAAAAAATGGTAAATACCAATGAAATTTATAATGATTTGTTGGATATGGATGTAAATATAGATAAATTTAATTTTTCTCAAATTACATCGGATTCATTTATTGTGCATACTGATTTTGACAAAATCAAACAAATTAGAAATTTTAAATATATGATATCAGCTACGGAAATCATTTATCCTGCACCCGATAATTATAACTTTATGTTCCCGCATGATAAATCAAATTTTCAATGGTCTGTAGATAATTATGGTCCTATTACGATCCCTCAAAAAGGAACAACGGTATCGTTGACCCCACAAAATATTTCAATGTATGAACGAATTATTGGAATATATGAAGGTAATACATTGGAACAACGTGAAGGAAAATTCTATATTAATGGAAAAGAAGCTCGTTCTTATACTTTCAAAATGGATTATTATTTTATGATGGGAGATAATAGGCATAACTCTCAGGATTCTAGAGCTTGGGGATTTGTTCCAGAAGATCATATTGTAGGTCGTCCTTTAATGATATTTATGAGCTGGAATCAATTAAAGAATACCATTAGATGGGATAGATTATTAAATTGGGTACCTTCAAAATTCACCCCAAATAGTACGTTTTAAAGTTTATATTAAATCCATAAAATATGCCTAGAATATTAATCGTAGATGATGAAAGTAGTGTAAGAAATTCGCTAAAAGAAATACTTGAATTTGAAAAATACGAGGTAGACATCGCTGTAGATGGCGAAGATGCTTTAAAAACACTTAAAAATGAAGAGTATGATTTAGTGCTTTGTGATATTAAAATGCCAAAAATTGATGGCATGGAAGTCCTTGAAAAAGCAATGCAACTATATCCGGATATCAAATTTATTATGATCTCGGGACATGGAAACGTAGATACGGCAATCGAAGCTGTTAAAAAAGGTGCATTTGATTATATCCCAAAACCTCCGGATTTAAATAAGCTTTTAATTACAATCAAAAATGCTTTAGATGTAAAAGAATTGAGTGAAGAAACTAAAATTCTAAAAAGCAAAATTAAACGCGCAAATGATATAATAGGAGAGAGTAATAGTATTCTCAAGATTAAAGAAACTATTCTGAAAGTTGCTCCTACAGAAGCAAGAGTTTTAATTACGGGAGAAAATGGAACGGGTAAAGAATTGGTAGCGCAGTGGATTCATCAGAATAGTCATAGAGCTAAAGGCCCATTTATTGAATTAAATTGTGCAGCTATTCCCAGTGAATTGATTGAAAGTGAATTATTTGGACACGAAAAAGGCTCGTTTACGTCTGCCATAAAACAAAGATTAGGAAAATTTGAACAAGCTAATGGAGGAACTCTTTTCTTAGATGAGATCGGAGATATGGATTTGTCTGCTCAGGCAAAAGTTTTAAGAGCACTCCAAGAAGGAAAAATTACAAAAGTAGGTGGAGAAAAAGAAATAAAAGTAGATGTTAGAGTTATTGCAGCCACTAATAAAAAGTTGGACAAGGAAATAGCTGCAGGTAATTTTAGAATGGACTTGTACCATAGATTAAGTGTTATTTTGATTCATGTCCCAACTCTTAATGAACGAAAAGATGACATACCTATTTTAGCCGATCGTTTTTGTAGTGAAATTTGTGAAGAATATAATATGCCAAAAAAAGTCATAACGCCAAAAGCATTCAAATTGCTTCAAGAATATGATTGGACGGGAAATATTAGAGAACTGAAAAATATTATAGAACGATTGATTATCTTAAGTTCAGGGAAAATCACAGAAGAAGAAGTAGAACAATTTGCCATGAAACAAGGTACACATACTAATATAAAATATAATGAACTTTTTGATAAATTTATGAAATTTCAAGAGTTTAAGGAATTTATTGAAAAAGAATTTATTGAATATAAATTGAATAAATTCAATTGGAATGTAAGCAAAACTGCTGATGAAATTGATATTCAACGATCGCATTTATACAATAAAATTGAAAAATTTGAATTGAAAAGAGATTAATCTTTTGATTATTTTTTTTTCACCCTTGAAGCTAGATGATGGCTTGAAGAAGCTGTATGCTTATCTAATCCAATTATAGTTACCTTACCTCCATTTGATTCATAATTATTTTGAAATAAATGCACTCCGTCCATTACAGAATGATCTACTAATTTAGAGTTGCTAAAATCTATAGTAACTTTCATATTATCTGGTATCGCATCCAATTTTGATTTAATCCCTAAATAATTTGAGAAGATAGCTGCTTTTTCTATTTCTACCATATATTCATCATCAGTAAATGATACTTTGATAGGAGCTTTAAATAATGCCGAAATAGGAAGACCTTTTGAAATATGAATAATTATTTCTATCAACATACCTGCAAAAATACCTGCCAACAAGTCGAAAACTAATGTAACTATAATTGTTGTTAGAAAAATCAATAATTGTTCTTTTCCTATACGAAACATATGAATAAATTCTTTTGGATGCGCTAGTTTGATTCCAACGCCAATAAGCATAGCTGCTAATGCTGCTTTTGGTATCATTTCTAATACGGGGACCAAAAAAAGCATAAAAATAAGCAAACTTAATCCATGGAAAAAATTTGCCCATCTTGTTTTACCTCCATTAGATACATTTGCAGAACTTCTGGCTACCTCGGATATCATAGGTAAGCCACCAAGAATTCCTGCAACAAGATTTCCCAAACCTAAGGCTATCAAATCTTTATTAAAGCTAGATTTTCTCTTGTAAGGATCTAATAAGTCTACTGCTTTTGCAGTCAATAAAGATTCTAAAGAGCCTATTAATGCAAATAATATTACATATTGTATGAATACACCCATTTTTTGGGTTCCTTCAAAACTTACATTAATATGTATCAATTCAAGAAATGGTTTATCAAATTTAAGCAAAGCACCATTTATATTGTTCAATTCTAAAATCAATCCCAGAGGGATAGCTACTGCCAAAACCATTAATGGGACAGGTATTTTTTTGATCCATTGATGTTTAATTTTTGGAATTCCAAGAACAAGCCCCAAACTTACCAAACCCGTAATAACTACTTTGGAATTTTCTAAAATTTTTTGAAAAGTATCAGGTAAAACGCTCAATAATGCAATAGGTTCTACCAAGGGTTTTCCTTCATGATTGAGTGGATTGACTCCCAATAATATATGTAATTGTTTTGAAATTATGATAATTCCTATTGCGGCTAACATGCCATGAACAGCAGCTAATGGGAAGAAATCGGCTAGTTTTCCCCATTTTAACATGCCAAAAAATACTTGTAATACGGAAGCTACTACGATAGCACCCAATGTCATTTGCCAGCCTATTGCTCCACCTCCAAATGCTGATACAGAACCTGCAACGATAACAATCAATCCAGCAGCTGGCCCTTTGATTGTGAGTACAGAACCCGCAAATATACTGACTATAAGACCTCCAATTATAGCTGTAAGAACACCATACATTGGATTTGGAAAATCACTTGCAGCTGCAATGCCCAAACTTAAAGGTAATGCTAATAATGAAACTAAAAATCCTGAGATAAAATCAGAACTGAAATTTTCTTTCAATCCTTGAATGCCGTCTTTAGGCATTTTATCAAAATTTATACTTGGCAATTTTTATTATTAAATTAAATTTGAGATCAATTTTTTCACGACTACAAAAATAAATTATTTTAGTTAAATGAAATATATTATAAATGTACGTATAAAATTTCTTGTTGCCAATAGATTAAGCTATTTCAAAAAGGGCTATATCTTCAATAAATTCAAAATGATTCTTATCGGTATCTGTCAAAAACCATTGACTGATAAAAGGAACTTCGTTAATGATTTCTTGAAGTTTTTGATGTCTCTTTTCATCAAGTTTGTCTGAAAAATCATCTATGATGAATACTATTTTTTGAGAAGTATGAGATGCTATCCATTCTGCTTGAGCCAAGCGAAGCGCATACAAAAGACTTTTTTGTTGACCTTGGCTGCCTGCCTTTTTTAGGTCCAAATCGGAAATTTCAAATAGCAAATCATCTTTATGAATACCACTTGTAGTCCTTTTGAGTATTTTGTCTTTTTCAAATGAATGCTTAAAAAGTTGAGAAAAAGTAGCTTCTATTAATTGACTTTTATAATGTATGGCTATTTCTTCTTGTTTATCTGATAATATTGCATACCAATTTTCTATCTTTGGAATCAATGTTTCAAAAAGTGTTTTTCGTTTCTCAAAAATATAATATCCATTCACTTCCAATTGTTGATTATAAAAATCAAATAAACTTTGGTCTTGTACTTCTTTTTTGAGCAAAGCATTACGCTGTTCAAGATACTTATTATATATCATTAATTTTTCCAAATAAACCGCGTCTATTATTGATAATGTATAATCCATCAATTTTCTTCGCTCTTCGCTACCTCCTACGAGTAAAAATATGTCTTGAGGTAAAGCATAAACTATTGGAAAATTTCCAAAGAAGTCCGTATTCTTTTTATATTTAACTTCATTGAGTTCTATACTTTTTGATTGAGGTTTGTATTTAATTATAATTTCATTGTTTTGGTCTTTCTTATGAATAGAGCCCTCAATTCTGAAAAAGGATTCATCATGTTTAATTAATTGTATATCTGTAAAATTTAAAAGGCTTTTTGAACTAGTCAGATAGAAAATCGCATCCAGTATATTGGTCTTTCCTTTGCCATTTTTTCCGAAAAAAACATTCACTTTTTTTGAAAAAGCAAAAGCTTTTTGAGTATGATTTTTGAAGTTTAAAAATTTTATATTGTTTAAAAACACAATTTTTTCAGATAATAGAAATAAAAATTATAATTTTGCAGACAATTTTTAAAAAATTATGGCAAGCGCAAAGATAAAAAAAGAAACTTATATTGAGTGGTATGAATTAATGCTACTCCTTCGTAAATTTGAGGAAAAAGCTGGGCAGATGTATGGTTTGCAAAAGATTAGAGGATTTTGTCATTTATATATTGGACAAGAAGCATTGGCTGCTGGGCTCAAAAGTGCTATGCGTCCCGATGATAACTTGATTACAGCATACAGAGATCATGGATTGGCTATAATGAAAGGTATTTCTCCAAATGCTGCAATGGCAGAATTATATGGAAAAGCTACTGGAAGTACTAAAGGAAAAGGTGGTAGTATGCATTATTTTTCAAAAGAACATCGTTTTTTTGGAGGTCATGGTATCGTTGGAGGCCAAATTGGTATGGGAGGTGGAATCGCTTTTGCCGATAAATATAATGGAAATGATCGTGTAACCGTATCTATGTTTGGTGATGGTGCTTCGCGTCAAGGTATTTTGCACGAAACATTTAACTTGGCTATGTTGTGGAAGTTACCTGTTATTTTTATTTGTGAAAATAATGGATATGCAATGGGGACCTCTGTTGAAAGAACTTCGAATGTTTCTGATTTATCTAAAATAGGATTGTCTTATGAAATGCCTAGTTTTACAGTTAATGGAATGAAGCCAGAAGATGTACATTTTGCATTGGAAGAAGCAGCCGCTAGAGCTAGAAGAGGCGATGGCCCAACTTATTTGAATATCGAAACCTATCGATACAAAGGACACTCAATGAGTGATCCACAAAAATATAGAACCAAAGAAGAAGTTGCTGAATATTTGAGTATAGATCCCATTGAAACTACTTTGGCTACTATCCTCAAAAATAAATATGCTACTCAAAAACAAATAGATGCTATAAACGATAAAGTAAAGCAAATTGTAGATGAATCTGTAGAATTTTCGGAAAATTCACCGTTGCCAGATGATAGTGAGTTGTATAAAGATATCTATGTACAAGAAGATTATCCATTCATGACCGAACCATATAACTAAATCAAGGCATATAATAATAAAGTAATCATATAAATATAAAAAGAATGAACCAGAATACAACCGTTGAAAAATTGATTAAATTGTATAATGAAAAACAAAAACCTTTGTCAATAGCTTTTGCGGCTATAATTTCGATAATTGGATTAATATATTATACAGTTGTTATCTATTTGCCAGAACAAGAAGAAGCAGCACAATCAGATATGTATATGGCACAATTTCAATTTGATCAAGGCAATTATGAATTGGCATTGAAAGGAGAAGGAAAAAATAAAGGATTTGATTATATTAAAGACAATTATAGTTTTACAAATGCAAAAAAAATTGCTAAATTGTATGCAGGTATATGTAAGTTGAATTTAGGTCAGTACGACAAAGCAATTGAAGATTTGAAAGAATATTCAACCGATGTTACTGAAATGCAAGCAGTAGCTTATAGCAGTCTTGCAGGTGCATATTCTGAAAAGAAGAACATGAAAGAAGCTTTGGAATATTATGAAAAAGCTGCAAATGCAACCAAAAATCCAGCATTAGCACCTAAAATGATATTGTTGGCAGGAAAAGCATTTATGTCTCAAAAAAATAATGAAAAGGCTTTAGAAATGTTTGATAAAATCGAAACGGATTTTCCAAATAGCCAAGAAGCACAAATGGCACAAATCTACAGAACAGGTGCTGAAGCTACCACTACAAAATAGTTGATGTATAGCCGAAAAGGCACTTCATGTTTTACTTCACTTTAATTGGATTCTAATGATTAAATTTGTAGAATGCCCTAGAGATGCAATGCAAGGCATACATAAATTAATTCCAACCGAAAAAAAGATTGAATATATTCAGTCATTGCTCAATGTAGGTTTTGATATTATCGATTTTGGGAGTTTTGTATCGCCTCGTTTGATTCCTCAAATGGCCGATACGCATGATGTGGTAAAAGCTCTTGATATTTCTAAGTCTAAATCAGAATTATTGGCCATAGTTGTCAATGCTAGAGGTGCCATTGATGCATCTTCTTATGATATAATCACACACATGGGGTTTCCATTTAGTATTTCCGAAACGTTTCAGAAACGAAATGCTAATTCTTCAATAGCCGAAAGCTATGAACGTGTAAAAGAAATTCAATCCATAGCAAAAGCCAGTGGGAAAAAACTAACCGTTTATATTTCTATGGGATTTGGCAATCCTTATGGCGATTTTTTTGATGAAAAATTGATAGGCGAGTGGGTTGCAAAAATAGCAGATTTAGGAGTGGAAACCTTTTCTATATCTGATACTGTAGGACTCGCAAGTCCCGAAATTATTGGCTCGGTATTTCAGGAATTAAATATGTCTTATCCTCATCTTGAATTTGGAGCGCATCTACACAGTGCCTCTTATAATTGGTTGCCCAAAGTACGTGCGGCATACAAAAGTGGTTGTAAAAGATTTGATGTAGCAATTGGTGGCCTTGGTGGTTGTCCAATGAGCGGCGATACTCTAGTAGGCAATTTGGCTACAGAGTATTTTGTCAATTTCTTTAGAGATCAATTCCAGCCAGATTTTAACATAAATGCATTTGAAGATTCTCTTCGAATTGCAAAAGAAATTTTTTAATTTTCTAAAATTCCATTTGGCGCAATACCTGTAGTCAATGATTTAAATATCGTTCCATTTGGGTTATAAATCACTACACGTCCGCTTGATGTGAAGTCTGTAGCATCGCATATTGCTATTTTTCCTGTATTTTTGATGACAGAAAGTGCATACGGCGATGTAATACCAGAAACGTCAAATAGTTTGACTATACTTCCCGAAGACGTCTTTTTTTTAACAGCATTATCTGCAAAAAAGTATATTTCACCATTATAAAAACTTATAAGTGGACTGTATGTGCCATTAGCAATAGTTTCAAGATTTCTTGAAGCCAAATCTATTATTGTAATTCTTGAAGGTGCTGCAAAAGTAGGGTCGTTTAGTTGTGTAGCAAGTATATTTGGTCCAATAAAAAGTGAACCCGATGGATAAAAAGAGGTGTTGAATTTTTCAATTTGTGTCAAATTAGCATCAAAAATCAAATAACCTTGTTCATTATTGGAAGAAACTACCATTTTCTGAAATTCTATATAATATTTGTCATTTACCTTTAGAATTTTATCGGTAAAAAATCCTGTTTGTATCGTTTTGGTAATAGCTCCTGATCCTAAATTGATTACATACATTGAGCCATTCATCGAAGAAACTAATATTTCGGTATTATTGATAGCATAGGTATAACGAGGCTTGGGAACGGTAACACTATTTTCAATGGCTAGTGTAGTGGCATTTAAGAATAAAACTTTATCAGAATTATTTACGATAGCTACCATTTTATTATTTGCAATACTAATCGTTTGAAGCACATCTCCCAATGCGATATTATTGGCCTTGGCGAAAATATTGCTATAAAAACTATCTTTGCTAGCACTATAATAGTCTATCGAAGCATTTCCCTTGCCATAAGCACCTTCATTTGAAATGAAAAATCCACCCAAGTATGTTCCATAAGTTATTGTTTTATCTTCGATACAAGATGAAAAAAGAGAACTAAGCGCTAAAAAAAGTACTACAATTTTTAATTGAAATTTCATGAGTTTAGATTTTATTGGGTTTATAATTGATTTTTAATTGTATAAAAAAAGTTCGGAGTGGCAAGGCTCTGTTTTCTATTTCTTGATACGAAATATTTGTAATATTATCGATATTAGCAGAAGCTTGCAGTATCCATTTTTTATGATGAAACGAGTATCTAAGCTGAGAAGAAAGTGTAATATATTGCGGTAATAATTGCGTATTATCGGTAAGGGTATAGCGAGCACTTGTATAATTGGCATGGGTAGAAAATTGCCATTTTTTATAGCTGCAATTTACCTGTGAAATAGATTTGAATCGTGGCGTATAGATTTGTTCAAATTCATGATTCCAAATAGAGCGAAGATACAAAAAAGACTGAATAAACTGGATTTGTAATGCTTTTTTATGGATTAAAATACCATCAAAATCAATGTTTAAGCCCATATTGTTGATGATATTGATATTCTGTGGAGACCATATACTGGCATTAGCAGAAGGCACCCAACGAATTCCATCTTGAATATGATTGTAAAAAACCGATACATCTGCGGTTATTCTTGAGTTTTGATATTGAATTTTTTGGTTAAAATTATAATTCGTTTCGGGTTGTAAAAAAAGATTTCCGCCAGGATTCCAAAACAACTCGTTTAGGCTGGGCATACGCTGATTTATAGATGCTTGTGATTCAAAACGGATGTTTTTAGATAATAAATAATTGTATTTTACAAATGGAAGCGGGACGCTGATATTATGAGATTGAGTAATTTGTTTAAAACCAAACTCCCATAGATTTTTTCTTTGATTCAAAATAGAAATAGATAGGAAATTATTGAGTTCTAATTGAGATAGGGTTTTGTTATAATTTGATGAATTCAGAAAATGTATATTTTGATTTTGTGAAAAACTAATACTCAATTTTTTGGTTCTAATTTCATTGATTTTAAAGACATTTTTTAGGCTCAAAACACGATGAGAGGCATTTATAACATTATCGAGGTCAGTATAGTTTTGATTTTCGGAATGAATAGACGTTTTTAAAGTAAATATTGAGTTTGAAAGGCTTATAAATGCTCTTAAATTTTGGTCTTCAAGAGATTGAAGCGAAGAATTTGTAGTGCGAGTAGGTGGTATTTCTTTGAAAGCATAAATATGCCAAAAACCTGTTTGAAATTGCCATTTAGAAAGCGATAACGTATAGTCTAGGGTAGTGCTGTGTTGAGAAATGGCATTGTTGCTTAATTTTTTTTGCTCATTAAAGGCATCGATATATTCATAATTATTTTTTCCTCGTATCATTTGATGGTTAATAGAAAGCGAACTTTTTTTGTATTTTTGTTGATACAAAAATTCATTGGAAAAAAGATTATAAGAAAATAGGGTAGAAGTCAATGAAAATAAGGTTTCATTTATATGTTTAGGTTCTATCCAGATGCTGCCTGCATTTCCAAATTGATTATTGTCAAGTGTAAAATAGCTTTTAGATCCTTGCGAATTTTGAAGCAAATTCAAATCCAGTAATTGATTCATTGGGGAATTGATAGGGATTTCATTCCAAAGGATTTGAGTATTTTCGGGAGTATTACCTCGGAAAGAAAAACTACTTATTTGCCCCATCCCATAGTTTTTTACATAGAAATTGGAGGAACTGTTTTGAATTCTATTGGCCGAAAATAAATGATTTGTGAATAAAATTTTTTCGGTTTTTTTTGTAGTAATCTGTATCGATGAAATATGTACCATGCTATCGGCTAACGATGCATACATCTTATGAGTACAAAAACATAATAAAGCCAATAATAGCCTATTATTCATACATTTTTTCAATGTTTCTAAAAAGTTTGCGTGTTCCTTTCATTCTTTGCACAGAAAAATGAAACTAACATTCTTTTTGGGTAGGTTTCCTGGCTTGTAGAGTCTTTGAGAGAGAATCCTTCCCATTTGAAAATTCAAACAGTGGATGTATGGTGTCTCGCTCTTATTCCAATTTTTAAATTGGAAACTCTACGAACAGTAGCTGGCACTGCTTCGGATTTTAACCGAATTCCCTTTTTTAAGAATTTGTGAAATACAACATTTCATCAATTCCCCAAAAATATCGAGGCAAAGTTACACTTTTGTCAAAAAAAAAGAAGATTTTTTTTTGAAATGATCTATCAAATTAGAAATAATTATGAATTTGTTAATTCCTCATATACATTAAATAAGGAATTAGCTATATGTTTGTCCGAATATTTTTTGAGAATTTCTGGACGTTGAATCCTTGTGTTTGTTCTAAAGGCATCAATATTTTTATATAGATAATTTATTTTTTCTGCTAAATCTTCCACGGAATTAGGATTAAAGAATAATGGAACCATGTCTGATATTTCTTCAGTGGACTGAATTCTACTAGCCAATATAGGACAATCATATGATATTGACTCCAAAACAGGTATTCCAAATCCTTCGTAAAGAGAAGGATATACTGAAAAT
>Ga0078894_10002578_pt1 | contig 13731 bp, 10 predicted proteins | sample LauGreSu1BDMLBSD_2_FD_67506 | JGI IMG/M metagenome (GOLD analysis project Ga0078894, IMG submission 67506) | Freshwater lake microbial communities from Lake Michigan, USA - Su13.BD.MLB.SD (version 4) (version 4) | ecosystem: Environmental > Aquatic > Freshwater > Lake | place: Lake Michigan...
TCATACAACATCACGTCTAACTCAAAAGGAGATTGGTAAATATGGTCCTGACAAACCTGAAACATATTGGGGTCATGACTTTGAATTCAGAGCGTATGGTAATGAAATCTTGGAAGGTATCGTAAATGAATATAAAGATTTGTTTGGTAGGTATTCAAAGGAAGAGTTATTAAAGAGTCTCAAATCCTTGGTTGAGTATTTTGCCAGGTCAGGTCAAGCCGATGAAATTGCCAAGAATGTTCTATTCTCAATTTCCTCTGAAGAAGTGGAAGATGGTAATTACCCTCACGTTATTCAGGTATTGTCATTACTTAAAGAGTATAACCCAAAGAGATGGAATGAGTTCTTGAAGATGTTCTATTCAACCATTATTGAATTATCAAATGAATTGAAGGACTATTATAAAGAGGGGGAACTTGATGAGGGTAAGAAATTTAAAAAACCTCGTAAGTACGGACAGTCTTATTGTAAAAAAACCCCATGTGGGGACATGGGGTTCAGTCAAAAAGCCTCTTGTAGACCTTATAAGAATTGTTATAACTGATTATTATTGTTTCGGATTTTTCTATAATCCTCCTCAGTAATGGTGGTTCTTGATACAATCACGTAAAAATCACCACTTCGTTCAACCCAACGTTCTCTGTGAATTGGTCGCACTGGAGACACCACTTCTGTATTGTGTTGTCTTTTGTGTTTCTTCTTTCCTTTCCCGCTTTGAGCGAATGATGGTAATACCATTAATCCCATCATCATAACCAAAAATATTTTTTTCATGTGTTTATTGATTTATTGGTTTATGGAAAGTGTTAACACTCTCTTAACATAAATATAACACAGAATACACATTAGACAACTGTCATGAAAAATTTAACATTGGAAACTTGCTTTTTGGGTTTTAAGAATTACCTTTGTAATAATGAATAAAAATTGTATATTTGTGATATGTTAAGTTACATCGGAGGTAAATCTAAAATTGGTAAGTGGATTGTTGGTGAGTATCCGACAGACATGGAAACCTACGTTGAAACATTTGGGGGTATGTTCTGGTGTTTCTATAATATGGATTTGGAAAAGTATCCAAATCTTAAGACGGTTGTCTACAACGACTTTAATCCGTTGAATCATAATCTTTTCACTTGTTTACAGAATCCTGTTGAGTTACTTAAGGCGATAAATTCAATTCCCTGTCAAGAATTGGGGGTTGAAAATACACCAATACTCTACCCAACTTTATTCAAGAACTTCCAACAAAACTTGTTTAGTGGTGAGTTGAATATCAAGGCACCTGACTATATGTTGGCAGCACAATATGCTTATGTGTTGACCCAAGTGTTTAGTGGTTCAAAACCTGAGTCAAGTAGTTTTATTGATTTAAAGGGTAAATACAAATCCAAGTACCTGACCTTCAGGGATAAATTAAGTAATCCAAAATGGTTGGATAAGTTCTCAAGAATCACTAACTTTGAAAACTTGGATTTTGAGAAGGTAATTGAAAAGTACGACAGTCCTACCACCTACATCTATTTGGACCCACCATATTGGAAAACAGAGAACTATTACTCTAATCATGACTTTGATAGAAAAGACCATGAAAGGTTGGCAAATGTCCTCCAAAAAGTCCAAGGTAAGTTTTCGTTGTCTTACTATGACTTTGAATTACTACACGATTGGTTCCCTGAAAACCAATATCGTTGGGCTAAAAAAGAGTTTGCCAAAGCGGCGGCGGCAAAAAAAGGTAAGGCACAAAATATGGGAGAAGAGTTATTGATAATGAATTATTAATATTTCTTGTAAGGTTGTATATTTATTGTAAAACATAATAACGATGAAATTCACGTCAGTATTAAAACAAATAATTTTAGAACAGTCAAGATTTGAAGTCTTGATGGACAAGTATGTAAAACCTAAGAAAAAAGGTGAGAATGTCATTCCTGCTAAAATGAAAAAGGAAGACCTTTTCAAATTGATTGACGCCGACCCTACCACAAGAAAAAATGAGGTTAATTTGGACGGTCCTTTAAGTAAAGAGGATATGACAAAGGTTAAGGTTGGTGAATACACACCTTGGCTTATTAAACAATATTTGAACCCAACAACTGAACGTGCTTATGGTGATTATGGGTATGACCAAGAAGTTAGGGTAATGAAAGACCGTTTCATGGAAGACTTGTATAAGGTTACTGATGACCTTAAGAAGTTCCATAGATTTAAAGGTCGTTTACCTCTTGAACAAAGAGATATTAATAAGTTGAGTACAGATTCTTTGTACGATGCGGTTAAAGACTTTGACTTAACTTTGGCAACAACAACTAAGGCCGAGAGAAAGAGTCTTCCTGTTCACCCTGGTGCTGACTCAAGTTATGATGGTGAAACATGGAAAGTTGTAAAAATTGAAGATAAAGGTGAAAGAGGTAAAGAAGCTGCATGTTTCTATGGTGGTAACCAACAAGAAACACGTTGGTGTACATCAGCACCTGGTTTGAGTTGGTTTAACAACTATATTAAAGATGGACCGTTGTATGTGGTTTATAATCCTAACGATACTAAAGTGTCTCCAATGACAGGATTACCAATTGAAAGATATCAATTCCACTTCCCGTCTAATCAGTTCATGGATAAGGATGACCGTACAGTTGATTTGGTTAAGTTATTATCAGGTCCTATGGCTGAGTTGAAAGATTATTTCAAACCTGAATTTGCTAAAGGTTTAACTGCGGGTTCTGGTACAGAATTAAAAATTGATGGATTCAATCAAGGGGCGATTGGTAAGTTTGTTGGTCTTTACGGTTTGGATGAATTGTTCGCAGCTCTTCCTGATACTTTGAAGCAAATCAAAATCAAAAACAGAGATAACGAAGGTTTAACAATTAAGATTCCACAAACAATCACTAAGTTTAAAAACCTTCAACACTTGGTATTGGTTAACTGTATTGATGAGGTACCTGATTATATTTGTCAATTGGAAAATTTGAATATTTTAGGTGTAATGAATAACCCTAAACTTACACGTTTACCTGAGTGTCTTGGTACGATGAGTAGTTTAGATTTCATCAACTTCAAGGAAACACCGGCACAAGCACCTAAGTCTTTGGCTAAGAATGGTTGGGCTGAGATGGAAACCGGTATGTGGGACAAGTTTAGCGACGTTGACGAAGATTAATAATTGAAACATTATGGATGTAGATGTTCAAATTTACATTTCTGAATTTAAAAGATTCTTTAATCAGAATCCTGAAGACTTGGGAAATCTGATACCTTTAGACCTCAAAGATGAGTTTTATCAAAAGGTATCAGATACCGCTTCTAAGAATTTAACTGAGGGTAGAGAAATACCTTTGACTCAGAAACAACTTATTGAAATATGTGTGGATATTAACGGTGGTAGTAAAAAGAAAATTGACCCATCCGTAATTGAGACCGCTTTTGGGAAAATATTTTTGAATTGAGTTTTGTAGTTTGGATTTTAGCATTATCTTTGTAGTGTTAAAACCAAAAACGTCATGAATAAACTCACTCACAGCCAAATTCAAGAACTCGCTCCATCGGTATTCTCAAGTAACTACTCAAACAAACTGTCAGACAAATATTCGTTTGTCCCTACACACCAAGTTTTGGAAAACTTTGAACGTGAAGGATGGTCTATTACAAGTGCTAACCAAGTAGGTAAAGGTATTCACGCATCTCACCAAGTGCGTCTTATGAAAGATGAACTCCCAAAAGTAGGTGATTCACTTTTTCAATTGGTGATTAAAAACTCACACAATGGAACCAAAGCTCTCACTGTAGGTGCCGGTCTATACCGTTTGGTTTGTTCCAATGGGTTGACGGTTCCCACTTCATTGTCTCAACAGTTCAACTTCCGTCACAAAAATCTAAACTTGGATGAGGTTCGTCGTATCTCAGAATCATTTGTTCAACAACTTCCAATCATTTCAAATTCAGTCCGTTCTTTTGAGAATCGTGAGATGAGTTTGTTGGAGTCTCAAGACTTTATGACCCAAGCGGCTATGATTCGTTGGCAATCAGGTTCACTTCCAAAAATCAGTGTAGATACAATGTTAAATCCAAAACGTGAAGGTGATGTTGGAACCTCACTTTGGAAAGTATTCAACGTGGTTCAAGAGAAATTGGTTCGTGGTGGAGACCCTTACAAAACACGAGGAAACCGATTGTCTTCGGTTCGTGAACTCAAAAACTTTGAACGTGTGAATCACATTAACACCAAGTTGTGGGAGCTTGCAGAATCTTACATCTAAAACAAGGGGGAAGGGAAACCTTCCCCATTCTTATTTAAACATGGACGAGAAGATTTTATATCACAACATTAAAAGGTCTTATCATACCGATTTTTACCGTGACACCAATAACCTAAATATGGCTGGTACTCGGGGTAAAGATGGTTATAAATTCACTATAGATACTAGCTCAACCAAAGAGGAAGATTATGTTGTGAATTTTGCAAATAAGATGACCACTGTTAGTTCACTTATAAAATCTTGTAAGGTAGTTCGTAATGGTGATAAGTTATCAATTAAACTCTATTCAGGACATAAAAAAAGAAGTGTTGGGGTTCATTACTTTAGACATGTTAAAAACATTTGGTACCTCACAATTAATCTTAAGAGTGGTGATTTGTATACTGGTTTTTTGTTGAATTTCCAAAACAAAAAGAAAAGACAGACTAAGGTAAGACGTAACAATTTTTATAGTTCAGAACTTCAACAGTTTTTATTTAATCTTAAAGACTTCTTAAATAATATAATTGTTGAAAAAGAAAGTCGTGCTGAGGAAATCCGACATATTTTGAATGTCTTTAAAACCGAACTATTATCTGAATTCCCATCACAAGGTTTTCTACCTAGTAGTCCATTTAAACTTCTTTATCCTTTTTATTTACATAAGAAAGGTGTTAAGTTTCCAAACAATGTAAATGCATTCACTGATAACGAAGATGACTACGGTTATTTGCCAACGTTAAAAGATTTCAGAAAAGCAAATATGAAATACATTGATGCTCTAATGTTAAAAAATGGACTTGTTGGAGATAAGTTAAAAAAACTCCTTCATAAGATTCAAATTTATAAGATGGAGCATTATAGAATTGCTGTTGGGTTATTTGGTATAGATTGGATTCACCAAGATACCGAGTTGTTGGAGAAACTAATAACCAATCCTCCTTCACATAGATATTACGCAAATCTTGGTAGAAATAATGACATGTTCAGATTTGATGTTTCACTAGCCGAAAAGAAAAGAGCGTTTAGTCTTTTTAGAAGATTAGTTTTGGATAATTTTTCTTTATCAACATTTCTGGACCATGTTCGTTTCTTAGATGATTTAAAGAGATTTGGTGAGAATGTTAGATGGGAGAGTAGAACTGATGAGGAGTTCAATCGTGAACACATGTTTTTCTCAGATTTAAAAAGGTCTCACACAAGGGGAAATTACACTCGGATTTATTCTGATGGATTCTACAATGCGTTTAAACAGTTTGAACATGATGGTTTAACGTACAGTCCAATTGTTTTAAAAACAACTGGTGAGTTTAACGAGGAGAGTTCATACCAATCCAATTGTGTGAGGGGTTATATTGATTCCGCCAATTCATTTATTGTCTCACTTAGAAAAAAAGATGAAAGGGCAACTGTTGAATATAAAATATTCATGAGTGATAAAGATAAAGTGACAATGGAGAGAGTTCAGTATCTTACCAAACATAATAAATCATTGGATAGTTCATGGGATAAACCATTGAAAACATTAGATGAGATGGTTAAACACAATTTAAATAATTTTGTTTTTAATATGGTGCTCAAATGGGAAACTAAATCAACATCAAAAAGGTTCAAATTGGTTAAGGGTCAAAATAACTTTGTTAAATTTGCTGATGAAGATGGAAACTCAACGATACAGTTTTTTAGTTTAAATTTGTTTTAATTTTAATATACTTTTGTTATGTTACCCGAACATCATTTTTTCATCAAAGATATTGAAAATAAAACTCAAAATATTTTTTCAGTTATTAGGAGTATACAAGCTCCACTCCCTATTGAAAACCCTGGAAAAACTATCAGAGTATATTTTGACAAAACACATAATAGTGAACACTACCATGAGGTGATTTATAAGACCATAAACGGTTTTTATTTACACTACCAAAATGGGGGGACACCAAACTACAACATGGATATTTATTTTTTACCTGAAAAAGAAACAGACGTTAAATTCTTTATTAAAAGCCTAACACAGAATAAATTAAAAACTATTTAAAAATATGAAACAAATTACAGCTGAAGAAGTAAAACAAAAAATTCAAAATAAAGAAACCTTTATGTTAGACCTGTTTGCCACTTGGTGTGGTCCATGTAAGGTTTTGAAAGGGAACATGCAGAAATTGGCTGACAGCGGTCAAGAACTCCCTATGGAGATGTTTACCTTTGATGTTGATTCCAATCGTGAATTGACAACCGAAATGGGGATTCGTTCTGTCCCTACTGTTAAGTTTTTCAAGGACGGTGAAGTTGTTAAGACAAACTCAGGTGTTCTAACTCAACAACAGATAATTGAACTTATGGAACAATTATAATGACTACGGTTGTTGTCTATACAATGAAAGGTTGTCCTTTTTGTGTGGAGTTTAAAGATATGCTAAAAGAAAATAAAATTAAATTTATTGATAGGGATATTGACAAATACTCAGATGAATATGATTTATTTGTTAAGGCAACTGAAAACGATTACATACCCGCTTTGATGATTATAGAAAGGGATAAAGAAAAACAGAAACCCTTTTTGTATGCACCTGAAAGGGACTACAACGAACTAACTGAAGCGTTGGATATAATTAAGAAACATATCATAGGATAGATTAAGGATGGGTGACCATCCTTTTTTATTTTATTGTTTTTTCCTTGATTTGTTTTAGAACTCCTTGTATTTATAGAGAGTATAAAATCCAAAGATGCCTAAAAATATTACTATTTATCCCGTTGGGGATGGGTCAAGTATTACAGTTCCTTATTTTTACTTTGATAGTGGGACTAAGTCAACTACTGCTCGTGTTATTGCTACAGGTGGTTCAACGACTAGTTTTCAATGGATTACTGGCGCAACAACAATATTCAAATTATCTGATACTGAATTTTTAATTAAAAACCTTAACGTTACGGATAATTTAACCGTTAATGGTGTTCAGGTATTAAACGGTACCAACGCATGGATAGGACCATCTACAAATATTATTGGTGCTCAGGGTGCTACAGGTAATACCGGGTCTCAAGGCAATACAGGTAATACAGGTGCTCAGGGTGATGTGGGTAATACAGGTGCTCAAGGAAACGTCGGGGCTCAAGGTGCTCAAGGTAATACAGGACATACAGGTGCTCAAGGAGCCACGGGTAATACGGGAGCTCAAGGTAATATAGGTAATACAGGTGCTCAAGGAGCTGTAGGACCAACGGGTGCTCAGGGTAATACAGGTGCTCAGGGTGCAACTGGTAACATTGGACCAACGGGTGCTGTAGGACCAACGGGTGCACAGGGTAATACAGGTGCTCAAGGAGCTCAAGGACTTACAGGTGCCCAAGGACTTACAGGTGCCCAAGGACCAACGGGTGCACAGGGTAATACAGGTGCTCAAGGGGCTATAGGTAATACAGGAGCTCAAGGTGCTATAGGTGCTCAAGGTAAAATTGGTACTCAAGGAGCTCAAGGAGACCAAGGGGCTCAAGGTAAACAAGGTTCTACAGGTAATACAGGTGCTCAAGGTCTTTTTGGTAATACAGGAGCACAGGGCGCAACAGGTGCTCAAGGGACTGTTGGTCCTACGGGTGCTCAGGGTAATACGGGTGCTCAGGGTAATATAGGAGCTCAGGGTAATACAGGTGCTCAAGGAGCTACAGGAAATACAGGTGCTCAAGGCTCTCAAGGTAATACGGGTAACACAGGAGCTCAAGGAGCTACGGGTAATACAGGTGCACAAGGAACTCAAGGTAATACGGGACACACAGGTGCTCAAGGAGCCACGGGTAACACTGGTGCACAAGGTAATGTAGGTGCACAAGGTGCTGTGGGGCCAACAGGTGATGTAGGACCAACAGGTTCTCAAGGTTCAATAGGTGCTCAAGGAGCGGTTGGACCACAAGGGGCGGTTGGACCACAAGGGGCACAAGGTAATACAGGTGCTCAAGGTAATACAGGAGCTCAAGGAGCGATTGGTAACACGGGAGTGTTTGGTAATGAAGGTGCACAAGGTGCTGTAGGACCTCAAGGTAATATAGGAGTCGTTGGTGCTCAAGGTAACGTTGGTGCTCAAGGTAATCTTGGACCCACAGGGAATACAGGGCCAACAGGTTCTCAAGGTTCAACAGGTGCACAAGGACATACAGGTGCTCAAGGTAATACAGGACCACAAGGTGCTCAAGGTAATATAGGTGCTCAAGGTAATTTAGGACCGACAGGAAACACAGGACCTACGGGTTCTCAAGGTAATACCGGAAGTCAAGGGGCGATTGGTCCACAAGGACCTACAGGTCCACAAGGGGCTCAAGGTTCAACGGGTGCACAAGGTAATATTGGGCCACAAGGTGCCATCGGACCACAAGGTTCTCAAGGTTTAACAGGTGCTCAAGGTAATATTGGACCACAAGGTGCTACAGGAAACACAGGTGCTCAAGGTGCAACGGGAAACACAGGTGCTATTGGACCTCAAGGTGCTATTGGACCACAAGGTGCGAAGGGAAACACAGGTGCGACTGGAAACACAGGTGCTCAAGGTGCGACTGGAAACACAGGTGCTCAAGGAGCTCAGGGTGGGACAGGGTCTATTGGACCTCAAGGAGCCACCGGACCAACAGGGTCACAAGGTGCCGTAGGTGCTCAAGGACCAATAGGACCACAAGGTAATACAGGAGTTACAGGTGTATTTGGTAATGAAGGTGCTCAAGGAGCGGTAGGACCTCAAGGTGCGATAGGACTTCAAGGTTCCACGGGTGCTCAAGGTAATACAGGTGCCATAGGACCACAGGGTTCTACAGGAGCACAAGGTTCTCAAGGTGGTGCCGGTGCGACAGGAAATACAGGAGCACAAGGTGCAACAGGAAATACGGGTGCTCAGGGTAATGTTGGTGCTCAAGGTAATATAGGTCCAACAGGTGGTGCAGGACCTGTAGGTTCACAAGGTAATATAGGTAATACAGGTCATTCAGGTGCTCAAGGAGCTACGGGTGGTGGAGGTTCCACAGGAGCTCAGGGTGCTACAGGTCATTCAGGAGCACAAGGTGCTGCTGGTGGTGGAGGTTCCACAGGAGCTCAGGGTGCTACAGGTCATTCAGGAGCACAAGGTGCTACGGGAAACACGGGAGCTCAAGGTAAAACAGGAGCTACGGGTAATCTTGGACCTCAAGGTAATACAGGTAATACAGGTGCACAAGGTAATGCAGGAGCTACGGGTAATCTTGGACCTCAAGGAAGTGTTGGGGCACAAGGTTCACAAGGTGGTGGAGGAAGTATTGGTGCGATTGGACCTCAAGGTGGTGGAGGTTCTCCTGGAAGTACAGGTGCTCAAGGTGCCTTAGGACCAACGGGTGCTGTTGGTGCTCGTGGTGATGTTGGTAATGTTGGACCCACAGGAAATATTGGTCCTGCAGGACCACAAGGGGCTCAAGGGGCTCAAGGTTCTATAGGACTTAGTCCAGGTGCTCAAGGTGCGACAGGTTCTCAAGGGGCTCAAGGTCCTGAAGGTTTCTCGGGTTCAGGTGCTCAAGGTGCTCAAGGTGTTGATGCGTTCGGGTCTCAAGGTGCCCAAGGTAATGTTGGTGCTCAAGGTTCGGCATCATTAATTGGTCCTACAGGTGCTCAAGGTGCTCAAGGTGCTCAAGGTGCTCAAGGTTCTCAAGGAGCTAAAGGACCTCAAGGTGCTCAAGGTGCTGTAGGTCCTTTAGGTCCTGCACCATCAGATATGAGACTCAAAAATGAAATTATGACACTCAAAAATAGTTTGAGTAAATTAATGATGTTATCACCTGTTGAGTTTGATTGGACAAAAAATACGCCTGAGTATGAATATTTTTTAGAAAATAATAAAACACATTCTTTAGGTTTTATTGCACAACAAGTTAAAGAACATATACCTGAAGTTGTAAAAATGAGAGATAATGGTTTTTACTATATTGTTTACGAACAACTTAATGCATATTTAGTTGAAGGTATTAAAGAACATCAAGACATTATAGTATCTGTTGATGAAAAATTAACTTTATTAGAAAAACATATTGAAAATTACTAATGGCTAATGATATTATAATATACCCTTCAGGTAACACCTTTTCAGGTGGAGAACCTTTTATTATTTATGAGGATGCTTCTGGTAATCAGTTAGTTCAAGAAGTATCAATAAATACTAGTGGTGATATAAGATTTTCATCGTCTACGGATTCTTATATGGGAGGTATAGACCCAAACACATACCTTGTTACTGCTAAAGGTTTCTCACTTAATGACCTAAGCACTGGTGAAGGTATTTATGGGTTTAATAATGATACTTCTACATATGTTCAGATTATTAATAATCTTGGAGAATGGGTAGGTTCACAAGCCAATATTAAAGGTGCTCAAGGTGCACAAGGTACACAAGGACCAACAGGTGCACAAGGTGCTCAGGGTGTACAAGGTGCTCAGGGTGTACAAGGTGCACAAGGTGGGCAAGGTGCTCAAGGTACTCAAGGTGGACAAGGTGCTCAAGGTGCTAATATCGGTGCACAAGGTGCTCAGGGTACTCAAGGTGCTCAGGGTGCTCAAGGTGCGAACACAGGTGCCCAAGGTAATATAGGCGCACAAGGTGCACAAGGTGCTCAGGGTACCCAAGGGGCTCAAAGTTCAGTTCAAGGTGCTCAAGGTAAAACAGGTGCACAAGGGGCTCAAGGTACTCAAGGTGCTAATAGTACCACTCAAGGTGCACAAGGTAATACAGGTGCTCAAGGTGCTCAAGGTGCCCAAGGTGCTCAGGGTGCTAGCACGGGTGCTCAAGGTAATACAGGAGCTCAAGGTGCTCAAGGTAGTCAAGGAACTGCGAGTAGTGTATTAGGTCCGACAGGTGCACAAGGTTCCCAAGGACCGATAGGTGCTCAAGGTGCTCAGGGTTCTAATCCGGGTGCTCAAGGACCAACAGGTGCTCAAGGTGCTCAGGGAGCTCAAGGTGGTACTGATAATGTTACAGGTTCACAAGGTGCACAAGGTTCACAAGGTGGACAAGGTGCTCAGGGTGCTCAGGGTGCTAATACAGGTGCTCAAGGAGCTCAAGGTGCTCAGGGACCTACAGGTGCTCAGGGTGCTCAGGGAGCTAACACAGGAGCTCAAGGAGCTCAAGGTGCTCAGGGACCTACAGGTGCTCAGGGTGCTCAGGGAGCTAACACAGGAGCTCAAGGAGCTCAAGGTGCTCAGGGGGCTCAAGGTTCGGTAGGTGCTCAAAGTAGTGTTATAGGTGCTCAAGGTGCAACAGGAAAACAAGGTGCTCAAGGTGCTCAAGGTGCTCAAGGTGGGGTTACAGGTGCTCAAGGTAGTACAGGTGCTCAAGGAGCTCAAGGATTTCAAGGTGCTCAAGGGGCTAATACAGGAGCTCAAGGAGCTATTGGAAAACAAGGTGCTCAAGGAGCTCAAGGTGCTCAAGGTGGTGTTACGGGTGCTCAAGGTAAAACAGGTGCTCAAGGTGCCCAAGGGGCTCAAGGGGCTCAAAGTTCTGTTCAGGGTGCTCAAGGCGCTACGGGTAACACAGGAGCTCAAGGTGCTCAAGGAGCTCAAGGTGCTTCCCAAGGTGCTCAAGGTAATACAGGAGCTCAAGGTGCTCAAGGAGCTCAAGGTGCTCAAAGTTCTGTTCAGGGAGCTCAAGGTGCGACAGGTAATACAGGTGCCCAAGGTAATGTGGGTGCTCAAGGTGGAACTGCAGGAGCTACGGGAGTTGTAGGTGCCCAAGGAGGGCAAGGTGCTCAAGGTGCTCAAGGTGGAACTACGGGAGCTCAAGGAGCGACAGGTAATACAGGCGCTCAAGGTGCTCAAGGTGCTCAAGGTGGAACTACGGGAGCTCAAGGAGCAACAGGTAATACGGGTGCTCAGGGTAATGTTGGTGCTCAAGGAGGAACTACCGGTGCTCAAGGAAGTACAGGGGCTCAAGGTGGTCAAGGGGCACAAGGTGCTCAAGGTGCGAGTACAGGAGCTCAAGGTGGTCAAGGGGCACAAGGTGCTCAAGGTAGTACAGGTGCTCAAGGAGGTAATACGGGTGCTCAAGGTGCGACAGGTAATACAGGGGCTCAAGGTACTCAGGGTCCTCAAGGTGGAGTTACGGGTGCTCAAGGTGCTGTTGGTAAACAAGGTGCTCAAGGAGCTCAAGGTGCTCAAGGTGGAGTTACAGGTGCTCAAGGAAATACTGGAGCTCAGGGTTCACAAGGAAGTACTGGTGCTCAAAGTAGTGTCACAGGCGCTCAGGGTTCACAAGGTGGTGGTGGTTCAACAGGGGCTCAAGGTGCTCAAGGGGCTAATACAGGTGCTCAGGGTGGACAAGGAGCTCAGGGTGGACAAGGAGCTCAGGGTGCTCAAAGTTCGGTTCAAGGTGCTGCAGGAGCTACAGGTAAACAAGGTGCCCAAGGTGCACAAGGTGCCCAAGGGGCTAATACAGGTGCCCAAGGTAGTACAGGTGCCCAAGGAGCTCAAGGAGCTCAAGGTGCTCAAGGTGCTAGTACAGGTGCACAAGGTAATACAGGAGCCCAAGGTGCTCAAGGTTCACAAGGTGCTCAAGGTGCTAATACAGGTGCCCAAGGTGCTCAAGGTTCTCAAGGAGGACAAGGTGCTCAAGGAGCTCAAAGTTCTGTACAAGGTGCTCAAGGAGGTCAAGGTTCTCAAGGAGGACAAGGTGCTCAAGGTGCGCAAAGTAGTGTTACAGGTGCTCAGGGTTCACAAGGTGGTGGTGGTTCTACAGGTGCTCAAGGTGCTCAAGGTTCAGTTCAAGGTGCTACGGGTAATACGGGAGCTCAAGGTGCTCAAGGTACTCAAAGTGGTATCTCAGGAGCTCAAGGAGTTCAAGGTTCCCAAGGAACTCCAAGTAGTACACAAGGTGCTCAAGGAGCAGCTTCAAGTGTTTTTGGTTCTCAAGGAGCTCAAGGAGGAAAAGGACCTGCAGGAAATCAAGGTGCTCAAGGACCAGCAGGAGCCGCGGGTGCTATTGGTCCAACAACTTTTGGTTCTCAAGGGGCTCAAGGACCAAAAGGACCCGGTGGAGGGCAAGGGGCACAAGGAGCTCAAGGTTCACAAGGAGCCAAGGGATTATCACCAACTGGGTCTCAAGGAGCTCAAGGAACTAGAGGACCTACAGGTGCTCAAGGGGCTGCCAGAGGAGTTGGTGTCGGTTCTCAGGGTGCTCAAGGTGCTCAAGGAGCAAAAGGACCACCATCAGATGCTAGATATAAAACTAATGTTACACCCTTGATTAATACTAGACAAAAGATTGTTAATATGAGAGGTGTTAAATTTGAATGGGTTGATGACATTCCTCAATTAATGGATTATCCTGTTGAACATAGAAAATTATTTACGGGTTCTGATATTGGTTTTATTGCTCAAGAAGTTGAAGAAAAGTATCCAGATTTAGTTTGGACAGATAAATATGGTTATAAAAATTTACAATATGAACTATTAGTTTCAATTGGTATTTCGGTATTAATTGAAAATCAAAAAAGAGTTGAA
>Ga0078894_10002580_pt1 | contig 13729 bp, 12 predicted proteins | sample LauGreSu1BDMLBSD_2_FD_67506 | JGI IMG/M metagenome (GOLD analysis project Ga0078894, IMG submission 67506) | Freshwater lake microbial communities from Lake Michigan, USA - Su13.BD.MLB.SD (version 4) (version 4) | ecosystem: Environmental > Aquatic > Freshwater > Lake | place: Lake Michigan...
TTCCTTCTTCGTTCTGCCTCGACCCCGCTTGGGCGCTGGTTCCTCCTCTGACCTCACGGATGCCAGCAGGTCATCGAGACCGCCCAGGTCTTCACCCGTGCCTTCTTCGCCTGCTTCGGGGGTAGTGAAGGTCGCTGAGTCGGTCACTGGCGCTTATTGCCGTGCCCCCAGTGTCGCTGCTGGAGCAGCGTTTTGCCTCCCCCGAGCAGGGGAGCGTGAACTATGCGGGCAGCGCATAAATCAGCGACTGAAAGACGCCAAAGGGGGCATTGCTTACGGAAAAATCTATTGTCCCGCAATGAATCTGAGCAAAAGACCTCGACTTGAACGTAACGATTTCCAGATGAGCACTGGGATTTACGTCTGTCTCCTCCGTAAGCGTTGCGTAAGCGTCGACCTAGCACCCCCCAAATCCATTGCGGCAGAGGGAGTCTTCTGCTACGTTGTGTAATCGGCGTTAGTGCCGACGTAATCTGTAATCCCTTGCCACACTTGGGTTTTGGCGTTTTTGGGTTACTGTAAGCGTAGCGTAAGCGTTTGCGAAATCCCTTGCCACACGGTGACCGCTGTAAGCGTTCCGTAAGCAAACGGGGTCATTTGGCACCTTGCCTGGAGCAGGAGGCACCCCGATGACCAAGGTGCTGAACAAGCGCCCGATCGCCCACGACCCCCATTGCTACGTCTTCCAAGACGGCGATCGGGGCAACCGCTGGTATCTCTACTTCTATGACCAGGAGCGGCAGTCGAGGCACCGCCACTCCCTGGGTCGCATCGCCCCCAACGACGTGCTTGAGGCGGAGCGCAAGGGTCTGGCGAAATACATCGAATTCAAAACCAGGAGCGAACGAGGCGAGCAGATCCGAACCCTGACCATCGAAGAGATGGCAGAGCGGTTCCTGACGAAGCAGAAAAAACGGATCAGCGCCATCCCCCACAACGGCATCAGCAGCAAGCGATACCTGCTGATGGAGCACCACACCCGCTGGTTCCTGAGATACGCAGGGCAGAACCAGCGCCCGATCCACAAGATACCGAGGAACTTCTTTGCCAACTACGAGACCTGGCGCAAGGAGGCAGCGCACCAGGAAGGCAAGGAGACCCCAAGGCAAACCACCATCAACGCTGAAGTCAGCACCTTCAGACGGATGTTTGAGGAGATTGCCGTTCAAGAGGGATATCTGAACAAGGATTCAGTGCCCACACTGAAATCGGTCAAACTCTCCAAAGACAAGAAGCACAGACGTGATGACCTGACCGTTGATGAGTGGAAGGAACTCGAACGCAGTGCTCGTCTTTACTGGTCTGAAGGGCGAACCCGCTGGAACGACGAGGGCGAGATCGACAAGAGCGCATCGGGCAAAAACATTCTCAAAGAAGTGCTCGGCAACAGTCAAAGGGCAAAAAATCAGAAGATTCACCGCAAGATGCTCTATCTGGCAATGCGGATCTCAATGGAGTCAGGCATTCGCATCGGATCCCTGCGAAAAGTGGAGTGGGGGCACATTCGAAAAAACAACACGCTCAGCAATACAGATCAAAAAACCTGGATCTTGATAGACGTGCCTGCCGAAAACACGAAAACAGGTCGGCGCTACACCATCAACGCACCGGTCGCCAGACACCTTGAAGAACTTAGGAAGTTGACGAACTTCAAGGGTCGAGCGGATCTCCTGTTTACGAATCAAAAAACGGGTCAGGCATTCAGCGAACGGATCTGGAAAGACAGTTTATGTGAAATGCTTGTCGAAGCAGGTCTGGCATCCTGGGCAGAAGATGACAACAACAATGCCAGAAAAGTAGATATTCATAGCGGCAAGAATCTGACTTGGTATTCGTTCAGGCACACCTACATCACATTCCAACTCACTTTGAACGAAACACCCGTGACAATGCTTGCTGCGCAGTGCGACACCTCAATCAAATACATCGAAGACCACTACTTCCACTACAGGGCAGAACTAAGCACACCGACGCTCGCCAAAGGCAGAAACACACTCAAGGCAGCGACTGGGGACCTGGATTGGTTACAAATCAGACCGTTAGAAAAGCATTCGTAGATGAACCAGATGCCTACCTACGGTTCATTGAAGAAGAAGCAACTGCCAAGAGGGCACGGGCACAGATTCGCCCAGGCGATTGGTCAATGGTGAAGCGGGTTGGGGTGTAGGCAGTCAAAAAGTGGAAGGGTGATATCGAGGGTTTCGAGGCAATGGTCCAGGACATTCTTTCGACCTATATGAACCGCTGATTGCTGGCGGAATTTTTTCTTGCCAACTGGAACACTTTATAGATTAGGTTCAGGCACCTTTATTATTACCCTGCTGGTTCACGAACGAACCGCATCAATCCAGGTCCTCAAGCACCTTCGCAACAACTTTGATCCAGGTCCTAAAGTTAGTGGTGCGATTGGATTGAAGTAGTTGCCTGAAGGTGCTCAAGACCTGAAAGGTGTTTTCGTCTAATGCTTCAGGAGACTCAAAGATTGGTTTGCCATCTTTGGTTGGCACAGCACTCTTGCTCTTGGGGCGTTCTTTGCCAACTGTTTTCTGATGCTGCTTCTTTAGGTCCCTGTTGTGCTGTTGAACCTCAGGGGTATCACCTTCTCCTGGTTCGTCCCAACGGACCTTCTGCCCTGAAGTCGTAGTGCGGTATTGGGATTTGCGATAGACCTCCAAAAGGTGCTTGGCACGATCCCGCTTGTTACCAGGTTGATTATCCATTCGATTGAGTCTGAAGTAATGGGTATTGATTGGGTCTATTAATTTCTGCGGTCAATACGGGAAAACTGTTCTTGAACCTCCAGTTCTGCCAGGGCACACTTCTGCTGATCAAGTTCCCGCATTAGATAGTCATAGGTCTCGGGCAGGTAATGGTCCAACGAAACTAGTTGGTCCTCCAGAAACCTGATCTTCAATTGGATCTGTTGCTTACCTAAGTTTTTCATATGCTTCTTGAAGCAGTTTCTTCAGATACTGCTCTGGTTTCAGTCGGTTCTTCTTGGCAACCTCAAGGAGCATTGCGTATTCAACGGAATCAAAGAGGATTGATTTTGTCATTAGTCCACCTCCAGGAGTCCACTGGGTCTTCTGAGGTTGAATTCCTCTTTCTTGATCAGGTATTTGACAAGGTCACTTTTGTTTAACTTGTAGTGAGCACATAAGCGATCCCTTGATTCCATAATATGGACTTCGTGCTGCTTGTAAGACACCTGGTCTCTTAAAGGTTTGAATTGGAATGGATAGGTCATATTGGTTTAACTGTGGTTTCTTGATGTATTTATGGTTCCTGCTCCTGAAGGGTCTCCTGTGACCTTGTGATCTTAGGTGGCATCAGGAGACGAACTAAATAAAGAACAAGTTGATTTTTAATACCATTTATAATTGAACTTCACCCCAAATCCCTTCGGGATTTGCCCTTCGGGTATCTCTGGAGTTTTTTATTTCCTGGTTTTGTTGGGTCTTGAGATTGTAATGAGTTCTCACACCCTGCTGAAACTACTACGTAGTTATTTAGGTGTTCTGATATTTCAAGGTATTCCTGAACCTGAAACCGCCACGTAGTTATTTTACTCTTAATTCAGAGTAGCGTCAAGTTGCCAGGAATAAGAATAGAAGGTATAATAATAAGAAAGGATTGAAGGTATAGATTTATGGAATCAATGATTGATCAAAGGTATCGGTTGGACCTTATTCGCTATGGGTTAGAGGGTTTTGAAGAGAAGGGTTCGAAGGCAGTGTTCTTTTGCCCCTTATGCCAGTTCTCAAGACCCCAAGGCAAATATGTTCAGAAGAAGGGTGGAATGTTCTGGATTGCCCAGTGGAATGCCTGGAGGTTCAACTGCGTGAAGTGCTTGCCAATGACCTCGCTCTATAGGTTCTTAGAAAAGGTGAACCCCAAAATGGCAAACAGGTATCAACGAGATCGCTATGCCTCAGGAACAACAGGTAAAGGACACGATTGCCCAACCCAAAGGACAAGAGACTGAGTGCCCTTACAGGCGGTTCTACAGGCGCCTGAGGCAGTTTCTTAGCGGTTCCAGCAGCATTGGTTGAATCACCATCTCCTCGTGAATGGGAAGCATTAAAAGGGAAAGCATCGTTACCACCCATAACTGCCCATCATCATCAAAGAAGGACTCTTCCCAGGCATAGGACCAATCCTCGCAACTATTCATTTGGTCCAGGAATCCGATTGGTTTGTCTCCAGGCAAAACTATATCGGAGAAGGGAAGGTTACGGCAAAACTATTGCGGTTGCCGCGTTCAGATTCTCTATTGGCGGCGTTAGTCGGCAAACCAAACAAACACAAGTATTGTTTCATAGTTCTTGGAAACATAACCCAGGGTGTAGTTCCGCTGGAATGAAAGGGATTGAATTGCTGAATTAAGAGCAGTAAAGGTTTTATCCCAAAGCACCCAACCACAAGATTCAGCAATTGCCTGGAAATCTAGTGCCATATCAACTAATCCGCTTTTCCCGCGACGATAAGAACCAACCTTAAAGATGACTGGGTGAATCCGTTTGTGTCGCCCAATACTGGAGGGTTTGACAAGTTTCCTGAGATTCTGGAAGTGAGTTGTTAAATGCGCCAAATACGTCTGCCGATCAACATTCGAGAGATCTTCAGGGTGATCGGAAAATACTTCTGCTTTTTCAAAATAAGGTGGATCAGCAATTACCCCGTCTAGTGCGATATTTTCACGAAGCAGACTTTTGAGTGTAATGGAATCTTCGCACCTGAACTCACACTTTGACTCGGGAATGTCAATAAAGTCCCGGAGAATCTGTTGATTATGCTTGACTACATCAGGGAGTATGTCAATGCCAATAAAGTTTCTCTTTAGCATCAGTGCGGCAATGGCAGTGGACCCTCTGCCAACGAATGGATCCAGAATTGTGTCGCCTGGTCTTGTGTAGTAATCAATCAGGAAAGCGCAGTGATTGGGATTCCAACTGTAATTCTTAATTGAGATTGTTCCGTAAAGCGTGACCCATTTGGGTTTCCTTAGTTCAGTATTGTTTGCCGCCAAGTCCCATAGTGTCTTGAAACCTTCATCCGCTGGTCTGCCCATATACATTATTGACCTTGGCATTTCTCCATAACGCTCCTTGAAATTAGGAAGACCCTCAACATACGGCGAGGTAATACGATTTGCCTTCGTCTTTTCAATTATGATCGCTCTCTTAATTGAGGATGCTCTTCCAGTAATCAACGTGTTGGCAACTTTCAATTGAATGCCATCCTCCTCCTTTGAGAGCATCACTAAATCCATTAATTTGCTGGCATAAGGAGTTTCATTCAAAAGATCACGAACTTCAGGATGAAGGTTTTCCAGTAACTTGTGATATTGATAAGTTCGCCTTGACATTCCAATTTCCTTTGCCCTCTCTCTTTGAGTGCTTTTGCCTACTGAAGAGTAACGGTTATCTGACTGAACCGTCAGCAGATCCAATTGTCGAAGAATAACCTCGCGTTCTTCAATATGAACAGATTTTTCAATTGCCGTAAGTTCAGCACGTTTGAGATTTTCGTCGATCTCTTGTAGTCGCGCTTTGAGTTCTTTTTGATTGCTGATCAGTGCTGGGATTTCCTTGAACCCGAGTAGTTTATGTGCCTGAAGACGGTGAAACCCAGCAATCAAGTTTCTGTCGTTATCAATACATATCGGGTTTATAAGTCCTATGTCCCGAATCGACTCAGCAATTTCCTTGATATTCTCTTCGTTTGTTGAGCGCAGTCTAGTCTTGATCTTCACATCGGCAACTCTGACCATCAATACTTGAGATAGTTTCCGAAGACCTGCCTCTTCTCCAGATCCTGCCAAGGAGGTAACTGTGTCTATGAGCAGTATGTCCAATGTTTTGTAGCGGCGCAACCATTGCGCCGCTACAACCCCCTTCGTCTCTCAAGACCAGAGTTCAAGACCAAGTCCTGCCAGTGCCGCCGCCCGCCTCAAGCAAGAGGAAGCAGCAACCTCAGCAGCAGGTGCTTTGGATGCTGACTCCAGTGGTTCCGATGCCACTGCCGAGTAGTGGAGCAGATCTCCATCAGCGGTAGGGATGGTCAAACGCCCTGTGACCACAACGGCACCTCCAACCTCCTGGACCGATTGAACCTCCCAGCACCAACCAGGGGCACGGTGGTGAAGGTGACGGGCAATGGTGTTCCAGGGGCAATAGGTCAGGGTTGCCGTGCCCTGCTTTCTGGTCTTCAAGTGCCGTGGATCAATAGGGCGTGAGAGATCCGCCAGCGTGTCGGCAGTAGGACGGAGGGAGAACTTGGTGCTTGGCGCCTTACAAAGAGCAGCAGTCACTAGAGGTCTTGCGTCTGATGCTCAAAGCATAGCACGAAAGAGAGTGCCTGGGGCAAGATTTCGATACCTCGCTGCTCTGTCTTTAGCACCTGATACAAGATGCCTGTAGGTAGGCACTGGTCTGCTGTATGGCACCACCTCTTCGCTGCGCCTCCTGCTGGATTGCCTTGATGGCATCACGGGTCTGCTGGTCGTAGACCCAAGAGGTGCGGTGGCATTGCTTGAGGATCCACCCTCCACCGAACTGAACGCCAAAGCGCAGTTCGGCATCTGAGTAGGTGACCGCCAGTTCAGAGTCAATCTCCTTACGCTCCTCCTCCAGGCGCTTGAGCATTTCCGAAATCTCCAACCGCCTCAGCAGCAGGGCATCAGTGGTCAGTTCCGCCAAATACGGGAAGGGATCTGCCTTGAGGGGAATGGATGCCAGCACTTCGGCAATGGATTTCACGGATCTCGAACGCTTGATACTCTGATTTTAGCACTAGGCACAAGAGAATAGGCGCTCAATGCGTCTTGTCTTGCTGCTGGCGCCCCAGGTATGGTGCCTTTATGGCAAAAAAGGTTCGTCTGACACTCGCCAAGGCAATCGCCAAGGCAAATCTGCGTCGTGCTGAGGTGGGGGAGAGACCCATCACGATGAACTCGCTGGCAGTTCAGGCAGGGGTGGCGGCGACCACCATTGCTCGCCTGGCAAGAACTGACGAAAAGGCAGCAACAGCACTATCCCTGGATCTGGCATCCAAAATCGTGACGGTGCTGGATTGTGGGATTGAGGATTTGCTGGAAGTCGTAGAGTAGTGGTCTTGAGTTGCGCCTAAATCAATGGAGTCGTTCTTTGGAAAACTAAAGAATGCCGCTGACAAAGCGGGTTCGACCGCTTCGGTTGCCCAAGAAAAAGTTATTCAGGATTACCTGCCAAAGATCATTGTTATTCTTAAGGAAAAAGCGGGTCCAGCGGTCCTCGAAATACTGTCGGACGTGGACAAACTCGCTGAACTGGCAAGGAATGCTTACCAGGCGCTTCCGATGCCAGTTCGCATCGTTGTTAAAGAGCAGAGTTTTATTGATTGGGTTGTATCTCACCAGGACAGCATTGTCGAGAAACTAAATTCGCAACTTGCCGTAGAGAGTGTTGTTGAATCAAATTCCAGCGTTTTGCCCCCCGCGGCGGACACTTGTGCTGAAGAACAGACCCTCAACCAGTAGGCGTGGAAGATCTTAGGGTGACTAAGGTTGTCTGTTAAGGGCATCAGCGACCACTGCCTGAATCTTCTTGCCGAGATCCTCTCTTGCCCACTCCTCTGAGATCATTTCTGTCTGCTGAAGCACCAACTCAATCGCTGCCGCCTCCTGATCGGGTGGATACTTGTATCGCTTCAGCAGTGCCTTGATCATCGTTCGCAGTTTTGCCCGAACATTCTCCTTGTATTGCCAGTCAATACTTAGGTTGCCTCTGAGTTTCTCTGCCAGTTCCCGTGCCATCTTCATCAGCACCTCATCACCCATCAGGTCGTGTGCTGACTGATTGTTTGCCAGGGCGTCGTAGAAGGCAACTTCAGCAGAAGACAACCCCATTGCTTCGACTTTTTCTGCCTCATCACGGAACTGCTTTGCCATCGCAATCAGTTCTTCGATCACCTGTGCTGCTTCGATGGAGCGGTTGGCGTATTTGTTCAGCGATGCCTGGAGCAGTTCGCTGAACCGCTTCTGTTTAACCACATTGGTCTTAAAGCGAGTTTGAACTTCTTCTCTAAGCAACCGTTGGAGCAGTTCAACCGCCAGGTTCTTTTGGGGAATCTTGCTGACCTCTGCCAGGAACTGATCCGAAAGGATGCTGAGGTCAGGTTTTTGTAGACCTGCCACCTTGAAGACATCGGTGATTCCATCTGCGACCAATGACTCAGACAACAGTTGGCGCAACTCAAAATCAACATTTTTAGGGGCACGACCATCACCGCCCTCTGTGCCATCACCTTTGATCAGTGGTGCTCGGATTGCCTGAAGGAAAGTCACCTCATCATTGAGTGCCATCGCTTGATCAAGCGTTCCGCACAGAGCAAATGCTTTGGTCATTCCCAGCACGGTGTCGCAATACCGCTGCTTACCATCGGGCAACGCAAGGATGTGATCCAGGCAGTTGGGTAGCAATGCCATTGCCGTCTTGGGATCCTTGAACCCACTCCAGTCAATGGGATGGAGCAGGTCACGGGCAACCTGGAGTTTCTCCTTGAGGATCCGCAGCGCCTCACTGGTATCAATCGTTGGCGCACCCTTACCCTTTGATGCCGTGTAGGTCGCAAGTGCTTCCTTCAGTTGAGGTGCGATACCGATGTAATCAACGACCAGACCACCTGGTTTGTCTTTGAAGACCCTGTTGACTCGGGCAATCGCCTGCGCCAGGTTCGCCCCCTTCATCGGTTTATCCACATACATCGTCGCCATACAGGGAGCATCGAACCCCGTTAACCACATATCCCGCACCAGCACGATCTTCAATGGATCGGCAGGATCCTTGAACCGCTTCTCCAGATCCTTCTTCTGCTGCTTGCTGGTGTGGTGGGGTTGAAGGTATTGCTCATCCGATGCCGATGCCGTCATCACCACCTTGATGGCACCTTTTTTCGGGTCATCGTCGTGCCACTCAGGTCGCAGGGCAACGATGGCGTCATAGAGGCGAGCACAGATGTCTCGACTCATCGCCACAACCATCGCTTTGCCTGGTTGGGTGCGTGAGCGTTGCTCAAAGTGGGCAACCAGATCTGCTGCCACCTGCTTCAGGCGTGGTTCAGCGCCCACCAGTGCTTCCAGTGCTGCCCACCTGCTCTTTGCCCGTTCAGCAGCAGGGATGTCGTCTTCATCTGAGAAGAGGTCATCCACCTGCTCATCCACCTGGGGCAGCAGTGGTTCCTTGAGTGCCAGTTTTGCCAGGCGTGACTCGTAGTAGATCGGCACCGTGGCACCGTCTTCCACTGCCTGCTGGATGTCGTAGACGGAGACGTAGTGCCCGAAAACCGCCTGGGTGTCACGGTCGTCTTGGGAGATGGGCGTTCCCGTAAAGGCAAGGAACGTTGCCTGGGGCAGGGCATCTCTGAGCGCCTTTGCCAACCCGTATTTGATCTCCCCTGTCTTGGTGTCGAAGCGACCTTTGAACCCGTATTGGGTGCGGTGCGCTTCGTCGCAGATCACCACGACGTTGTGGCGATCGGTCAGGGCAGGGAACTTGTCTTCATCAGGTTCGGTGGCGAACTTCTGAATGGTGGTGAAGATGATGCCGCCACTGGGTCGGTTGCCCAGTAACTCTCTGAGTTCTTGGCGACTGTCTGCTTGCTTGGGGGATTCACCCAGCAGATCGCCCGCCCCAGCAAACACCCCGAACAGTTGACCATCCAGATCCTGGCGGTCAGTGACCATCACCAGGGTGGGGTTCTCCAGGCGTGGATCAGTGAGCAACTTGCCCGCCAGACACGCCATCTCGATGCTCTTGCCTGCGCCTTGGGTATGCCAGACCACGCCACCCTTCTTGTCGCCATCGGGTCTGCTTGCCTTGACCACGCTTTCCACTGCTGCTCTGACGGCGTGGAACTGGTGGTAGGCAGCAATCTTTTTGATGATTTGCCCGTCTTCTTCAAACAGACAGAAGGAGCGAACGAACTCCAGCAGTCGCCCCCTATCGAAGATCCCCCGCACCAGGGTCTCCAGGTCACGGTGGTTGCCCAGCGGATCAAGGTGGTTCTCCCCCTCGATGGTTCGCCACCGCTGGAATCGTTCCCGATCAGCACTCAATGACCCCAACCGTGCCTGGATGCCATCGCTGATCACCAGCAGCACATTGGGCGTGAACAGGTCGGGGATGTCTTGCTTGTAGGTCTGGAGTTGGTTGAACCCTGCCCAGATGTCTGCCTTCTCATCGGCAGGGTTCTTCAGTTCGATCACCGCCAGCGGGAGACCGTTGACGTAGACCACCACATCAGGGCGGCGGTTGTGCTTGGTGCCCTGGATCGCCAACTGGTTCACCACCAACCAGTCATTGGAGGCAGGGTCGTCGAATCCGATGACTTTGAGGCGGATGCCGACCTGCTGGTTCCCATCCATATAGGTGATGGGCAATCCCTGGGTCATCCAGCGGTGGAAGTTGCGGTTAGATGCCAGAAGACCAGGAACATTCGGGTTTGCCAGTTGGAGCACCGCTGATTCGATGGTGCCTGCTGGAACTTCTGGGTTCAGGCGCTGGAGTGCTGAACGCAGACGCCCCGTGAGGATGACCTGCCTGAAGTCAGTGCGTTCAGGTGTAGTGCCATCGGGCGCAAGATCAGGAGCAAAGGCATAGGCATAACCCAGTTCCTTGAACCACTCAAGGCACTGCTGCTCCAGATGGTCTTCTGTGATGAGTGCCATCAGACGCCAACCTCCTCAAGCATCCGCTCCGCATCAGGTATTCGGATCTCGCCTGAAATGAGTTTGGGGAGAAGAGCATCTCGGGCAGACGCTAAAGATCTGCTTTCGATTCTCTGCGCCAGAGTTTTCCTAAGCAGAGGTTCAACAACATCCGAGAATGCTGATCTGACCCTTTGAGATCCAATACAGCAATCAAGAGCAAGGAAGTCGCCTGGTCGGATCCGTTGATGACTGTTAGAGGTTCCACCAGCAAGACCTGTCATCACCTCAATAATGGAATCACTACTGGCAAGACAGTAAGCAAATGCTCGCCCTACATCGGTCGATGCCCGACAAACTAGAAACTCTGTTGAACAGATCGACCTCCTTGCCGAAGAAGAGAACGGGATCCAAACCCTAGGGGTTGATGGATTTAGTTTTGAGACAAGCAGATCATCTTCGCCAACCAGATACTTTTGACTTTTTATTGATGAACCTAGTTCATTCGCAGGGTTCTTGCCAGCATCAAAAGCGGGAATGCTGTAATGATCGAATATCTCCACAGGAGTAAATGAAGGGTCAACCGAATCCTTTTTGAGATTAACTATTTGATTAATCTCAGCAACCTTCCACCCACTCGGAATCTCACCCAGTTCCGAATCCTCAAATGAATCTGGGAACAGGTCGCTGATTTCTGCTGGCAATCCAGTAGAGCGACCTTCTGCCTTTGCTCTGACTGGATCGAAATCCACAAACCACGACTTGTAGAGCGCCTTTGCCATCGCCTCCAAGGTTTCGTTGGTCTTGCGGTTCAGTTCGATCTTGTCGTCAAGGGTGCCGAGGATGTGGGCGATTGCTTTTTGTTCTGGGAGCGGCGGGATATTCAGTTCAATGTTTTTCAGCATCCCAAGATTGAATCCTGGAACTGAACTGCCGATTCCGTTGTCAATGATCCAACTTCTTATCTTTGGCGAAGAAAACTGGTAGTAGAGAAATCTGCTGTCAGTGATGACAGGATCTGGCGTCATCTTCATTTGCTTGTTAGAGATGACATATTCCTCGTAGTGCGACTTCTCATCAATGAGACCCACTTGATCAATGGTCCCCCAGCAAGTAAATATGAGGTCGCCGTGCTTGACAGTTGATCGCTCAAACTCTCTCGCCTTGTCCTCTGTTATGAACACAAGGTCTTCGTGATTGAGTCGTGTGCCAACATCTTGAGAAAGGTTGCCGCCCCTGATAACAGGAACTCCACTGTCAACAAAGAACCTGGAACTGATTGCCGAACCGAATGGACCTGTTGACATAGCACTCTTGTGCTTGCCGCAAACTTGCGATGCCTGGGAAATCTTCCAATCAGAACTCATATCCCAACCTCTTCAGGTTCTGAGCAATCTGCTGATCCAACCTTGCTCCCTCTTCCTGCTGCTGCCTTAGCAATCCAGTGAGGCGCTTCATCTTCTCATCAAATGCCTCACCATCATCTTCAATATCTGCTGCTCCCACATAACGCCCAGGCGTGAGCACAAAACTATTCTTCTCAATCTCGTCTAACTTGGCGTTGTAGCAGAAACCAGCGACATTCTCATAAGCATCAGAGACCTCACCATCACCACGCCAGGCGTGAACAGTGTCTCCAATCTTGGCAATATCCTCATCCGTCAGCACCCGCTCAACTCTGGTCTTCATCGTGCCCATCTGGCGGGCATCGATAAACAGCGTTTCTCCACGACGATCACGACCACGTTGGGTCTTGTCATTCGTCAGGAACCACAGGCAAACAGGTATGGCGGTGTTGAGGAACAACTGCCCAGGCAGCGCCACCATCACCTCAACCACATCACCACGCACCATCGCCTCACGAATCTGCCCCTCACCGCTCTGGTTGGAACTCATCGAACCATTGGCGAGCACTACACCTGCTTCACCACCAGGGCGTAGTTTCCAGAGCATATGTTGTAACCACGCATAGTTCGCATTGCCTACAGGTGGTCTTCCATACACCCAGCGTGGATCACTCTCATATTTCTCTCCACCCCAATCCGAAATATTGAACGGCGGGTTGGCAAGGATGTAGTCGAACTTCTGATCGGGGAACTGATCACGGGCAAACGTGTCAGCAGGTTCTTGACCCAGATCAGCAGCAAACCCACGAATCGCCAGGTTCATCGCTGCCAACCGCCAGGTGGTTGGGTTGCTCTCTTGCCCATAGATCGAGGCGTCATCACGCTTGCCCCCGTGTGCCTGGATGAACTTCTCGCTCTGAACGAACATTCCGCCTGAACCACAGCAGGGGTCATAGATCCGACCCTTGTGCGGTGCCAAAACAGCAACCAGCGTTTTGACGACGTGAGCAGGTGTATAGAACTGACCGCCCTTCTTGCCTTCTGCGCTGGCGAACTGACCGAGGAAGTATTCGTAGACCTCACCCAGCACATCTCCTGATCGCTGGTCATCGGCAAATCCAATGGTGGAGATCAGATCCACCAGTTCACCCAGTCGCCCTGGTTCCAGTTGGGCAGCACCGAACCGCTTATCCAACTTGCCCCGAAGGGTCTGGTTCTCGTTCTCAATAGCAACCAGTGCCTTGTCAATCAGTTGACCAATATCAGGTTGCTTCGCCCGTGCCCTCAACGATTCCCAACGAGCATCAGCAGGAACCCAGAAAACGTTCTCCTGGGTGTAGTAGTCGCGATCCTCCAGTGCCGCCTGGTGATCGGCAGGGTCATCCCCCAGGTAGAAGTCGGATTCAGGGTTAGAAACCGTCTGAAGCACCTTGCCTTGCTGAGCAGCAAAGGTGTCTGAGATGTATTTCAGAAATATCAGACCCAGAACTAGATGCTTGTATTCCGCCGCATCCATCTGGGCACGAAGTTTGTCGGCACTCGCCCAGAGCACTGCCTTGAAATCCTTGGCGGGTGCTTCCTTCTTCGTTCTGCCTCGACCCCGCTTGGGCGCTGGTTCCTCCTCTGACCTCACGGATGCCAGCAGGTCATCGAGACCGCCCAGGTCTTCACCCGTGCCTTCTTCGCCTGCTTCGGG
>Ga0078894_10002581_pt1 | contig 13728 bp, 7 predicted proteins | sample LauGreSu1BDMLBSD_2_FD_67506 | JGI IMG/M metagenome (GOLD analysis project Ga0078894, IMG submission 67506) | Freshwater lake microbial communities from Lake Michigan, USA - Su13.BD.MLB.SD (version 4) (version 4) | ecosystem: Environmental > Aquatic > Freshwater > Lake | place: Lake Michigan, USA...
GATGCCGAGTTGCTGAGAACGAGCCTTGTCGTCACATTAAGGCCGGATGGATCGGTTGGCACCATCACGATCAAGAGCCAATCGGGCGAGAATGAGAATAATGCGAACCTCAAGGCGCTGCACGCAGAGCGTGCGGCATCTGCCATTCGGCGCGCGGCCCCTTTCACACTTCCGCCAGAACATTATGCGATTTGGCAATCGATGGAACTCACCTTTGATAAGAGGTTAAAATAACATGCAGACGCGTTATGCCACGGCTCTTTTCTTGGCGGGCCTTTTTGCTTCGGCACCCCTTGCCGCCCAGATTTCCGGCACGATCACAGATGATAATCCGACGGATTCCTTTGTCGTTGCTATCCCCCCGCTGGCGACGCCGACTGATGTCGTTACGCCCGCAGGACCAACGGGAGAATTGGGACGGCGTGTTGCGGACATCATATCAAATGATTTGAACGCGACCGATGTCTTTACACCCAAAGGCCCAGCAGGATTGCGCGGCACGACAATGGCAGACATCACTGCCCCCGCTTTTTCGGAATGGGCGGGCATGAATGCTGAAAATCTGGTGCATGGTTACGTGCGAAATAATGACGATGGCACGCTGACGGTCGGGTGCTATCTTTTTGATGTTGGTCTGAAGTCAGAAATGGTGCGGCAGGGCTTTGTCGTTCAACCGCGCGATTGGCGGCGGGCAGCCCATAAATGCGCCGATGCCATTTATGCGCGTCTCTCCGGCGAAAGCCCATTCTTCGACAGCCGCATCGCCTATATTGCCGAGACTGGCCCTAAGGGGAACCGGGTCAAGCGGCTGGCCATCATGGACTCAGATGGGGCCAATCACCGCTTCATCACCAATGGGCAGTCCATTGCCCTCACCCCGCGCTTTTCCCCGGACTATAAGTCGATTGTCTATGTGTCCTATATTGAGCGGCGCGCGCGTGTTTACGTCTATGACGTTGTCACAGGCCGACAAAGGCTGGTGACGGAAAGCCCGAACCAGACATTCAGCCCGCGCTGGTCACCCGATGGAAAGACGATCCTTTATTCCATGATCGTGGGCGGCAATGCCGATCTCTATACGGTGCCCGCGCAAGGTGGCACGCCAACCCGGCTGACCAACTCTCCCGCGATTGAAACAGGCGGCAGCTACTCGCCCGATGGAACGAAGATTGCGTTTGAAAGCGATCGGTCGGGTAAGCAGCAAGTCTATATCATGAATGCCGATGGCTCTGATCAACAGCGGATCAGCTTTGGCAGCGGCAGCTATGCAACGCCCGAATGGAGTCCACGGGGCAATTTGATTGCCTTTACCAAAATCACCGGCGGTGCGTTTCGCATTGGCGTGATGAGCCCAGCTGGCAATGGGGAAAAACTGCTGACGGACAGTTGGCAGGATGAATCGCCGACATGGTCGCCCAATGGGCGCGTCATCCAATTCTTCCGCACCCAGCAGGGGTCCGGCAAGGCCAGCGTGATGCAGGTGGATGTCACAGGCGCGAAAGAGCGACGGATCGAAACACCGGTCGACGGATCTGACCCTGCTTGGGGGCCGATCCTCCCTTAACCAGCGCAGCGGCAGACCTATTTGTATGAGAGCCGAAGGCCAGATCCTCTTGACCTTTGGCCTGCGATACCCAAATCTTAAGTCAAAGGGCATATTTCCAAGAAAAGGAGCCATAGATGAACAAGAAGATCGCAAGCCTGCTGATGGCTGCAAGCCTCATGGCCGTTGCTGGCTGTGCCAAGAAAGAAACGCCACAGGATCTGCCGCCGCCGCCCGTTGGCGCTGAGGGACCGACAGGACCGGCCGAACCCGTTGGCCCGGCTGCCGGATCGCAAGCGGATTTCATTGCCAATATTTCGTCAGACCGGATCTTCTTCGACACGGATAAGTTCGATGTCGGCGCCGAAGATCAGGCAATACTTACCAGTCAGGCGGAATGGTTGAAGCGTTATCCCAATGTGCGCATCACCATTGAAGGTCATGCCGATGAGCGCGGCACACGCGATTACAACATTGCGCTTGGTGCCCGCCGTGCCAATTCTGCCAAAAATGCTTTGGCTGCCCTGGGCATTGATGCCGCGCGGATCAGCACGGTCAGCTATGGCAAGGAACGCCCCGAAGCTCTCGGCTCCACCGAAGCCGATTGGGCGCGTAACCGTCGCGCCGTGACGGTGACCGTCCAATAAGCAGCCCAAAAGCGCATTAAAAAAGGCCCCCTGTCGGATCGACTGGGGGCCTTTTTCATATCCGAATTGGAAAAGCCTTAAGCGGCGCGCTTGCCCGTGAGCGGGAAGGTGCCAAAGGCCCCTGCCTTTACAGAGCCCGTCACATCGTCGCCATCAATGGTCGCCGTGCCTTCAAGCGTCATCGGCATCGGCACCGTCATCTTCATCGACCAGGTCAGCGTGTTTCCGTCAACCTTACCGTCGGTGATTTCGGCAGACCCTTGTGCACCTGTATTGGTGCCAGTCCAGCTATCGCCATCCACATTGACAACAATGACCGATTTCTGGTCACCCAGGGGGGATTTCACGACGCACTCATAGGAACCAGACAGACCCATTTTACTCTCCTTCACGTTTGGCCGAGGCAGATTTACCATCGGCTCCTGACATTAGGTCGACAGGCAGACCCAATTTTTCAAGTTGCGGACGCACATTTTTCGCATCTCCCACGACAACCCAGAGGAAATCATCTGGTTTGAGGACGGAGCGGATTGAGGCATCCAACGATTCCTGCGTCATAGCCCGATAGCGCGAGGCAAGGCGATCATAAAAATCATCTGCGCGGTTATAGAGCGCATTGCGCTGCACCGCACCGAGCACATCCTCTCCCGTTTCAAAGCTGCCGGGCAATTCGCGGATACTCCCGGTAATAATGCGCTCCACTTCTTCGGCGGTGATGCCATTCTTGCTCAGAAAATCCTGAATGGTGGTCCGGAGCGCCGCAATGGAATCGCCGGTGCGGTCCGCCTGAACGGGCGCAAAGATCATATAGGGCACATCGCCCACCACCCGGCTTACCATGCCGCGCACGCCATAAGACCAGCCCTTGGTTTCCCGAAGGTCCATATTGATGCGCGACAAAAATCCAGACCCCAGCGCCTGATTGGCGGTCATCAGGGCTTCAAGATCATCCGTCCCCTTTTTGGGCAGCACTTGCCCGGCCAGGATCAGCGATTGCGGTGATCCGGGACGATCCACCAGCACAATCTTGCGCGCAGGCGCAATGGCCGGAACGCTGATGGCCTTGACGCCTGCCGAGCCGGTTGCGCGCCAATCCCCAAAGCGGGCATCCAATGCGGGCTTGATCCGGTCAAGCGGCTGATCACTGACGACAAAAATGGTCGCCTTATCCGGCCGTATCCATTGCTGATGAAAGGCAAGAAGCTCATCACGCGTCACCGCAGACACGCTGGCCACATCGCCAGAGCCGGTAAAGGACGTGCCATAAGAATGGGCCGTGCCATAGAGCAGAGGTGGCAAGGTGCGCAGCGCAATGGCTTGCGGATTGGTCAACTCGGACTGAATGCGCGCCAATTGCTGGCGACGCAGTCGTTCCACTTCTGCCGGGACAAAATCTGGCCGCCGCGTAACATCCGCCAGCAGATCGAGTGACGGATCAAGATTGGCCGAAAGGGCAGATAGACCGATGGTCGTCGTATCCATCGACGCGCCCGCACCAATGGATGCGCCCAGCCGCTCTTGCGCTTCAGCAATTTGGGTGGAAGTCAGGCCAGCCGCCCCTTCATCCAGAAGCGAGAGCATCAGGGACTGTGTTCCGGGACGCGAACGAGAATCCGCCGCATTGCCGACATCAAAGCTGATGGAAACTTGCGTCATCGGAACAGCCCTACGCTGCACATAGACAATCGGCACCCCGTTGGAGAGGCGCGTGCGCTCTACCCTAGGGAACGTCAGGTCGGCAATTGTGCCAACGGCGGGCCATGCCTCCGCACGGGTCGGCTGGGCGGCCTGTGCGGCAACGACAGGCGACGCAGCGGGGGCCGCCTGCGGCGTCGACTTGCGGCTCTCTTCATAGGCATCCCGTTCCCCCGGCAGAACCGAGAGGGTGAAAGCGGGTCTGGTGATCCATGTCCCCAATGCTTTGCGGACGTCAGCAGGCGTCACGCGGCCAAGAGCCAGCAGATCTTTTTTATAGGCGTCGCTATCTGCGCGATAAAGTTCGCCTTCCGCAAGCACAGCGGCTTTGCCACCAACCTGTTCTAATCCATCAATCCGGGCGGCAACCGACCGGGTGACGACACGGGCGACTTCATCTTTTGTCGGGCCCGTCTTAATGAAATCCGCCACCAGTTCGTCCAGGCGTTGTCCAGCGACCGCAGGATCAACGCCGGGGCGCACATCCGCCGCCACTTCAAACCAGCCCATTTGGGCATAGGGGACATAGCTTGTGGAGACATTCACGGCGAGCTGCTCTTTACGGACAAGGGCATTGTCCAACCGGGAACTGGCCAGCCCACCCAGCACAGCGGCCCCCACGCGAAGCGCGGCAAGATCCGCATGATCAAGGCCGGGAACCGTCCAGCTGCGCGACAGGCGGACAGTTGCCACCCGATCCTTCAGCACTTCTGCCTTTGGGGCGTCCAGCGTTGGAATGGGCACATTGGGGCGCGCCTGCTTTGGCCCCGCGGGAATACGGCCAAACCATTTCTCAACCAGCGGCTTTGCCGTCTTCACATCAATATCACCCGACAAAACGAGCACCGCATTGTTGGGGCCATAATGCTGGCGGAACCAAGCCCGGACATCGTCCATCGAGGCTGCATCCAAATCGGCCATCGATCCGATGATCGAATGACCATAAGGATGCCCGGCTGGCACCGTGCCTTTGATTTGCGCATAGGAGACAAGGCCATAGGGCTGGTTATCCCGCTGACGCTTTTCATTTTGGACAACGCCGATTTGGTTGGCGAGCTTTTCGGGCGTCACTGCGCCCAAAAGATAACCCATCCGGTCGCTTTCCAAGAACAACACGCGGTCCAACGCGCCTGTCGGCACGGTCTGGTAATAATTGGTCCGGTCGAAAGAGGTGGTGCCGTTAAAATTTGTTGCGCCCAAGGACTCCAGCGGCTTGAAATAATCGCCATCGGCATTTTCAGAACCATTGAACATCAAATGTTCAAACAAATGGGCAAAGCCCGTCTTGCCCTGCGGCTCATGCTTGGACCCGACATCATACCAGATGGACACCGCAACCACCGGGGCTTTGCGGTCTGTATGCACAAGGACGCGCAGGCCATTGCCCAACACAAAGCGCTCATGCGGAATATCCACCTGTTTGACGAGTGTTTCCACAGGGGCAGGTTGCACGGGCGCACGGGCATAAACAGGCGCAACAGCCAGTGTGGCTGCAACCAAAGCAAGCGAGATAAAGCGCATCGAAAACCCCAAATATCTGAACCTACTGCATCCTTTTACCCGCAGCGTGCAGGCGGGCAACTCCCAAACGGGCAGCCTTTAGATTGGGGGCTGCCCGCTGCGCCCTCATCATGGGCGATATCGGCGTTGTGCATGGCGCACCGCATCGGCCCATTCGAAGTGCACCGGCTTAAACTGCTGCTGCGCATAAAGCGCCATCTGATCGGTATAATGGGCGGAATTTGGTCGGTTTGTTGCCGATCCATAAGGCTGAATGGATTGTGATATCACCTGGCCCTGCTTGTCCCAGCGCGTCAGCATGATGAAACTGTCGCCATGGCGCACCCGCATCTTGTCGTCAGGCTGATCCTTATCCCACATTGTGGTGGCGCGCAGCGTATCCGTGCCCCCAGTCATCGGGAGATCAACCCCGCCGCGCCGGAGCCGCTGAATATCCGCAAGCTTGGGGTCAATCCGGCCAAAGCGATCGACCAGATCGTCGACCGACTCTTTCAGCGCTGCCCGGGGATCAGGCAGGGCCTCGCGCTTCCAGTGCAGCGTTGCCGCAGCCCGGATCACACGCTCCGCCAGAGCATCCGCCGCGCCTGCATTGTCGCTCGTCCAGTCCCAGCTGGACAGCAGCCGCTGAGCACGAAGAAGCTCTGCATCGTCGCCAACCTTCGCTGCCAGAACCTGCTTCATCCAGTCGCCCACCCAGCTCTGTTTTGAATAGGCCTTGTCAAACTTGATCGTTAGCAACTGTTCCGGCGTCAGCTTGCCCGACGCGGACAGCAATTCATTGGCGCGAAGCCCTCTATTCGTCATCCCAAGCTCAATGCCGAGCAGGGGCGAGAAGTCAGCCGGATCAAGTTCTGACCCCGGCCCTGCGGCCAGAAAGGGGGTGTTGTTGGCATTTTGCACAAAGCCGCTCTTGGGCGACACAATTTTGGGATAAGCCGCAAAAGGCACAGGCCCTTTCCAGATGTTGCGCGATGTATCCCCCGGCAATGTCTTTCGATAGTCAAAGCCCGGCGTCCGGGCGGGGAAGAGGGCGTTGTAAACATAGGCAATCCGTCCGGTCTTATCGGCGTAGATAAAGTTCGTCGCCGGGACGCCGCCAATCGCCATAGAGCGGGTCCACTCATCCCAGTCGCGCGCCTTGGTGTTGCGATAATATTGTTCCACCGCCTTGGCATTATCGATACCGGCATAGCGGATCGCAAAGGCCCCCTGATCGCTCAAGATGACCGGTCCATGGACGGATCGATAGGCTGTTTTGGGCACAGGCACCGTAAACGGCCCGAAGCGCACGGGCAGCCAAACCCGTTTCTGTTCCAGCGGCAACCATTTTCCATCCAGCCGGTAGCGATCCCCACTCTCATCCAGCACCAGCTTGTACACGTCGATCAAATCCGGCCTGTTGACGGTATTCGTCCACCCAAGATTGCGGTTATGGCCGAGCAGAATGAAGGGTGAGCCCGGGAAAAGAGCCCCCGCCATATCCAGCCCCTCGCCCGAATGCATAACGGCCTCATACCAAGCGACCTGCCCTTCAAAGGGCTGATGCGAATTGGAAATGAGCCAGGTCTTGCCATCGGCCATTTTGGTGGGCGCAAGCGCAAAGGCATTGGACCCATTCATATTGGGCTCCCGACCCGCCGGCGTCATGGGGGCGGCGTTTTCAGCAGGAGCCGCCTTACCGCTGGTGAGCGCGCCAATGACGCCATCAAGGCCATAGAAAAAGGGCGCGCGCAGGACAAAGCCCGTCACAATATCTTGGCCCGTCACCGGAAACAGCTTTGGCAGGCGCACTTCGCCGCGGTGCGTGGCAGCATAATGGTTCAACCCGGCAGCATAGCCTTCCACGACTTTGCGAACATCGGCTGGCATGTTGGGATAATATCGGTTTGCCGTGCCCCGGGCGTCCAATAGGGCAGCGACATAATCCACCTGCGCCCCATCTGGCCCGGCAAGCGCGCCATAGCGCCCGCGCGTCATCGCAATCACGTCTTGAATGGTTGAAAAATCATCCTCTGCATGGGCAAAGGCAAGGCCATAAGCAGCGTCCGCATCGGTGCGGCCATTAATGTGTGGCACGCCGAAACGATCCCGCACAATTTCCACATCATAACGGCGCGCAGAAGGGGCTGGTTCTTCCTGCGCAATCAACGGCTCCCACACCGCCGATGCAACCGCGAGTGTGGCGACCGAGCCTAAAGCCCATTTTGCCCAAGATGTCATACGTGCCCCCTATGTGCTCTGTTCTTTCGACTATGATTGACGAGCGCGCCGCTTTCGGCAAGTCAGACGAAAATTTATCTGGAGTTTACAATGCGTCGCTTGCTTTTCTGCTCTGCCCTTAGCCTGCTACCTATGCCCGCTCTCGCGCAGACGGCGCCTGCCGATCTGATTACGCCGGATGCTGTGAAGGCGCATGTGCAGTTTCTGGCCGACGACCTTTTGGAAGGGCGGGATACGGGCGCACGCGGGCATGAGATTGCGGCGCGTTATGTCGCCAGCCGTTTTACCGCCATCGGCCTGACACCTGTGGTCAAAGACAGCTGGTATCAGCGCGTCCCCTTTGTTGAGGTGCGGCCAAATGAGGATGCAAAGCTCATCATTAACGGCGCAAGCTTCACGCACAAGAAAGACGCTGTGATTGGCGGCAATGGCCACGTCGACGCCGAGGTCGTCTTTGGCGGCTTCTGCCTTGAGCGGCCCGATTTTGGCCTGCGCGATCTCTCTCGGGTCAAGGTGAAGGGAAAGATTGTCGCCTGCCTGTCCGGCTATCCAAAGGGTCTGCCGAGCGATATCGGCGCCCATCTGTCTGCGGAAAAGACACGGCGCCTGTCGGAACAAGGGGCCATCGGCACGCTGACCATTCGCACTTTGGAGCGGGAAAAGCAGATGCCCTGGGCACGCGTCATCTCCTCTGGCGATGAACGCTCTGTCCGCTGGGCCAATGCCGATGGCACCCCTTTTGACGCCGCCCCCAATGTGCGGGCCTCCGCCACCTTGGATCGGGCAGCGGCCAACGCCCTGTTTGCAGGGACTGGCCGTACCTTGGATGATATTTTGGCAGAGGCGAACCGCAAAGGCGGCAAGCCACGTGGTTTTACTCTGAAGATCCGGGCGACCCTATCCCGCACGGCGACCCTCAGCCCCTTTACCAGCCCGAATGTCATCGGCATGCTCCCCGGATCAGACCCGGCTCTGGCCAATGAATATGTCCTTGTCATGGGCCATCTCGACCATATCGGGATGCGCAAGGGAGAGGATGGCGATCTCATCAACAACGGCGCGATGGATAATGCCGGCGGCATCGCCTCTATGCTGGAGGCCGCGCGCGCCATGGCCGCCGCCCCCAATCGTCCGCGGCGTCCTGTGCTGTTCGCCGCCGTTACGGGCGAGGAAAAGGGGCTAATGGGCGCGGATTATCTCTCCCGCTTTCCAGTGACAGGCACCGGGCGGGTTGTCGGCGTCGTGAACCTCGACATGCCGATCCTGACCTATGACTTCACAGATGTGATCGCCTTTGGCGCCGAGCATTCCACCCTTGGCCCCATTGTCGCGGCCGCCGCCGCCCGCGATCAGGTGGGCCTGTCGCCCGATCCCCTGCCCGAAGAAGGCCTGTTCACCCGGTCAGACCATTATCGTTTTGTTCAGCGCGGCATTCCATCCGTCTTCTTGATGACGGGCTTTGCGGGTGAAGGTGGCAAGTCCTTCCGCGACTTTCTGGCGACCCATTATCACCGCGTCTCGGATGATCTGAACCAGCCCTTTAACTGGCAGGCTGCCGTTAAATTCGCGCGGATCAACATGCTGATTGCGACAGAGATCGCCAACATGCCGCTTGCCCCCATATGGTATTCCGACAGCTTCTTTGGAAAAACCTTCGCGCCGGACGCACCGAAAGCAAAACGACCCTGAACTGATCGAAGTCAATGCGGCCCCTCTTGTGTTGCGATTATGCAACACTACATCCGTTAGGAAAAGGAAGGGGAAGTTATGGACCTCGAAAAGCTGACCGACCGTGCCAAGGGCTTTCTGCAATCTGCGCAGACAGTCGCCATTCGCCTGAACCATCAACGCATTACGCCCGACCATCTGCTCAAGGCACTGCTCGAAGATAAGGACGGCATGTGTGCCGGGCTGATGCAGGCGGCAGGGGCCGATCCTGCCATTGCTGTTCGCGAAACAGACGCCGCCTTGGCCAAGATTCCTGCCGTCTCTGGCGCCGGGGCAAATCAGCCGCCAAGCGTCGACAATGATCTCGTCCGGGTCATTGATCAGGCCGAACAAATTGCAAAGAAAGCAGGCGACAGCTTTGTCACAGTGGAGCGGCTCTTGCTCGCGCTCACTCTGTCCTCAACCATCGCCGCGGGCAAAATATTGGCGACCGCTGGCTTGCGGACGGAAGACCTAAACGCGGCCATCAATGCGCTGCGCAAAGGCAAATCGGCAGATACCGCTTCAGCTGAAGACCGCTATGATGCGCTCAAGAAGTTCGCGCGCGACCTGACGGAGGCGGCGCGCGAGGGCAAGCTTGACCCCGTCATTGGGCGGGACGAAGAAATTCGGCGCACGGTGCAAATTCTTGCCCGGCGGACAAAGAATAACCCGGTGTTGATCGGCGATCCTGGCGTTGGCAAAACGGCCATTGCCGAAGGGCTGGCGCTGCGCATTGCCAATGGTGATGTCCCCGATTCCTTGAAAGATCGGGCCTTAATGGCGCTCGATATGGGGTCGCTCATTGCTGGGGCGAAGTATCGCGGCGATTTTGAAGAACGGCTAAAAGGCGTGCTCGATGAGGTGAAGGGCGCCGAAGGGCAAATCATCCTCTTCATCGATGAAATGCACACGCTGATTGGCGCGGGCAAGACCGATGGTGCAATGGATGCCTCAAATCTCTTAAAGCCTGCTCTGGCACGCGGAGAACTGCACTGTATTGGCGCCACTACCCTCGATGAATATCGCAAATATGTGGAAAAGGATGCCGCACTTCAGCGTCGCTTCCAGCCTATCTTTGTGGGGGAGCCGACGGTTGAAGACACCGTCTCCATCCTGCGCGGCCTGAAAGAAAAATATGAGCTGCATCACGGCGTGCGGATTACCGATGCCGCGCTTGTGGCGGCGGCCACCCTGTCCAATCGGTACATAACGGATCGCTTCCTGCCTGATAAAGCCATCGACCTGATGGATGAGGCCGCCAGCCGCATCCGTATGGAAGTGGAATCCAAGCCCGAAGCCATTGAGACGCTCGATCGCAAGATCATCCAGCTGAAAATTGAGCAGCTGGCGCTGGAGAAGGAAAAGGACGCCGCGTCCAAGGAACGGCTGGAAACGCTCAAGGGCGAGCTTGCCAATTTGGAGGAACAATCCGCTGCACTCACCCAACGCTGGCAGGCAGAGAAAGATAAAATCCACGCTGAATCGCGGATCAAGGAACAGCTTGAGGCCGCGCGGACGCAGCTGGATCAGGCGCAACGCATTGGCGATCTCGCAAAGGCGGGGGAGCTGTCTTACGGCACCATCCCGACGCTCGAAAAGCAGCTCGCCGATGCGCAAGGGGCCGCGGAAGGGGCGATGTTGCGCGAAGAAGTGACGCAGGATGATATCGCCTCCATCGTCTCCCGCTGGACGGGCATTCCCGTCGATAAGATGCTGGAGGGCGAGCGCGAGAAACTGCTCCAGATGGAAGCCGAACTTGGCCAGCGCGTCATTGGTCAGGCCGATGCCGTGCGCGCGGTGTCCACCGCCGTGCGCCGGGCCCGTGCCGGCCTGCAAGACCCCAATCGCCCGCTAGGCTCCTTTCTGTTTCTGGGGCCGACGGGTGTCGGAAAAACCGAACTCACCAAGGCGCTCGCCAGTTTCCTCTTCGATGATGACAGCGCGATGGTGCGCATCGACATGTCGGAATTTATGGAGAAGCATTCGGTCGCCCGGCTGATCGGTGCCCCGCCGGGCTATGTCGGCTATGATGAGGGCGGCGTTCTGACCGAAGCGGTGCGGCGCCGGCCCTACCAAGTCGTGTTGTTCGATGAGGTCGAAAAGGCACATGGCGATGTGTTCAACATCTTGTTGCAGGTGCTGGATGACGGCCGCCTCACCGATGGCAAGGGCCGCACGGTGGACTTTACCAATACGATCATCGTGCTGACCTCCAACCTAGGGTCGCAATTTATTGCGGGGCTCGGCGAAGGCGAAGGCGTGGAGACTGTCGAACCGCAGGTGATGGATATGGTGCGCGCCCATTTCCGGCCAGAATTTCTGAACCGGCTGGATGAAATCATCTTGTTCCACCGCCTCAGCGCCCAGCACATGGCCCCGATTGTTGATATTCAGGTGGGCCGGGTCGCGAAGCTTTTGGCGGAACGCAAGGTGCAACTCGACCTCACGGATGCGGCCCGCGCCTGGCTGGGCCGGGTTGGCTATGATCCAATTTATGGTGCCCGCCCCCTGAAACGCGCGGTGCAGAAATATCTGCAAGATCCACTGGCGGATAAAATTCTGAGGGGCGACGTGCCGGACGGGTCAACCGTTCATGTCGATGAAGGCGATGGGCAGTTGATTTTGACGTGAGGGGTTCGGTGCGCTGGCAGTGCTTAGCTTAAGACGCGGGCAGCATGTCGCACGCCATTGTGAGCCGAGGCTCCTCATCCTCAAATGGCAGGGTGCCATGCCAGAAATAGGATGGAAAAATGACAAGCTGGCCAAGCTTTGGCTTCACGATCCGGCGGGGCGCTAAGGGGACGGCCAGGTCAATCGCTGGTACACCAAAGGTCAGCGACCCATCCTGTGTGTCGTCCCGGACCACCGAGCTAGGTAAGGCGACATAAAAGGCCGAACTCATCCAGCCCTTATGATGAATATGAGGGGCATGATGCCCCCCTGTATGGAGGCGGACAGACCATGCACCCGCAAAATCCACACTATGCGCCTTGCGGCTCAAAAAAGGATGCGCGGGGTCTTCGGGCAGGGCGCGGACGGCCGTTTCCACGGCGTCGCGAATATGCGCCTTTACAGCTTGCAAAACTCGATCGTTCCGCTGGAAAATATCCCCTCTGGTCTGGGTGCCACCACGTGGTGACTGTTCCAAGGGATGATGGCTGGTCTTGTGCAATCGGCTCAAATGCTCTGACAGCGCGCTCAGGCCGCCAATATCGGCGGAATTCATGACGCCAGACAGATCAATCGAGATAACAAATCGATCATAATCGGCAAGCCACGCTTCGCGGGGGTCATTGCGAAGCCGCCAAATAAGCGTGAGCCAAGACCAACCCGATTGATCAAGCGGGTCAAGCTGCGTCGCGGCCAGCGCCGATACTTCCGCCTCCGCCAAACTTCCATCCGCGATCAGCAGCGGAACCAGATGAAGATGGCCGCCAATATTCTGAGGCTCAACGGCCAAAACGCGCCGAAGTTGCGCAATGGCAACGGATGTGTTGCCCTGATAGGCAAAGCCCAGCGCGAGGGCGACGAGCAAATCTGAACTGGCCCCAAACCGATCACAGGCGGACGCGGCAAGGCTCTCAAGCTCTGCCCCCATTCGCAAATCCTTAGCTGCGGCGATTGCCGAGGCCCACAGCCTGCGATTCTCTGGACGCCGCTCTAACGCGGCCCAATAGCTGTTCAGCGCATCAGGCGCGCGCCCAAGTTGCGGCAACAATCGGGCCAGGCTTTCATGCGCGGCGATAAGCCCGGGGTCTCTATCCAATGCCTCAATATAGGCATTCAGGGCCGCCTGGTAATTCCCCTGATCGGCATGAAGATGCGCTTGCAACATCCAGCTTTCAGGAGGGCGCTTGCGGGCATCGAATGCTTCAATGACGCGCAGGGCCTTGGCCTCTTGGCCGTGCGCGCGGAACTTGGTGGCTAGATTATGCCGGGCGGCTTTGTTTTGCGCATCAAACCGAAGCACTTTTTCATAACAGTCGATCGCAAGATCGGGCAAAGCTGCAGCGTCGGCTGCAAGGCCGCACCAGGTCAGTATGTCGCTGTTCGTCGGATGATGGGCCTGAATCTCGGCAATAAGTGCCGCCAAATCATGTCCCCGAGGGGATTCTGAAAGAGCGGCAAGCAGCCCTATGATCGCGCGCGTCTCTTGTGGGTTACACTCAAACACCCAGCCAAAATAGGTGGCTGCCTGTTCATGATCTGCACGCTCCGCGCAGATCACCCCAAGATCAAGAAAAAGCGCAAGCGCTTCAAAATGCCGTCGACCTGCGGCGCTCAATTGATCAAACGCGGCCGCCAATAGGGCTAAATCTTTCTGGCCAAGAGCAGATTGCGCGCGATCAAGCGCGCTGCGATCCGCGACTGACAGCTGGCCGTCATGCGGTG
>Ga0078894_10002582_pt1 | contig 13726 bp, 15 predicted proteins | sample LauGreSu1BDMLBSD_2_FD_67506 | JGI IMG/M metagenome (GOLD analysis project Ga0078894, IMG submission 67506) | Freshwater lake microbial communities from Lake Michigan, USA - Su13.BD.MLB.SD (version 4) (version 4) | ecosystem: Environmental > Aquatic > Freshwater > Lake | place: Lake Michigan...
AACAAATAGTTGTTGTTCTGTTTCTGAAAAATTTTCTTTAATTTTCATCAATAATTTGTTGTTGTAGTCATTTGTGAGTTTTGTGATTGGATTAGACTCAATCAAGTTAACAATATCAAGCGATTGCATGACTATAATGTATATTATAGATATCTCTTTAAGTTGTTATTTTGTTTTTAATAAACAAAAGCAATATTATTTTAATACTATAAATGACTATAGTATTAAATTACTTTATTAAAAAGTAAAATAAATTTGTAAAATATAACACGATATATGATGTATAAATAATTTAATTACTATACGCTAACCCACCCATGCCGGACATAATTCTTAGCACGTTGTAGTTGGTGGCATAGACACGAACCTTGGCGGTTCTGGTGCCCTCAACGGTGGCGTTGGAAAGAACTAATTGAAGAGTAGCGTTATCAATTCTGGAGAAGTTGCAAGTGCCGCTTGGTTGATGTTCTTCTGGTCTCAAAGCAAATGAGTACACGTTGATACCTTCATCAGGGCAACGAGTATGTGCTTGGTATGGTTGGACCCATGAGAAGTATGAGCCTTCACGTTCAGAGAAACGATCTTGTCCGTTAAGTTGTAGCTTGGCAACAACAACAGGGTTTTGTCCCCAACAATGCATATCTAATGAGGTTTCAGATAAAACGAAGGTGCCTGCATCGGATACAGATGAACCATCGTTGTGACCACGGCCACCAAAGTCGGCAGTGGTTAAACCTAATGATGCAAGGGCAGCGGTGTTGTCAATAGTAGGATTTAATGGAACACCTTGTCCGCCGAAGTTGGTTTCATTGTAGGCGTTGTTGTAAACGCCACCGTGCCAGTAGCCGGTGAATCCATCAGGGACGGCAGCATCAAGAGCACCAGCGTCTTGGAATAAACCACGAGCATCAATGAAAGCACCTGCACCAGCAGTGGCTTCAGGACCACCAAAAGCATGGATAGCGTTTGGAAGAGCATCGATGGCATCAGTGTAGTTGAATGGTTGGGCACCTAATACCTTGAATAAAGTTGCATCACATAAAAGGGATGAACAGTAATCTACGTTTTGATCAGGTTGGACAACCCAGATTAATTCCTTAACAGGGTGGTTGAAGTTCAACTTAATCTTGTTGGATGATGAGCCGACAGATTCATCACCAGTGAATTGAAGTTGAGTGATCAAGTACTCGTGAGGGTTTTGTGCGAATCTTCTGCGTTCATCAGTATCTAAGAAGACATAGTCAACGTATAATGATGCAGCAACTAAAGATTGGTTGTATGCAATGGTAGCAGTTACAGGTGCACCAACAGCGTATTGGTTGTCAGCACCGTTGCGGAATGGTCCTGCCTTTGGATTTTGGGTGGTGTTGCAACTTAATGAGGTGACAGCCCATAAGCACTCATCAATTGGACGTAAATCAAGGTTAATCTTTACTTCGTGGTACTGTACGAACCACTTATACCCCTTCTTTCGAAGTATTTATTGGCATTCTCATGTCGATTAACTATTTCACATAAGAACTTAGCCAGGGACTAGACTATATCTTAAGTCTTCTACGAAGTTGATTAGACTTCTCAGACCCATAACCATTTAGTCGTTGAACCTTCCTCATATCCTTATCATAATGGAATTAGAGGCTTGGCTGCGGATTGTCTATTTCAAATACCTTTTCGGTATTATCATACGAGGGATTTTTACCATACCTGAGTTCTAATCTCAGCCATCGTAAACTTTCATTTACGATTTGGTACCCTAAATTTGTATTATTTAACCTATTAAATCTATAAACATTTACAATATTATTATAGTAGTAGTGTAATTTTAATTTATTACTTTTTTGACGATTTTCTGTTGATTCTAAGGGTTGTAAATTGGTCCAATGAAAACATATCATAATGTTATTTTCTTTTGTGAAATCAAATAAATTTATAGGTAATATATGGTCAATTTGCCAATAACTACCTAAATTATCCCAATTCATATTTTTATCAAACCTAAATTCTAACCATTTTTTAAACCATTCAATATCACAACCAATATATTTGGCGTATGATGTTTTTTGATTTTTCAACATTTTATGAATTTTGCTTCTCAATATTTCACTTATTTTAAAATTTAAATTTGAAATCCTTTTTTCTTTTATTTTTTTCTTACGAATTGGCAAGTACTCTTTATTCTTATATTTAATATGTTCTTTTATATATTCTCTATTTCTATACTCCTTTCGTTGATTAGATATATTTTCCTTATTTTCATTTCTGTATAATTTGTTTTTAACAAGTAAAGATTCTTTATTTTCTTTATAATAAGATTCATTTTTAGATTTTATTTTTTCTCTATTTTGAATATTATATTCATTTCTACAGTCTTTACAATCATATCTTAATCCATCAGGAGATTTATTTAATTTTCCATATTTTTCAAAAGGTTTTTCAATTTTACATTTACAACATTTTTTCATGATACTACTATTATATCTATATTTCTTTTTATATAAGTTATCTATACAAATTTTTTTTACATCTTTAAGAGTTTCCCGCAATTTGGATATGTTGCCAGTTGCGATTCAATAGCAACTGACTAGCATCTGGGATTGACAATTTTCATTGTCCCGAGACCACAACAATTTTTCCCTAAAGCATTGCTCGGATACTTTAGGTTGGATACTTTTCTGCCCTACAGATTTTAAGGCAATTAATGGAAGGGCTAAACCAGGGTTCGTGCAAAACCAAAATTGTAATGGAACATACAAGGTAGTCTCTGGTAAAGCGTTACGAGGAGCACATACTTGACGAGGTGCGGTGGAGTCACAAGGACCATCAACATCAGCGAAGGATGGATCAGTGATGAAGGTTAATTGGGTGGTGTTACCAATCATCTTGAAGTATCCGCGTTGTTGTTCGGAGGTCATGGTAAGTTGGTTCCAGATGTGCATCCAATCACCGTATTGACGGTCAATGCGTTGACCACCAATTTCGACTTCAACTTGGGCGATTAATTGCTCACCAGGGAAATCTAACCAACGTGCATATACACTGTTGTTTCCTGATGCCAATGAGGCAGAGTTGCCCATCAATTGGTTGATTTCAGGAAGGGTGACCTGTAAGTAGGTTCTGTAAGCAAGATCACCATTTCTGGAGATGATGCAGGTGACACGGCGACCGAAATCGGCTTGACCGTTGAAAGTTTGTTCGATTGATTCAATCGAAAAGTTGGTGTAACGTCTGTAAGTTACTTTCCAGAAAGTAATCTGTGGATTGCCTGTTAAGTACACATCTTGCTTTTGTGTTCCCTAATATTTCTAAGAGGGGTAGAGTACACCTTAAGAAATTTCCGGTTTTGCTAGAACCATCATAAATTCCCGATTGCCGTCTACTCGTTGAACCTTAATCTTATATCTGCAGAGTATTTCAAATTCAATATAAGATTCTTGGCTGCGGATTATCCAATCTTTAACGTTTTTACTATGCCATTGGTCATTACCCGATGGTATTATTTATGTCACCACAAATAAGTAGTAGTTAAAGCTCTAAGGAAGTCCCCGCAATTTGACAATCTTGCGAAATAAATATTTGATTTGTTTATAATAATTGTTCAATATTCAATTCACTAGCGAGTTATATGTTAAATATTATAATTTATATTTAACCACATATTTACACTGTTTTTCTATTATGGTGATATGTGAACCATAATAGCAGCTCACTGTTGATGCCCAAGAGTTAAGCACCGTAAGCTACGAGTTGCATTAATCCGCCTCCCATTTTATAATATTGCTAAAGAAAAAAAATATTTGAATTTAAATTTAATTATAAAATTAATTAATAATTTTATAATTTAGTCATACCAATCGTAAATTTACGAAATGCACTTGTTAATATCCATATTCTGCTTGATAAATGTAAGTAAATACGAGTCATGTAAAATTTCCTTTTTTCCTTCGTGGTTTTTCGTTAGAACATAACTATCCTTTCTTTTTTTGATTTTCCAGCCATCGTTCAAAGCATTAAAAAGGAAAACCATTTTATGAAATTTATCATTTTCGATGGAGACAACATAGTTTTTATCTTGTGAATTTTCAATATTTAATTTAATTATAATTGGATCATCCATTTTATCTTGTCCTTAATATTTTAAAGAAAAAGTATAAATAGATTTAAACTCTTTTTTATTTATTTTATAATATAACAGAATAACAAATTAAAAAAATTGTAGTAATTTTATTAAATAACTAAATAATGCCGAGTTTTAAGCCTAAAAGTAATAAAAAAATAAAAATAAATAAAAAGACAAATGTCACTTTGGATGGAAAACACAATGAATTTATCAATGAATTTACTAAAGATGAACAAAACAAAATACCTAAACTAAAAAATGAAAAAAAGGATTTGTTGAATAAAATACAAGAAAATGAAATTTCAAAAACCTTGTCGATTGAAGAAATTCTTGATTACAAAGATCGTCTAAATGAGATTAATGATGAAATAAAGAATATTAAGATAAAAAAGAAGGATTATTTTTTAGATAATTCTAAATATATTTTTGATTACTTTGAAAACAAAAAAAATATTTCAAATGGGGTGGAAAAGTCTTCGGAAAAATCAAAAAATAAATTGGTAAATTCTTTTTTTAAAATAAATACGTCATCCGACAATAATCACGTTATTAATAATCAAAATAACAATATTTTTCAAAAATATCTTTCTAATATAGATGATTCTTTTTTAGATATTAATTCCTTCATAAGACCAACCGATATATGTAAATATTGTTTTAAAGGAGAGTTGATACCTCTTGATGATGAGGGTGTATTAATATGTAACAATTGTTCTAAAAATGTTCAATATTTAATAGAGAATGATAAACCGTCTTATAAAGAACCTCCTAAAGAAGTCTGTTTTTATGCTTATAAAAAAATCAATCATTTCAAAGAAATACTTGCACAATTTCAAGGTAAAGAAACAACTCAAATACCCGATGAAGTGATTGAAAATTTAAAACTACAGATCAAAAAGGAAAGAATCGATATTAATAACATGACTTATTATAAAACCAAGGAAATTTTGAAAAAATTGGGATATAATAAGTACTATGAACATATTAACTTTATAAAAGATAAATTGGGTTTAAACCCACCTATAATTGCACAAGAATTAGAAGAAATACTATGTAACTTGTTTATGGAAATTCAATATCCTTATGCCCAACATTGTCCTGATTACCGTGTGAATTTTTTACACTATTATTATGTTTTATTTAAATTATTTGAATTATTGGGAGAACATCATTATTTACCGGAAATTCCCATGTTGAAAGACCGTGAAAAGCTCATAGAACAAGATACAATATGGAAAAAAATCTGTGAAGAATTAGATTGGGAATTTATTGCAACGATATAGTTTTCTCTGGTTGATTCGCTTTCCATTTTTCATATTTCAATTGTCTGGTCTATTGTGTAGAATAGTGTTCCGAATGAATGTCTTATTTACTCTTCCCCATGCATATTTTTTCTTGAAAAATCGTTTTATAATTCAAATAATTGCCATTTTCGTCAAACATAGGATTGCCGTTTTCATCATAATGAATTTCTGGGCAAAATAAATCTTTTAGAACTTTTTCTAAAGCTTTTTGATATATGGTTTCATTTTTATTTTCAACTTTACGTTTGATATCGTCACTTGTTTTGTGAAAATAGATTGCATCATTGAATTCTAAATACTTTGGTCTCATCATAATGTCTTCTTCTGAATTTAATTGGATCGGTAACATATTCATATTTTTTTCATAGGAAATCACATTTTTAAATACAGCGGAAACCCCGTCTCCACTGATATAGCAAAATGTACCCTTGTATTTTTTACCTGTTTTACAGGATTCTATGTAATAATCGGTTTCTGGAAATAAATTGTCGATGTATATCGAGATTAATGACATGGTATTTTGATTTTATTATATTTTATATCTTATATTTTATATATTATATTTTATGGTATATTATATCATGTATTCTTTGTCATAAAATATCAATTTTTATTTTACAATATGATTTTTATATAAATCAATATTCATTGCCTAAACAACATAAAAACATAAAAACATAAAAATATAATTTATCATGTCGTCAAATGAAAATATAAATACAGAAACGCCTTTGAAACAGATGAAAATTATATATAGAATATCAGACGGAGAACATAATAAATTAAAACCGGATTATGTTACAAAAAGAGGTTGTTTTTTGCATTTCATCAAGATTTTCCAGGGATATACGATTTATGTCATTGCAGATAATATAAAGGATGAAACATATATGTTTTTATGTCAATACTTACCGCCACAACATATTATTCGTTCGGAATTAAATGGTTCAATGACATTTTTACTTGCGGTTGAATTATCCATTACAAATTTTAAAGATGATGATGTTGTATTTTTTCCTGAAGACGATTATATTTACACTCCAGATGCTCCCAAAATATTGGAAGAAGGAATTGAACTTGCGGATTATTGTACTGGTTATGATCATCCCGATAAATATGTAAATTCAAATGAGGAAGGCGGTAATCCATTTGTGACAAATGGAGGTGAAACGACCAGGGTGATTATAAGCAAAAGTTCTCATTGGAAATATACCAATAGTAGTTGTATGACATTTGTAACACGCGTTAGGACGATGAAGGAAGACTTTGATATGTATAAAAAATTTTGTATAGGTTATTCACATCCGGTTGATTTTATAATGTGGCTTGAAATTATCTCGATTAATAAGAGAAAATTAATCTCTTCGATACCTGCAGTATGCACACATGGAGAAAAAAAGTTATTGTCGCCGTTTGTAGATTGGGAAAAAATGTTTCATTCTAATTTAATGCAAAACAATATTATTTAATCATTTTTTAATATAATTTCTTAATATAATATATAATCGGTATGAGTAGTGATGGATCTGACCAACCATTTTTAGGAAATTCAAATAATACGGGAAATAATACAAGTTATAAATATCCATATGTTTTAGAACAAGGAATATTTAATCTAATTGCAGGATATAATTTTGCAAATAAGAGTAAAAATGTTTTTTTTACAAAAAAAAATGTGAAAGATCCTTCTGTAAGAGATAGAGAAATTAGGGATGTTTTAAATAATATATTAAAAACCGAAAATTTGGGTTCGTACACTGCATCGTCTGGAATGATTGATTCAGTAAGGGCTGCTACAAACACCACAAAACAAGCGGCTCAGGGTGATTACGGTAAACCATCTCAAACAGTTAGGACAATTCAGCCAACCCAACCAAGAAAAAACAAAATTTTTGGTTTTGGTGGAAAAACCAGTAGAAGAAAAAGAGGAGGACGTGGAAGAAAATCGAGAAAAAATTAAAGAAAATATAAAACCGGTTTTTATATTTTCATATATTTATTTTATTTGAAGTGTAACTTGTACATTTACATCATCAACACAAACAACTATTATTTTTTAATTTAGAGGCCTCCCGGGAATCCTACTAAATTTGCACCAATACCGAAACCGGCACCTGAACGAGCGGTTACACCGATACTTGGAATATAAGTATCTAAAATACTAAATGTTGCAGCAGCGGTTAATGCAAGTAAAGCAATTTCGTCTAATTTGAGTGATTGTTTTGGAATTGCGTATGCGGCAATTGCAACCATTAAACCTTCTACTAAATACTTGATGATTCTTTTTACAAGTTCAGCAATATGAAACATGTTTATAATAAATAAAAAGAAAAAAATATTTATTTTTTCTTTAATAAATAGAATTATTACTCTTATTAAAAGTTTTATTACATATTTTTTTTAATAATTATAATTATGTTAAATAATTATTTGTAAAATAAACTTAAACGAATATTATAAAATAATTTATAATAATATGAAATCTGGAGTAGAACCAAAAACCGATAAAAACGGTAAACCAAATCCAAAATATGTTGATTTGTTGGAAGAAGATAAACCAATCGCAGGACAAAAATTTGTATGTGTATCATTCGTTTCTCCTGATAAAATTTTAAAACAAAAGGAAATTTTCTTATTTGAAGAATTCCTAAAGAAATGGGAATTCTCAAAATCAATGGAAAAGTTTCATCAATTTTTAAATTTTGTATCATACAAGTACAAATTAACTTTTGAAGATGTTATGAAGGATTTTCAAGATTTTGTAAAGGATGAACAAGAAACATTGCTTCAGTCAAATATGGAAGATGATTATAAAACATTTTTGGATAAAAATGAGGAAGAGTTAGATAATGCGTTTAATGTAAAGCATAGTTTCCAAACTTGCACTCGTGGATTAAAAATCAGAGGTGTTTATCCGACGATGGAAGAGGCCGAGTTACGTTGTAAAATGTTACGTGAAATGGACCCAAACCACGATGTATTTGTTGGTCCAGTTGGTTTATGGATGCCTTGGGATCCAGAAGCATATAAAACGGGTCGTGTTGAATATATGGAAGAAGAATTGAATCAATTGATGCAAGAGAAGGTAAAGAATGAGGATTTTGCCAAGTCGGCTTTTGAGCAGAGAGTAAAGGAAACAAAGAAGAAGGCTATAGAGGAAAATATTAAAAATGCAGAAAAAACCGGGTCTTCATTAACTCAAACGATTGATGAGAATGGTAATTTGATTGGAGTTCAAAATATGAATACGCAAGAAACATTTTTGAAGGAGCAAGATGTTATATCTGCAGCAGATATTCGTAAAGAATTATTTGAAGGAGAAAATATTATTACAGGAAAGACTGATAATGGACAGAGTGAACTGATTAGTGGTCCATTTGCAAACAAGAAAAAGAGCGAATAAAGTGAATTAATGTATCGAATAGCCGTTGAATTTATACACATTTGTGCATTCTTCTAAATGTAAAAATATATAAAATATATAAAGTATAAAATATAAAATCGTGTTTTTATATTTTATTTAATATATTCACCTAAACCATCACAAAGTTCACATGTTTCATATGGTAGTTGGATAAATCCGGTTTCTTTACAACTCATACATTTTATACCACTACATACATGACATACGATTGGATCTTTTTTAACTAATCCGTGTCCATTACAAATATTACATTGTGTTTTTAGAGATTTTTGGATTTTAATATTTTCCAGTATATTTTGTATTTCTATTTTTGTATAAATGTGATTTTTTGACATTGTGTATATAATTATTCAAAAAAATATTTAACAAAAAACGAAAGATAACTTTATATTCGTTATATTTATTCTCTTAATTTGTTGAATTAGAGTAAAGTAGGATAAATGGATGAAACTATTCTGTGGTTTAAAAATTGTTCAAGTAAAAATAAGCATTTAGTTGGTGGTAAATGTAGTTCTTTAGGAGAATTATATAATTTATCCAAGAAAATAAACTTCAATATTGCAAATGGATTCGCAATAACTACTGTAATGTATGACATGTTTATCAAGTACAATAATTTAGAATCTGTTATAATAGAAAAACTGGAAAATATAAATGTAGATAATATTCAATCGTTAGAAAAAGAATCACTTGAAATAAGAAATTTAATCATTCATTCAGTTATTTCAGATGAACATGCTGAACAAATTAAATTCAATTATAAAGACCTCTGTGAAATATACAATAGGGAAAACATTGAAGTTGCCGTTCGTTCAAGTGGTATAGCAGAAGATCTTCCGAATGCGTCTTTTGCGGGACAACATGATACATATTTAAATATACGGGGACACGATGATTTATTATTTTCTATAAAAAAGTGTTTTGCATCTTTATTCAACGCACGAGCTATATCTTATAGAAAAAGATACAATATACAATTTTCAGATGTTAAAATTTCAGTAGCGATTCAAAAAATGGTAAGGTCTGATATTGGTTCAGCGGGAGTTGCGTTTTCAATTGATCCTGAAACTGGATATAACAAATCAATTGTCATTAATTCGGCATTTGGATTAGGGGAATTGGTTGTTTCTGGTGGAATTAAACCAGATGAGATTATTATCGATAAAAGAATATTAAAATATATCGATTGTGATCCGATTATCACTAAAAAAAAGGGAGACAAGAATTCTAAAATTATATATGAAAACATGAATGGCGTTAGAGAAATCGAAACAAATTTAATAGAAAAAAGTAGTTATAGTATTTCAAATAACCAAGCAATATCATTGGCGAGATATGTATTATTATTGGAAGAAAGTTATTCAAAAATATATGAAAAACAAATAGGCGTTGATGTTGAATGGGCGATTGATGGGGTTGACCAGAATATTTATATTATTCAAACCCGGCCGGAGACGATACATACAAATAATAGTGAATTAGAGTTGAGTAAATATATATTAGATGAAACTGGTAAAATTTTGATAACGGGTGTTTCGGTGGGTGATAAAATTAGTAGTGGCAAATTAAAAAAATTAAAAAGCATTCACGAGTTTGAATTGTTTAAACCGGGTGATATTTTAGTAACTGAAATGACTACACCTGATTGGGAACCCATTATGAAAATTTCGGCAGGAATTATAACAGATAAAGGTGGCAGAACATGTCACGCCGCAATAGTCGCACGAGAATTGGGTATTAATGCAATTGTCGGAACAGGAAATTCAACTGAAATATTAACAAACGATTCATTCGTTACAATTTCTTGTGCGGATGGTGAGAATGGTAAGGTCTATGAAGGGTTCTTGAAATATCATGTTGAAAAAATGAAATTAAGTAATGATTTAAAAATGCCGGTGAAATTAATGTTGAACGTTGGAAATCCTGAAAGTAGTTTCCACAATTCGATTATTCCGAATAGTGGTGTTGGTTTGGCCAGATTAGAATTTATTATTAGTAATTATATTAAAATTCATCCATTAGCGTTGTGTAATTACCCAAAAATAGAACAAACTGTAAAGGATCAAATATATAAAATTATTGGTAATCATTCAGACGGTAAATGGTATTTTATCAAAAGACTTGCCAGAGGAATTTCCAAAATTGCGTCAGCATTTTATCCGAATGATGTGATTGTTCGTTTATCTGATTTTAAATCAAATGAATATCGTAATTTGATAGGTGGTGAGTTATATGAACCGAATGAAGAGAATCCGATGATTGGATGGCGAGGTGCGTCAAGATATTATTCACCTGAATATGAGGCTGCATTTGAATTGGAATGTGAAGCAATTAAATTTGCAAGAGAAGAAATGAAGATGGATAATGTAATTGTAATGATTCCGTTTTGCAGAACTCCTACGGAATGTGAATTGGTGATCAAAAAACTGGAAAAACATGGATTAGTCAGAGGGGTGAATGGTTTGAAGATTTATTTAATGTGTGAGATACCGTCAAATGTTATAGAGGCGGATAAATTTAGTCCGATGATTGACGGTGTTTCGATTGGAGGAAATGATTTACTGCAATTAACTCTTGGTGTAGATAGAGACAGTGATAAAATAACATATTTATCAAATGACGAAAATTTGAGTTATAGGAGAATGATTAGTATGGCGATAAAAACATACAAATCATATGGTATTAAAGTCGGATTTTGTGGTCAGCAACCATCGGATAGCACAGAATTTTGTAATTTTCTAATAAATGAAGAAATTGATTCTATATCAGTGACACCAGATTCTGCATTAAAGACGATTAAAAATTTCGGGATTTAGGGATTTTGTAGTTTTGTAGTTTCGTAGTTACTATTCTTTTATATACCAAAATTTTTTGTTATTTATATCAATGCTTATAGGAACACAATTATTTATTTCGAAATGTTCTATTGTTTCTTCATTTTTTAATCCAATATGAACAAACAACGCACGAAGACTATTACTATGTGAAATTACTAAAACATTTTGTTTTTGTTTTAGTAATGGTTCAATTTTACAATTATAATAATGTCCAATACGTTTTCTAACATCATCCAAGTTTTCACCATTCGGAGGTCTTCCGTAATAGGTATGTCGCCATTTATAGAAATCTTTTTCGGAATAAATATTTTTTAAATCATCTTTTTTAATTCCTGTAAGAGAACCGTAATCACGTTCGTTTAATTCTTTGGAAGAACATAATATTGGATTGTAATACATATTTCTGCGTATAATTTCATAAGTTTGTGTCGTTCTTTGTAAATCGCTTGTAAATACATAATTAAAATGAAATGGATTTAGTATATAAGAAGCAAATTTTGCTTCTTTTATACCATATGAACTGAGAGGAACATTCGTAGAACCTGCAAGAATTCCAGCCAAATTCCATATACTTTGTCCATGTCTTAATACAACAAACATTACTATAATTATATATTTGATTTTATTATAATTTTATAATATATTTTATATTGATATAATATATAATTATGGGTTATTTAAGAAAGAGATCAAGAAAAAGAAGAGGAGGTGATGAGAAAACCGTTGCAGATATTTTAAATCAAGATAAGGGTAAAAAAACATTAGGAAGTGTTTTAAATGATCCAAACCGATCCAAAATTGGTGAAGGTCAAGGTTACTGGAGTGTAAAGAATCCAGAAGAATATGACACTGGTCGTGCAGCTGTAACAGAAAGACCATCTATCGATTTATCAAGAGATTACGACAGTGATGATGACGACACTGATGATGTCCTACCACGAAGAGGTGGAAGGAGAAAATCAAGAAAAAATAAAAAATCAAGAGGAAAGCGAAGATTCGGTGGTCGTAGAAAAACGAGGCGTTATAGAAAATCCAGAAAATAATTTTTTTCATAAGTTATATAAATTATGAAAAATATAAAACAAATAATTATTGGTTTTATAATATTGATTGTATTTGTTGTAGGCGTTCAAGTATTTATGAATATAAATATGGACGGATTTAGAGGAGGTGGGGGTGGTGGCGGTGGCCGTGGGGGTGGCGGTGGAGGCCGTGGCGGTGGAGGCCGTGGTGGCGGAGGCCACGGAGGCCATGGAGGCCGAGGTCGTGGCCATGGTTGGGGTTACTATGGAGGAGTCGGTGCTGGAGGTGGTGCGTATGCGGTGAATCCGTTATTTTTGGATACAGGATATTATTACGATGATTATTTCTATGATAACGGTTATTATTATGTAAAAAAAAGAAGACCGACTGAATATATTGTTTACGCTTAAAAGATTTAGAAGTATAATTTTATATAATTACAAGTGTATAATTATATGACATACGCAACTCTGAGTGAAAAAAAACCGAGATTTACTTTATTAGAAAATAATCACAGAATTATAAATTTAATTATTCATGGACAAGGTGTATTTATTTTTGAAAATAAAGATAATACAAAAAGCTGTTGTTTTGAATTATATGATAAAGATAATGCACTTGGATTAAAAGTGGAATATACGGAGGATTCCGTAAAAGTAAACAAAATACCAAGTAACGACCCGTTAATAGATAATGATAATAATAAAGGATTAGTAAATAAGAATGGAGCGTATTACTGGTTTAGTATAGATTCAGAAAATCAGAAATTACAAGCGGGTGTTGGTGAACCGAGAATTGAAAATGTAATATATAATTACCAGTTTCCGAAGAGCGATAAAAAGATATGGGAAGAGAATAAAGAATTTTTAGAAAGTTTAGTAACTGTGAGTGCGTCTCAAGAGGAGATTAATCCGCTGAAACTATTGAAAGACCCAATCACGAGAAGTGTTCCATTAATTATAAAAAATACGGATGAATTAACAATGAATCATATTGCAAAAAACAATTATTTGCCAAAGTC
>Ga0078894_10002583_pt1 | contig 13726 bp, 9 predicted proteins | sample LauGreSu1BDMLBSD_2_FD_67506 | JGI IMG/M metagenome (GOLD analysis project Ga0078894, IMG submission 67506) | Freshwater lake microbial communities from Lake Michigan, USA - Su13.BD.MLB.SD (version 4) (version 4) | ecosystem: Environmental > Aquatic > Freshwater > Lake | place: Lake Michigan, USA...
GAGAAGCCGCCGCCGTAGCGGACGTGCCAGAGCTCGCGGCCGTCCCGCGGGTCGAGGGCCGCGACCGCGCCGCTCGCGGGGCTGATCAGCTGCGCGCCGTCCCCCTCGCCAACCAGCAGCGGCGTGGCGAAGGAGAAGGTCTGCTTCGGGCTCACCGTCCGCCCAGCCCGCCAACGCACGACGCCGGTCTGGCGGTCCAGCGCGACGACGCACGGATCCCTCGCTCCATCCGCATGGTAGATCAGCAGGTCGCCCGCCAGCACCGGGGAGCCGCCGTTGCCGTGGACGGGGTCGTACCGCACCTCGTTGTTGCGCCAGAGGACGCGGCCGTCGCGGTCGAGACAGGCGGTGCCGTGGTGCCCGAAGTGGACATACACCCGGCCGTCCGCGAGCACGGGCGTGGGACTCGCGGGGCTATTCTTACGGTGCAAGGGCTGGGCCTCGATCTCCGGGCCGGCAAAGACCTCGCGATCCCAGACCACGCGCCCCGTGGCGGCGTCGAGGGCGAGGACGTGGAGCGACGCACCACCCTCGGCCCGGGGCAGCCCGGTGGTGAGGAGCACCCGGTCGTCAGCGACAACCGGTGATGACCAGCCGGCGCCCGGAATCGGCGTGACCCACGCGACGCTGCGGGTTTCGGACCACTCAACGGGCAGGCCGCGGGCTGCGCTCCGACCCTGGCCGGTAGGGCCGCGGAACTCGGGCCATTCGGCCGGAGCGGCGGCACGTGCGGCCGCGAGGGCGAGGAGGAAAAGAAGAAGGCTGCCGGGGGGCAGCGGCGGGCGGGACATCGTGACGCAACCGTTAAGCGGGGTCCTCGCCGCGCGCAATCCGTTCCGCGCGGAGGTAGTTGGCGCGGAAGAAGGCAGCTAGCTCAGCGGCGAGACGCACCTCCTCGACTTTGTTCCGGGCCGCAAGCCGCGGGCGCACGTCGGCGAGGATGCGGTCGTAGGCCACGCGGGACACATCCTGCAGCACCGCCAGCGCCGCCTCCCGGCGCGCCGGGGGCGCCTCCTGCAGGGCGCGCCACGCCCGGCGCAGCTCGACGTGGGTGTCCTGGCACATCACGCGGATGACGAGCGACATCTCGCGGAAGATGCGGCCCGTCCACGCCTCGCGGTACACCAAGGGCTCCGCGATCGCGTAGGGCGCGTCCTCCGGATCGCTGCGGCGCGCGGCACCCTCGGAGTCGGTGTAGAATTCCCGCCGCACCGGCAGCCGCCGCAGGGCGAAGCGCTCGGGGCCACCCGGGGTACCCGGCCGGTAGTTCCACAGCCGCTGGCCCTCCAGAGATAGCGTGTACTCGATGAATAACCGCGCCACCTCGGCGTGCGGCGCGCCGCGGAGCAGTCCGATGGGATCCACCGAAGCGGTCGAGCCGCCCACAGGCGAGACGTAGCCCACCCGGTCCGAACGATCCCGGCGGCGCACCGCCTCCTCCTGCTGGCGCCCGTAAAAGTCGATGCAGAGGCCGATGGCGCAGTTGCCCGCCGCGACGTCAATGGGCGGCTTCTGCGAGGTGTCGGTGAAGTAGCGCGCGTTGGCGCCGATCCGCTGCAGCAACTGTAACCCCGCCGCCCAGCCCTCCCGCACCGCCGCCGCCTCGAGGGCCGCAGCCTCCGCAACGGGCCGCTCCCGCCGCAGCGCGGTGAGGCGCCGCTGCATCTGCTGCTGGATGATGTTCTCGAAGGCCTTGGCCACGGACCCGCTCTTGGTCGGATCGGCCAGCGCCACCTCTCCCGCGAGGCGCGGATCCGCCATATCTTCCCACTGCGCCGGAACCCGGTCGAACCCGAGGCGGCGCAGGGAATCCCGGTTGAAGATCATTCCGTAGGAGCTGAGCACGGTGCCGATCCAGCGCCCCTGCGGATCCCGGAAGGTCTCGCCCGCGAAGGCCGCCGGGATCGCCTCTTCGCGGAACCACTCGGGCCGCCGCGCCGCGAGGCCCGCGTCAACCAGCCGGCCGGCCTGCGCCTGGCGCTCGAAGTCGTAGGTGCCACCGCCAAAGAAGACATCGATGCCGCAGCCGACGGACGAGGCGAGGAACGCCGCGCGCGCCTCCCGCGCCACCGCCGGTGCCTCCGCGGACAACCGCGAGTTGGCGAACGCCGCCTGGACCTCCAAGCTCCACGGACGGCCCAGCCGCCGCGTCCAGTGTTGCTCAAAGGCCGACGCGTACTCGCCCTCGAGAAATCGGGCGATCTCGCTGGTGCCGCCCACGATCCGCCAATCCAGCGCCACGGTCCGCCCGGTCCGCTCCCGGTACCACGCGGCGAACCCCCGGCCATACTCGTGGCGGATGGCCTCGTTGTGCGGGGTGATCACCACCAGGGTGTCGTCCGCAGAACCCAACGCGGGCCGCGACGGCCGCAGCGCAAAGGGCAGGGCCACGATGACCGCCAGCGCCAAAATCAGGACGAAGCGCTTCATCCCGGGCGGCTTCAGGCCGTCAACACCACTACGTCTTCAGGCTCCGCCCCCGCGTAGACCTCACCGCGGTCCGGCTGGTCGAGGAAACGCGGATTGAGCTCGACGATCTTCAGGTTCAGCTCTCCGGCGACCAACTCGTGCTGCGCGAACTCTCCGAGGTAAACCGAGGCCCCGATCCGGCCGCGCACCGCGTTAGCCACCGGCGCCTCCCGGCTCAGCACCCAGCACTCCGGCCGCACGGAAACGGTCACCGCCGCCCCCACCGCCGGCCGCGCCGCGGGATCGCCTAACACGCCCCGCATCGGGCCCACCACGGTGTCCACGTGCGCCCAACCGTCCGCGACTCCCCGCAGTTTCCCCGGAATGAAATCGGTCTCCCCAATGAAGTCCGCCACCACCCGGCACACGGGCCGCCGGTAAACCTCCCGCGGCGATCCGACCTGCAAAATCCGCCCGCCATCGAGGATCGCCATCCGGTCCGACACCGACAGCGCCTCCTTCTGGTCGTGCGTCACGTAAACGGTCGTCAGCCCGGCCTCCTTGCACACCCGGCGGATCTCCGCCCGCATCTCCAGCCGCAGCTTCGCGTCGAGGTTCGACAGCGGTTCGTCCAGCAGCAGGCAGCGCGGCCGGATCACCAGCGCCCGCGCCAGCGCCACGCGTTGCTGCTGGCCACCCGAAAGCTCGTTCGGCCGGCGCGCCGCGTAGGCGTCCATCCGCACCGACGCGAGGGCATCCCCCACCCGCCGCGTGATCTCGGCCCGCGGCACCCGCCGCTCCTCCAGACCGAACGCCACGTTCTCCGCCACACTGAGGTGCGGCCACAGCGCGTAGCTCTGGAACATCATCCCCGTGTTGCGCTTGTGCGGCGCCAGCCGGGTCACGTCCTCGTCCCCGAAGAAGATTTTCCCCTCCTCCGGCAGGTAGAACCCCGCCAGGCTCCGCAGGAGGGTCGTCTTGCCGCAACCGCTCGGCCCGAGCAGGAAGAACAGCTCGCCCGGCGCGATGGCCAGATCGAGGTGCTGCAGGGCGGTGACGGCACCGAAGCGCTTGGTCAGCTGCTGGACGCGGATAGAGATCATCGGGGCCGCGACCTTCTGGGGGGCACCAGCGGCGAGGGCAAGCGCCGACGCGGCGCCGCCCATCTCGGGCATTGACGCGCTTTTTGCCCGGGCGTTTCCTTCCCTTCCATGCGCGAAACGAAGTCCGCGGCTCCGGCCCTCCAGTACAAACGGGTCATTCTCAAGCTCTCCGGCGAGGTGCTCCGCGGCGGGAAGTCGGGCGACCCGATCGACAGCGACACGCTCTTCCAAGTTTGCAGCCAAGTGCGCGAAATCCACCAACTCGGCGTCCAAGTCTGCGTGGTCATCGGCGGGGGCAACATCTTCCGCGGGCTCAACGGCGAGAAGCGCGGCGTCGACCGCCTCACCGGCGACTATATGGGGATGCTCGCCACGGTCATCAACGGCCTCGCCCTGATGGACTGCCTGGAAAAGATGGGCGTCAGCACGCGCGTGCAGTCCGCCATCCCGATGAATCAGATCGCGGAACCGTTCATCCTCCGCCGCGCCATCCGCCACCTCGAGAAGGGCCGCGTGGTCATCTTTGTCGCCGGCACGGGCAACCCCTACTTCTCCACCGACACCACCGCCGCGCTGCGCGCCTCGGAGATGAAGGCCGACATCATTATGAAGGCCACTAAGGTGGACGGGATCTACGACAAGGACCCGAAGAAGCACGCCGATGCCGTCCGCTACGACCACCTCACGTTCATCGATGCTCTCAAGCAGCGCCTCAACGTAATGGATTCCACCGCCTTCTCGCTCTGCATGGACAATAACGTGCCGATCCTCGTCTTCGATCTGCACGACGAGCACGCCATCCGGAAGGCGATCTCTGGCCAAAAGATCGGCACGCTGGTCCGCAACTGAGCCCCCTCCGCTTATGTCCCATCCCATCCTCACCGAAGCCGCCGCCCGTATGAAGAAGGCCGTGGACCACACGCTCCACGAATTCAGCGCGATCCACACCGGCAAGGCCACACCCGCGATGATCGAGTCGGTCACGGTCGAGGCCTACGGCTCGATGGTCCCGCTCAAGCAGTGCGCCGCCATCTCCACCCCCGACGCGCGGCTCATCCAGATCCAGCCGTGGGACATCAGCCTAGTGAAGGCCATCACCAAGGGGATCATCGACGCCAACCTCGGCTTCAACCCGATCCCCGACGGCAAGACAATCCGCGTGCCGCTCCCGGAAATGAGCCGCGAGCGCCGCCAGGAGTTCGTCAAGAACGCCCACCGCCTCGCCGAAGAAGGCCGCGTCCACGTCCGCAACGTTCGCCGCGACTCCCTCGAGCAGGGCAAAAAGGCCAAGCTGCCGGAGGACGAACAGAAGCGGCTGGAGAAGGACATCCAGACGGCCACCGACAAGGCGATCGCCGACATCAACAGCCACCTCGCCCACAAGGAGAAGGATCTGCTGACGGTCTGAGCCCGCGCGGATGACCGCCAGCCCCGCCCTCCCCTCCGCCGCCCGCCCGCCGCGGCGCTTGGTGGTTAAGCTCGGTACCGGCGTGCTCACGTCCGGCGTGGGCCGCCTCGACCAAGCCCGCATCGCCGCGGTCTGCGCTGAGCTGGCCGCACTCCGCGCCGCCGGCACCGAGGTGCTGGTCGTCTCCTCCGGCGCGGTGGGGCTCGGGATGGGCGCGCTCGGCCTTGAGCGCCGCCCGCGCGAGGTCGCCCGCAAGCAGGCCTGCGCCGCGATCGGCCAGTCCCGCCTGATGCAGGTCTGGCAGGCCGGGCTCGACCCCCACGGGCTCACCGCCGCCCAGGTCCTGCTCACCCACGAGGACCTCCGCGCCCGCGCCCGCTTCCTCGGGGTCCAAGCCACCCTCCGCCAGTTGATCGCCTACGGCACGATTCCGGTGATCAACGAGAACGACACGGTTAGCGCCGCCGAGATTAAGTTCGGGGACAACGACACGCTCTCCGCGCTCGTCGCCAGCCTGATCCAGGCCGACCACCTCGTCATCCTTTCCACCGCCCCCGGGCTGATCGACCTACGCGGTACCGGGCAAATCGTGCCGGTGGTGGAGCGCATCACACCCGAGATCGAGGCGATGGCCGGTGGTACGACGAGCGAGACGGCCGTCGGCGGGATGGTCTCCAAAATCTCCGCGGCCCGCCTCGCCACCCGCGCCGGCTGCGGGGTGTTCATCGCCAGCGGCGCCGAGCCGCGCATCCTCGCCCGCCTGCTCTCCGGCCAGGGGCCCGGCACGTTCTTCGTTCCCAGCGGCCTTCCGCTGGAGGCCCGAAAACGCTGGCTCGCCCACTTCCAGCGCCCCGGCGGCACGCTCCGCGTCAACGCCCGCGCCATCCCCGCCCTCCGCGAACGCGGCAGCAGCCTCCTCGCGGTGGGGGTAACCGGCGCCGAGGGCGAATTCGCGGCCGGGGACATCGTGAACATCGCCGGCCCCGACGGGCACGTGTTCGCCCGCGGCAAGGCGGGTTTCAGCCGCGAGGAAATCGGGGGCCTCGCGGGCCGGCAGGGCGACGAGCTCGCCCGCCTCTACCCGGGGCGCCGCCGCCTCGAGGTCGTCCACCGCAACGACCTGGTCGTGCTCTGAGCCCCCGTCCCGCCGCCCGCCTTTCTCCGATGGACCACTTCGCCTTCCCCGCCCGTTTCCGCGCGCTCCACGACCTCGCCGCGCAACGCTACGCCGCCGGCCACCGCACCGCCGCCGGCCTGCTCCCGCCCGCGGACGAGGCCTGGCTGGCGGCCAACGGCCTGTCCGCCCAGAACCTGCTCGACTACGCGGAGGACTTCACCGCGTCCGGCGAACCGGGACCCGAGCTGGCCTTGGCGATCGAGCTGGTGCGGCGCGATTACTTCCTCAACGCGCAGGGCGGACGCCCCTCCGGCAAGGCGCTCGATCCGGACACGATGCCGGCGAAGGCCGACGCCGTTCGCGGCGTGGCGTGGCTGCCCCGCCTCCTCCCGAAGGCGCGGGCGAAGCTCCGCGGCGAACTGCCTCCGTCCCTGATGTTCTGCTGCGGCGGCGACCGCCGTTTCTTCCGCGAGCGCGGGATCCTGCCCGCCGAGTTCCTGAGCCTCGTCTGGCGCGAGCCGAAGGACGAGGCGGTGGTGGAGTGGGTGCTCGCGCGGGGACCGGGAAAGTAGCCAGGGGCTGGGTGTAACGAGGGGCCGGGTGTAGCTGGGGCGCGTCGCCCCGGTCGCAGCAACAGGCGGCGCATCATCGCGCCGCGATTCCGTCGCCGACGTGGCGGCCCATCGCTCCGCCGTCCTTGGTTTTCGTCAGCCGTGACCGGGGCGGCGCGCCCCGGCTACACCAGACCCAGGTCCGCCGGCTCAAGGCGCAGCGCGCCGCGCCCTCCGCAGCCTCGGCTGAAGAGAGCGAATCACCCCACCAAATCCCAGTACCACGCCCGCACTTGGCGGGTCGACGCGCGGTCATCGAGGAACATCGCCGTGGCGTGCGCGCCGAGACCCGATTGCACGAAGGTCGCCGGCACCCCCATCGCGTCCATCAGCGGCTGAAACTTGGCCGCCGCATTGTCGGTGTGGAACACGGAGCGCCCGCGGAAGCGACGGGCCCGCTCCAGCGCCCCCGCCCAGGTCGCGCCGTTCCAGCCGTCGCCGTCGTAGTGTTGGCAGGCGTGGAAACCCTTCCACCACGCCGCCAGCCGGTCGTCGCGCAGGCCGATGTAGCCGCACGCCAGCGCGCCGCGCGAAAACCCCGTGAGGACCGTGTTCGCGGGATCCGCCCCCCAGTCGTCCCGCACCTGCGCCAGCATCGCGAGCGCGTAGGCCACGGTCTCGTCGGGATTACCCCAGCCGCTCTCCGCGATCCGGCCCCAGCGCCGGTCGACAAACGGCAGTCCGAGGCAGATCGCGCCGCGGCCCAAGGTCATCCCGGCACCAATCACCCCCTGCTCAGGGAGCCCGGGGGAGCGGCAGCCGGGCACGTGGAACAGATTGCCGGGGTACTCCACCAGCAGCGGCCAGCGGCGACCCGGCGTCCAGTCGGCAGGCAGCTGCAGCACGGCGTGCAACGCCGGCTGGCGCTCGGCCGCGAGCCGCACCCGCACCCGCCGCCCCGGCGCCGGCGACTCGTCCGACACCTCCGGCACCGCGACGCGACCCAGAGGCGCGACCCAGGCCGGCGCGTCCCCCGCGGCGTGGACCGCGCTGATCTCGAGGGCGACGGGCCCGCGCGGCCGGCCCCGGAGGATCAGCTCGAGCGCCGCGACCCGGCCGGGATCGAGCTTGGGCGTGCCATCCGGGAAGGTCTCGCGCAACGGGCACTCCAGCACGCAGGTTTCGCCCGGCGCCAGCCGGGCGGCCGCGGGCACCGCATCCCAGCCGCTCGCGCCCACCGCCCACAGGATGAGGTCCGCCGGCTCCGCGCCGCGGTTGGTGACCGTGGCGCCCAGCACGCTGCGGCGGGAAAGGTCCCAGCCGCCGGCGGGTGCGGGAAAGGTGGCCCACGCGTAGGGCGGAGCCGCGGGGGCGCCGGGACCAGGGGCGGCCAACCCGATCAGGCGCACGGAGCCGGGGCCCGGCCCGGGCTCCTGCCGGAAGCCCCGCAGGTCCGCGGTCGCGATCCCGCGCTCCCAACCGTCGAGCGGCGACGCCGACGCGCGCCCGACGGCGCACCAGGCGAGCGCACCGAGGGTGAAACGGCGTCGGGAACAAGGCATCGGGAAGGGGCGCGGAGATCCAAGCGTCCCGGCACCGCCCGCGTCAAACCCGCGCACGGGGGTCCGCTTGACCCGCGCGCACCCCCGCCCTTGGCTCCGCGCGATTCCTCGCGCGTCGCGCGGCGTCCCGCCCCATGCCCCTCCCCCGCCCCACTCCGCGGTCCACCGCGCTCCTTGTTCTCGCCTGCCTCGCCGCCGCCGGCGCGTCCGGAGCCACCCCGGCCCCCACCCCGCCGACCGCGGGCGAGGTGGTCAACCTTTCCCCCTTCATCGTCTCGACGGAGGGCGATGAGGGCTACCGGGCGGCCAACACCCTCTCCGGCACCCGGATGAACTCGAGCCTGCTCCACACGCCGGCGGCCGTGTCGGTGCTCACGAAGGAGTTCCTGGACGACATCGGCGCGGAGAACGTGATGGACATGCTGAAGTACTCGCTGAACACGGAGCACGAGCGCAGCGACCCGGGCGGCGGGGTCCAGCAGGCGTTCGACGTGCGGGCGACCGTGCGCGGCTTCACGGAGTCGGTCATCTCGCGCGACTACCTGCCGAACATGGTGGAAGGCCGCGGCATCCTCGCCTCGGACCGCTTCAACGTGGACCGGGCGGACGTGAGCCGCGGGCCCAACTCGATCCTGTTCGGGGCGGGCCGGCCGGGCGGCGCTTTGAACCTGACCTCGAAGCGGGCGGTGCTGAACGCGCGGCGGCAGACGGCGACCCTCACGGTGGGCAATGACGCGAAGCGCCGGACCGAGCTGGACCTGGCCTTCCCGCTGCGCCGGGACCAGCTCGCGCTGCGCACCAACGCGGTGTGGGAGGAACGCAAGGGCTGGTTTGAGTTCGAAGGCCTGCGGCAAAAGGGCCTCGCCCTCGCCGGCACGTGGCAACCCCGGCCGTCGACCCAGGTCCGCGCGGCGGTGGAGCATCTGCGGCGCGACCAAGTGATGGGCGGCAACTTCCCCCACGCCGACTTCGGCTATTCCCGCTGGGTGCTGGGCGGGGCGCCACTGGCGGGCAACCCACTGCTGCCCGGCACGAATCCCGCGCCGACGCTCCTGCGCTCGACCAACACCCTGCAGGTCATCTACGCCCCGCAGGTCCGCGACCGTCCGTTCCGCGTCTCGACCACGGGGGCGGACATGCGGCCCGACCTCACCGGCACGCAGCCGACGGGTTTCTGGGAAACCATCAGCGGCGGCGCCGCGCCTGCGGGGGGCACGGTCGACGATCCGTTCTACGGCCGCGTGCTCCCGGCGAACGCCTACCTGTCCGGCCCGGGCCGCGACGCGAACTATCAGTACACTCTCTGGTCCCTGTTCGTCGACCAGCGCCTCGGGCCCTTCAACCTCGAGCTCGGCTACAACCGTACCCGTTACACCCGCGGCTTCACCCAGCCCTCAGCCAATGCCATCGGCGATCCCAACCAGGTGTTGCCGGGCGCGTACTTCGCCGACGGAGACTCCGTCGTGGCCGTTGGCCGCAACCCGGGTACGCTCCTGCCCGATATCGCCCGCGCCAACCCCTTTGTCGGCCTGCCCTACGTGCAGAGCCAGACGGTGCAGCAACTCTTCGACCAGCGCAGCGAGTCGTTCCGCGCCACGCTCGGCACCGAGGTGGACCTCACCCGCCGCCACGCGTGGCTCGGCCGCCACAGCGCGGCCGCCTCGTGGCAGCACAACGACAACGTGTTCGGCAACGGCGTGGTCGCAGAGTACAACGCCGCGCCGGGCAACGCGCAGCCGATCGATTCCGCGACCAATATCATCCTGCGTCGCACTTACCTCGATTTCTCCCGGCCCGGCGGTCAGCGCGGCGCCCTCGACCCTTGGGCGAACCCCATCCCCGACGGCCCAGGGATGCAGGCCCGGTTCCTCTGGAATAATTCCTACCCCTGGAACCAGACCGTCAGCCGTAGCCTGATGCTCGCCGCGCAGAGCCGATTCAGCCGCGACCGCCTCGTCCTCACCGCCGGCTACCGCCGCGAGCGGATCGAAAACAACAACGCCTCGCTCGGCGGCGAGCGCGTCCCCAACTCCACCAACCTCTGGCTCGTCCGCCCTTACCAGTTCGACCCCGCGACGATCGCCGCCTATGACGGTGCCACCCGGACCGCCGGCGCCGTCGTCACCCCGCTGCCCTGGCTCGCCTTCGCCTACAACCAGTCGCAGAGCGCCTTTCCCCAGAGCAACTTCACCGACATCTACGACCGGCTCCTCGTGCCCAGCCGCGGCCAGGGCCGGGACTACGCGGTGCGGCTGAACCTGCTCGGCGGCCGCCTCTACGCCAGCGCGAGCACCTACCGGAACCGCGGCTACGACCAGTTCCACGACGTCACCAGCAATTCCGTCCGCGGCCAGGGCGTGCCCGTGGTCAACGACATCCTCACCACGCTCCTGCGCCTCAACCGCCCGTTGCCCGAGATGCTCCGTTCCCTGGGCCTCACGCAGGTCGGGCAGTCGAAGTACCGCGAGACCGTCACCGCCGACGGCCGCGGCACCGAGTTCGAGGTCACCGGCCGGCTCGCGCCGGGCTGGAGCGTCTCGCTCAACTACTCTCGCCCGCGGCTGGTGTTCACCGACCTCGCCCCGAGCATGCGGGGGCTGCTGGCCGACAACCGCGCAGCGTGGGACGGCAACGCGACGCCGCTCGACAGCACCCGGGCGACGGTGGCGACGTTTGTCCGCGCGCGCGACAACACGCCGGGCCGCGACTTCGTGCTGCAGCCCGCGACGCTCAACGACGCCTACGACTACGTGCAGTCGCTGCTGGATCTGGTCGACCGCGGCGACGGCAAGCCGCCGCTCGCGTTCACGGGCGAGTCCTTCAATGCGTTCACGAGCTACCGATTCGGCGAAGGGGCCCCGGCGTGGTTGCGGAGCGCGCGGGCGGGCCTAGGCGCCAACCACCGTGGGGCGCCGGTGGTCGGCTTTGACGCCGCCAACGGCAACGCCCCCATTTTAGGCCGCGGGGCGCTGGTCTGGAACGCGATGCTCGGCCGCCAGCTGCGCATCCGCCGCGGTCACCTGCTGGACATCCAGCTCAACGTCGAAAACCTGTTCCGCCAGGAGGAGTCGCTGCCTTTCTCGGCCGTCGCTCCGGGCCAGGTCGTGCGCTGGATGCTGCCCCGCGTGCGCCACGGCTGGACCGCCCGCGCCACCTACACGTTCTGAACGCGCGGGCGCGCTTGACCACGCCCGCGACCCGGGCTCCCTTTCCCCAGCTCCCCTCCCCCATGAAGTATTCCCTCACCGTCAACGGCGCGAACCGGACCGTGGACGTCGCGCCCGACACCCCGCTGCTCTGGGTGCTGCGCGACCACCTCGAACTCACCGGCACCAAGTTCGGCTGCGGCATCGGCCAGTGCGGCGCCTGCACCGTTCACCTGAACGGCGTGCCCACGCGCGCCTGCATGACCCCCGTCTCCACGGTGGGCCGAATGAAGGTCACCACCATCGAGGGCCTCGCGCCCGCGGCGGGGAAGCTCCACCCCCTGCAGCAGGCCTGGACGGAGCTCGACGTCGCCCAGTGCGGCTACTGCCAGCCGGGGCAGCTGATGACCGCAGCGGCACTGCTGCGGGACAACCCGAAACCGACCGACGAGGACATCGATGGCGCTCTCGCGGGTAACATCTGCCGGTGCGGCACCTACACCCGCATCCGACAGGGCATCAAGCGCGCGGCCGAGCTCACGGCCGGCGGGAAGGAGGCCACCCGATGAGCGCCAAGACCGCCCCGCGCGCCGTGAACCGGCGCGACTTTCTCAAACTCACCGGCCTAGCCGGCGGCGGGTTCGCCCTCGCCTTCCAGATCCGCTCGGCCCGCGGCGGCGCTGCTCCGGCGGCCGGTGACTTCCGGCCCAACGCCTTCGTCCGCGTCGCCCCCTCCGGCGCCGTCACCATCGTCTCCAAGCAGCCCGAGATGGGCCAAGGCGTGAAGACCTCCCTCCCGATGATCATCGCGGAGCAGCTCGAGGTACCGTGGTCCTCCGTCACGATCGAGCAGGGTGACTTCGACGAAAAGCTCTACGGTGGCCAGAGCGCGGGCGGCAGCCGCTCGACGCCCAACAACTACGACCAGTTCCACCTGCTCGGCGCCACGGTGCGCACGATGCTCGTCGAGGCCGCGGCCCGCACCTGGAAGGTACCCGCCGCCGAGTGCCGCGCGGTCGCAGGAACCGTCGTGCATACGTCCGGGAAGAAACTCGGCTACGGCGCCCTCGCCGCCACGGCCGCCACCCTCGAGGTGCCGGCCAAGGAGGCGGTCCGCCTGAAGGAGCCCAAGGACTTCAACCTGCTCGGTAAACGCATCGCGCAGGTCGACACGCCCCGCATCGTCACCGGTCAGCCCCTCTTCGGCCTCGACCTCCGCGTGCCCGGGATGCTGTACGCGGTCTACGAGAAGTGCCCCGCCTTTGGCGGCAAGGTGGTCAGCGCCAACCTCGACTTCATCAAGACGCTCCCCGGCGTAAAGGACGCCTTCATCCTCGAGGGCAACGGCAAGGTGAAGGAGCTCAACCCGGGCGTCGCCATCATCGCCGACTCCACTTGGGCGGCCTTCAGCGCCCGACGTCAGCTCAAGGTCACGTGGGACGAGGGCAAGGTGGCCAGCGAGAGCTGGGACACCTTTGTCGCCGAGGCCCGCGCCAAGGCCGCTGGCCCCGGCCAGCGCACCCTGCGCCGCGACGGCGATGTCGCCCAGGCCCTCGCCGGCGCGGCCAAGAAAGTGTCCGCGGAGTACGTCTACCCGTTCATCTCGCACGCCAACCTAGAGCCGCAGAATACCACCGCGCACTTCCGCGATGGGCGACTTGAGGTCTGGTCCCCGACCCAAGTGCCCGCCAATGGCGTCGCGATGGTGACGCGCGTCCTCAACATCCCGGCAGACAAGATCACCCTGCACCTGACTCGGGCGGGTGGCGGCTTCGGCCGCCGGATCGGCACCGATTACTTGGTCGAGGCGGCGGCGATCGCGCAGCGCGTGCCGGCGCCGGTAAAGCTCACTTGGTCGCGTGAGGATGACCTCCGGCACGACCAGTATCGCCCGGGCGGCCTGCATTTCCTGCAGGGTGGCCTCGACGCGCAGGGCCGGGTGACGGCGTGGAAGAACCACTTCTTCACCTTCGGTGAGGGCGGCCAGCCGGGCAGCGGCGGCTCGCTCAGTCCCGACGAGTTCCCCGGGCGCTGGATCCCGAACTTCCTCGCCGAGCAGACGATGTTCGACACCGGGTGGCCGATGGGCCCCTGGCGCGCCCCGGGCAGCTGCGTGTTCTCCTGGGTCTTCCACTCCTTCATCGACGAACTCGCCCACGCGGCGGGCCGCGACCCGCTGGAGTTCCGCTTCGAACTATTGGGCACCCGCGATGAGATGCCGGCCGGCGGCGGCGGGGGCGGCAAAGGCAAGCAGGGCGGCGGTTATAGCGTCGCCCGGATGCGCAATATCCTGAAGTTCACCGCGGAGAAGGCCGGCTGGGGGAAGAAGAAATTCGCCCGCGGCTCCGGCGCCGGCATCGCGTTCCACTTCAGCCACCAGGGCTACTTCGCCCAGGTCGCCGAGGTCACCGTCTCCAAGGACGGCCAAGT
>Ga0078894_10002584_pt1 | contig 13726 bp, 14 predicted proteins | sample LauGreSu1BDMLBSD_2_FD_67506 | JGI IMG/M metagenome (GOLD analysis project Ga0078894, IMG submission 67506) | Freshwater lake microbial communities from Lake Michigan, USA - Su13.BD.MLB.SD (version 4) (version 4) | ecosystem: Environmental > Aquatic > Freshwater > Lake | place: Lake Michigan...
AGCCAGGAGTACGCGTTAAGATCTCCGAAACCATCCCTCCCGTGCATGACTCTGCGGTCGCTACGGTCAGCCCTTTCGAGATCAGCAATTTTTGAAGTGAGGTGATGAAGCTCTCCGTCGGATCCTCGGTGAAAATGCTGTCTCGTTGAAGGGCCTCTTGCACCGCGACTACATGTGGGGTGAGGTCAAAGCTCTTGGGAGCTTTAAGAACGACGTGCACCTCAGGAAACGCCGCGCGATAGGAGACAACTATCTCTTGTGGGAGCTTCAGCCCCTCAATCAACCGCCCGACCGTCGATTCAGGCAGTCCAAATGTCTTCATCGTCGCGCGTTGAATCGGCTCAACGCTTCCGCGCCGCGCTTCAATCATCGGCAACACGGTATCAAGGAACATCGGCTTGAACTCACGGGGAACCCCTGAGAGCGACACTACCGTGGGGCCGCCATCTTTCGTCATCGCGAATCCGGGTGCTGTACCGTTCGCGTTCGGAACCATCGTCGCACCGATCGGCAGAAGCGTTTGCCTTCTATTCTGCGAATCCAAAACACGCCCGCGCTTCGCGAAGAAACCTTCGAGGTGCGCGACCGCATCAGGATGCTCCGCGAGCCCAACGCCAAAGAAAGCGGCGACCATATCACGGGTAAGGTCATCACTTGTTGGGCCGAGCCCACCCGAGGTGATGATGAAGTCACTTACGGTTGATAGCTCTCGCAATCCCTGCACGAGCTCACTCATATCGTCATCAACGACGAGCACTCGTTTAAGTTTTAAACCTCGCTCCGAGAGCTCTTTAGCGACGAAATTGGAATTGGTATCAACTACCCGACCATCAAGAAGTTCAGAGCCGGTCGCAAGGATCGAGACAGAACGCATTATGCTTTCTTCTTCGCGTTTGTTCTAAGCGACGCGACATTTACAGCCGCGTGAGCTTTCTTGAGGTCCTCAATCATAGCTATGACCGCGGCTGGTGGACGGATCTCAGACGGGGCGTCCATGATCTTCGCCTTCATTGGGTCGGTGTATTTACCCTTATCGAAGAGTCCAAAGTGAAGATGAACGCCACTTGAAAGTCCGGTGCTGCCCACGGTTCCGATTACATCGCCACGGCCAACGTGTGCTCCCTTGCGGACCGCCTTGCCGATCGAGTGAAGGTGCATGTACTCGGTTGTGTAGCGATCGTTGTGCTTGATTCGAACACAATTGCCCGTGCTTGCGCCGTACCCAGCCTGAACAACCACACCGTCACCAACGGTTCGAACCGGCGTGCCGAGTGGAGCCGCGAAATCAACGCCGTTGTGAGGGCGAGAGATCTTTAAAACTGGGTGGAAGCGAGAGAACGCGAACATCGAGGAGATGCGGCTATACTTGAGGGGATACCGAAGGAACGCCTTCGTCGGCATCGAACCCTTCTCATCGAAGTATCGAACGGTGCCATCTTTAGAGACATCTCGAACAACGGCGAGCATCTTGCCGCTCAGTTGAATCGAAGCGGCTTTGATCACACCGGGAGCGAGTCGCTCGCCATCCTCAGACACTCGATCCTCGTAAATAACGGTGAACGAATCCCCTGGCTGAATATCCTTGGTGAACTCGACTCGATTACTGAAGAGGTCCACGAAATCATCGACGAGCGAGAAGGGGATCTCTAAACCGGTCGCGGAATCGCCGAGCGACGAAACGATAGTGCCGGTAACCCGGCGCTCTTTGGAAATAACTTTAAGTTTATCGACCTTCACCGCATAACTGCCATGGTCGTCGCGTGTGAGAATCACGGTCGCGTTCTCGCCCTGCTTCTTTCGAACCTCGACCACCTCGCCGTCAAGTTGGGTAACCGCGAGCTCTTCGCCAACTCGAAGCGATCCAGCGTTTATGCCGGAATCCTTCAACGCGTCGAGTACCGCCGTAACATCATCAGCATCACCACCGATCTCCCTCCACAACGAATTGAAGGTAGCGCCTTTCTTTACAGCGTGCTGGAAGGAGCGAAGGATCGGTTGTTGAGGGGGTGGGGGAGCGATCTCAGCGGGTTGATCTTGAAGGGAGTCCGCAAGCTGATGAATCGGACTCTCCTCATCGTGCAGAAGATCTCTAGATAGCTCTCCCGTTCCGGCCCGGCCGAAAAGGTTCTCATGGGGCAGAACCCCTTTTGTGAGGAGAGCAGCACCGGCGACTACGATAGTAGCGCGAGCGGCCCAGACGTACTTCTTCATGCAGACGGGACTTTACTTGCATATGAGGCCGCTCACAACCCCTTGAGATTGAGCTATCCCCTTAAAACGATGGATAATGTTGAGGTCGGTGAGAGAAAAAAGGCGTGACAACAGAATATCGGAAACTGCCCACCAGATCGTTGTGGCAATCACTCCGAGGCAGTCCGAGCGACCAAAGGCCCGTAGACGAGGGGCAATTTTCACTACCTGGATGGTAATAATTATAAGTCTTGGCTTATTATAATATAGGGCTTATAATGTGTAAGTGCGGGTCAGATATTATCAAACACCAAGTGGGCGCAGTCCGGTAGAGGAGTTCCTGCTAGGTTTACCCGAAGCAACTCGCTTGGAGATCTTCGATGCCGTTGCGATTTTGCAAAGTGGCTCAACACTTTCGATGCCCCTCAGTAGGAATCTGTCGGGCATCAGGTTCGGGCTGCACGAGCTGCGGGTCAGAGACCGCAGCGGACAAGTACGAGTATTTTACTATTTAAAGCGTGGTGATGCGATATACCTAGTCCATGCGTTTAGGAAGAAGACGCAACAGATTCCTCAGAAGGAGCTTGATATAGTTTTGAAAAGAATTCGGGAGATATAGTATGCCGTGGAAAGAAATGACCATCGATCAACTCGCCAAGTCGCTAGGGGCTAACATAGCTGAGGTGAGAGAGAAGCAGCGTCTGATCGGGATGATCGTAAAGATAAGGAAAGCAAAAAGAATGTCCCAGGCCGTCCTGGCTAAAAAGCTAGGTGTAAGCCAGGCGAGGGTGGCACAAATTGAAAATGGGGTCGGCACATCGAAGGTTAGCTTTGATGTGATTTTCAGTATTCTAACTACACTGGGCTATGATTATAGGGTCGTAACTCGCAAGGCGGCATAACCAAATCATCCAGCAGACCGCTGATGCGCCTGCTGATAGCAGCGTCATACGGCGTATTCTCCATGTTAAATTTGAAACAAACTCAAATTGCCCCAAGAGTTTGTGGCCTTCTCACGGTGGTGCGCACCTGGGCCGAACAACACCCATCTGTTACCGCCGTCGCATTAGCCGGATCTCATGCGCACGGGCGTGCGCGTCCGGATTCAGATATCGATCTAGTAATTCTCACGGATGCGCCTGATCCGCTTCGTGACAGCCAATGGCTCGAGGCATTCGGAAAAGTCAAAGATTGCACCACCGAACAGTGGGGAATTCCAACAGCTCATCGCGTGAACTACGAGGAACACGGTGAGGTGGAAATAGGCGTTGCTCCATCAAGCTGGGCCGACCTTCCGGTTGATCCCGGCACAGAGCGAGTCGTCGCTGACGGAATTGTCGTGGTATCAGACACCCACCGAAAGCTTGAGAAGCTTATTACGGCGGTGAGAATCCGCAACGCCGTATAACCAAAGATTGTGCCGGACGCAGGGCAGAGCGATCGTTGGTATCCCTTGACTACTGGCGACCGGCGCTGGAAAATCGAATCGTTTAAACGGCCTTAGCAAAATGCAGAGATATAACCCAACGATCCGAGCGCGAAGCCTAATCATAAAAGATAACTATGTGTTGCTATGTCGGTTGTCGTCCCGACCTATTGCGTTTCTACCCGGGGGTCGAGTTGAGCCGGGCGAAAACATTGAGCGAGCAGCGGTGCGAGAAATTCAGGAAGAAACGGGAGCAACTCCCCTCACGCTGGATTATCTTGGGGTTGTCGAGCATCTTTGGAGTGAGAACGGAATTCCCATGCACGATTTAAATCATTACTTCGCCGCTGATTGTCCGAATTTGAATACCAATCAAATTCCCACATGCATCGACGAAGGCGTAGAGCTTTTTTGGATTCCCCTCGCAAAACTGGAGGAGGTCCCATTACGACCCGAAATTCTTAAGCAGCTCATACGGGATTACACAAAGGGAATCAAAATTCCTTGGTGGCATTACGTAGAGGACGTATAACCAAGAAGTGATGTGGATTTTCGGCTGTTCATTTCATAATAATTTCAAGTAACTCCGCGTTACCGAAACCAACACTTACAAGGGTATCCGGTTTCTATGAATTCTACGCTAGATCTCAGACAAGAGCGTCACCGCTTACTAAGAGACGCTGAGACAAAAGCCGCGCTACTCTTCAAGGAGGCCGAAGTGCGGGGTCTTTTGCGACCGGGAATAACCGAGAAGGCGCTTAATACCGAAGTGTATCAGCTTGCCTTTGAATTGTATGGGATTAAGAAATATTGGCATAAGCGGATTGTGCGCGCCGGGCGGAATACACTCTCCCCATATAGGGAGAATCCCCCCGATCTCCTGATCCAGGATGATGATATTGTTTTCTTTGATTTCGGCCCTGTTTTTGAAGATTGGGAGGCAGATTTTGGCCGAACATTTGTTCTGGGCCGCGACCCTCATAAGCTTCGACTACGCAAAGACATCGAGGAAGCATGGCATAAGGGGAGGACGCATTTCGACTCACATCCAGACATAACTGGGGCTGAGCTGTATAAGTTCATCCTTGAGCTTGCAGAGGGGCGGGGTTGGCACTACCCCCAAGCGCATTGTGGCCATCTCATCGGCAATTTCCCGCACGAGAAACTCCAGGGAGAAGAGCTCGAGAATTACATTCACTCTCAAAATCACACGAGAATGAGAGATCCCGACAAGAACGGAGCTCCTAGGGATTGGATTCTCGAGATCCACTTCGTCGATCAACAACGAGGGATTGGAGGATTCTTTGAGCAACTTTTGACGGTTGAATGAGGGGATAACACTGACATCAAGTGGACGCAGAGCGCCGCTCATGTAACCCGTTATACCCTAAGAGCAGCCTTCTCTAAAATTGCATGCATAAGCGTCTGATAGGGCATTTTCTTTTGCTTCGCTATTCTCTTCAGCTTTGCCAACAGGGCCGGGGATACTCTCAAGGCTATGAGTTGCTTAGCTCGGCCCGTAGGGGGGCGACCAACTCGCCGAGCGTGTTTGAGTTGTTGGTCTGATAATTCAGGGATATCAGAGAAATCAATCTTCTTGTCGGGCATAGGCCTTCCTCTCTTTGCGAGATGCTTGCCTCGCGCTGATGATACGGATCGTTTCGTTGCCACTGCGGTGCCTCCTTATCGTAAATACAACGGTCAGAACTCTTCCTCCGTCAGATATCCCAACTATAAATCGTCGGTCCTCTTTTTGAGAGTGCCTGAGGTCAGGTCCCTCCAATGCGTACGAGTCAGCAAATACAGACGTAGCCTCTTTGAAAGACACCTCATGCTTGAGCTGGTTAATTACTGCCTTCGACGCGTCCCATGAAAACATAATACCGTATATACGATAATTAGGAGAAGTTATTTTGCTGTAACTAGGCAATCTCACCGCGGAGTTGCCTTCAGGCTTGAATTATCGAAAATCTCGGATCGAAGTTGCGTGATTCCTAGCGGATAGCTCAACGAATCTAGTTAAGTATCGAACAAAGGGGGGAAACCCCGACTTGCCCCAAGTAAGCCTTGCAAAACCAGCAGCACCGGGACAGGCCAACTTCAGAGGCAAAAGGTTCCACAGGCCCCGGGCGGTAAAACCATCGTGATTTTCGTTTGGATTCCAGATAGGTGGGGAGGCCTTCGGCTATGCGATCTTCTTCATGAGTTAGAGGGATTTGACTATCTTTCAAATCCAGCAGGTTGGGAGATAGGTGCGGGCGCAAGTATTACCGTGCTCGACCAAGCTTTAGCTGAGTCGATCTCTTCATCAACGACTCAAGAGGGAATATATGCAGCGTTCTTCGCTCAGCAGGGTCTGATGGGTGGGGTTTCGCTTGAGGGGCAAAAATTACTCGCTACAGACCGAGTAAGTAGTGGGTGAGAGACGATGTGTTTGTTGTCCGTAGCTACGGATTCTTATGGTGTCCCAACATGTTAGGTTTCAAGAGGATGGAGATCATCTTTAACCCAATCTCACTCGGCTCCCATTCGAGAGTTTTGTTGCTTCATTCGCAGGAAGGTAGAAATCCAGGAACCAGCAATTGAAGCCTTTCGGAATCTTCTTTTTACCTAAAGTATACTCGTCACTCTCTACTCGACCCGTATACTCGACCCCTGTCATCAGGATCTCAGAGAGCAATTCACCAACAGAGTCAGGTTCTGAACTGCTCACTATGCGCTGGAAGGTTGTTTCTAGTTCGTCGTGATAAGCTTTTCTTAGTAGATGAGCAGAACGCTCGGACCTTCTGACTGGCTGTTGTATTGAGAGAAGAAAGATAGAACCGTCGCTTCGGCGTTCATACTTCAATGCTCCGCTGGCCAAGGCATCCAAGAGGTTATGAATAATTGAGTCCTTTAGAGCTCTTTCCGCTTTATCGAGCTCCTCAATTTCATCCCACGTGGCGGCAGGTGAGAGACCCCTTGCGAAAGCAGTTGAGATACGCTGCCTCTCCTTGGTTTCGTGCTGGAGAACAGCTCGCTCTACGGCAGTATCAAGCCTATTGTTTTCAATTGGCGGGCTCGTAATCGGACCAGATGGAAGGGTTTCGGCGCTTGCCGGTGGTAGCGCTATCGGGGAATATTCATCCCCCTTAGTGGCAAGACGTATCGCTTCCTTAGCCTCCCGGGCAGCCTTTATGCCTTCTTCTCCGGCATCTTGATAGTGCTCGATATCCACTTTGGTGGTCCCCGGTTCGGTGTCTCGTGAGATCGTTACTGAATAGAGCCGTAATGTACTGCCGTCTGGCTGCGGTCTGACGACATCGAGGCATTCGCTTTCGGACTGAATGCTTATCCGTTTTGGAAGAAGCCGTGCATACCAGCGGTGAGATGAACCTTCGCTACGAGAGGCATGATTGGGGGTGGGCTCCATGCGGTCGCCGATCTCACGTAGACGTTCGTGGAGCACCCCTTCTATCCGGCAAACTGTGGCCAGAAACGGTTCATCTATTTCGAGTTCCCTGCGGCCTTCCTCTGAGGTGGCGCTAAGGGTAACGGATATCCTCGGTAATATAAGGTGTCCACGGAGAGCGGGAAATGAATCCACTAAGCTAGGGGAGCTCATAGCCGATTGCCGGTGATCTGATCCACTCATAGTAAAGCCTCCTTGCACGTATACAATGCGTTCCTTCGGATCGCCTTCTCACTCGGCGTTATTTTCCGGAAAAAAGATAGAAAGTGTGACCTTGCAATCAGTATTTTTATACTGTTCACTACTCGGGTGAGAAACATCGAACTCGCTCCGTACTCCCGCCCTCTCCAATTCCCAAAGTATCTCCCCAACAGAACCTGGCTCTCTGCTCTCGCATATCCGCTTCAGTGCTTTCCCTATCTTCTCTTCGTACTGGAGTTCGGGGCCGCGAAAAGCCCGATAGGAAAGAATGGCCCGTGCATGTGTCAACGCAAATACGACACAATTCGAAGCAATCAGCAAACCAATGCCAGTGCCCAAAAGACAAACACCCCAGGAGATGCCCGGAGTATCAGAACGAGGCCCCGCATAATAGATACTAAAACCTGTACAAGCCAAAGCTGTGACGATGCCGAACCCCGAGTTTAGTAGTTCGTACATAAAATCATCGGATTCACTCCAAAGTCGCCTTACGGAAGCGGCATCTTTGTCGAGCTCTGTGTAGCCGTGAAGCTCTTTGATGCGATAAGAAAAATTGGCCAGCGCTAACGAACCGTCTGATTGCGGGCTTAGGTCGGTTTCGCCTCGATCAAGCTTATCAACCAACTTCCGTAGATCCTCTCTCACCTGATCGCCAAAGGTCTCTAAGCGTTTCAGATCCTCGGTAAGCTCTTTGCGCACAAGTAACGGCCCTCCTTGAGGCAGGAGACCGAGCTCATCTAATTGCGCCCTGACTTTCGCATTCTCATCCAAGCGTTGTTTCTGCTCCGCTCTTAAATCCGCAACTGCAACTGCAAAGCCTTTGTGCTTCATATTTATATCGGGCTGGAGCGGCGCCTTATGAGTCTCATTGGCGAGGGAAGGTAGGGAGGATGTCTCTTCCGATTCATTAGGTTGTGGCATTAGTATACGATGAGCTTGATAAGCAGCCCTTATACCTTCGTGTCCGGCTTTCTTGTTGCGATCGATATCAACCTTGATCGCGCCTGTTACGCTTTCCTTGGAGATGGTAACCGAATAGAGCTTCAGCTCGACTCCACTCGCTTGCTTCCTCACTACATCGAAGCTCTCGGAAGGCGATAGTTCCCTGCGAAACACGGCTGGGGCGATCTTGTTCCACACGCGAGATATGAGCCCTGCAGAGCGCGATTGAGAGCGTGAAGGCTCAATTCGGTCACCCACCGACTCAAGATACCTTCGCAGTCCATCCTCTATCCGAAGTGCTGAAACTTCGAATGGTTCGTGTATCGCAAGATCATCGCCACCAGGCTTAGTTTTGTTATGTAAGGTTACTCTTACCCCTGACAACCTTACAGGCGGAACGTTAGGAAGGGTCTTTATGACCGTAGTATCGGAAGTCGGGGGCAGATGTAGGCCGGCACATTCAGTCGCCGGTGGGTGTTCCAGCCCTCCCTCAACTTGAATCGATGACGAGGTGGGTGTTGGGTCGGTGCCAAAAACTACAGCGCGATGGCGTCCCCCATCGTCAGCGGGACGATGTGCCATTTCGTTAGATGTACCCATCACTCTCACACCTCACATACTTCAAAGTAATCGGACCGCTAAAAATTTAACCCTTGCAGCCGATGAAACTGCTTCTGTGCCGTCCATGAATAGGCCGGTGGAATACTAGCATACTGCTGCCGCTAACATAGAGTTTCACATGCGGGCTAATTCTAAAAACAACAGGTCGTCACTTTGCCGATCAGATGATTGGATGGTCGTTCTGCTGTTTTTGCAGAGTTCCTGCGTGAGTTCTGAAGGAGGAGGAAGGTAGAAATCCAGGAACCGGCAATTGAAGCCATTTGGAACCTCCTTTCAAAAGAGTACCCCCGGTACAGAGAAGAAAGTTTCGGACCAATCTCGGCGGGAGCGAATTCGCTCACGAGCGGCCTCCATAAATCGTCTCGGTTTTTCTTCGTGTGACATGGCGATACTTCTCGAATACCGCTGAAATACCGGGGAGTCCCTTGGTTCCAATATCGAGGCTCGCTGGAGATAGTTTCGTCAGACGGGATGAGATAGCCCGTAGACGTGCAGGTCGGCACATCTACACTGAATTGGTGTAGATACAAAGGTCTTAAGTGACCTAGCTAGTCCGGCTTTATCTAAGGACGCCCCTGAAGGGCGACGATGTCATGAGCCTTCTCTCTCAAGTTCCAGCTCGAACCGGCGCACAGGGAGAAAGGGTCTTCAGGGTGCGCCCTGACAGCGATCGCTATTGCGCCGCACCCGTCGTTTCGATAATCGGCAAGCGTTCAGGATTCTCTGTCGATCCGTAGAGCCCCTCGCTCAAAGGAATTTGAAAAGCCCTCATGGAGTTCGAGATTACCGATTGATTGCCCGCGCTATCAGATCAACCGCGCGCTTCTTCCCAAAGGCGGCGTTATACAACGTAAGGCCCTCCGCCGTTTCGCCAGTTCCAAGAAGTCGGTACTCTCCTCCGGCGCTCTCAATAAGGGCTTGCGTCGCCGAGAGGTCCCAGATCTTCAGATTATACTCGACCATCACCGCGAGGGATCCTCGAATCGCCAGCGAATGCGCGTACACATCGTAGTAGATCCGAGAGTGTGGGTGAAAATCAAGGATCGTGCGAAGCACCCCGAGGTGGCCGCCACGCGCAAAGGTCGCAGGACAATTCGTAGCGATGATGTCGTTCGGGGTAAGTCCACCATCTTCGATGTCGTTCAGCGATATCTTCTCGCCGTTGTAGTACGTGCCGATACCAACACCGCCTCGCAATGAGTCTCCAAGCGCCGGGTGGTCGATCCAGCCCATGATCGGCTTTCCACGGTGGAGCAACCCAAGGATCGTTCCGAAGGTTGGGATCCGGTTGATGAGGTTCTGCGTTCCATCGATAGGATCGATCGTCCATACGAACTCAGCGTCGGCGTTCTCAGCGCCGAACTCCTCTCCGATGATCCCATGGGAGGGAAAGTGCTGTTTGACCTTCTTACGCACCAACTCCTCGCACGCCAGATCAACATCACTGACCGGGGTCTGATCATCTTTCAGCTCCGAGTGGATGCCCCGTCGGTTCCACAGTGAGAGCACGAGGTCGCAGGTCTGCGTCATGAGACCGTCGCCACTAACTCTCCAAAAAAAAGATAACACCGTACGTACCCGGATTTCGCGCCACGGCGTATACTACAACCCTTATGACGATAATCGGCGTAGATGTGGGAACGGTTCGGGTAGGGGTAGCAACGGCCGATCCAACCGTTCGCATCCCCTTTCCGGTCGCCATCTGGCCCCGAGCTCAATACGAAGCCGAGAAGAACATCCTTAAACTGATCGAAGAGCGAAACGGCACCCTTTTGGTCGTCGGACTCCCCCTGGACGAGGAGGGTAACCGCACAGATATCTGTGAAAACATCGAAGCCTTCGTTCGTCGTCTTGCCAAACGTACCCCCATCAAGATTGTATATATAGATGAAGCATTCTCCTCGGTTGAGGCGTCTGAAAAGTTGTCGCAAGCAGCGAGCACAGCTCACCGGGTGGACGCGGCAGCGGCGTGTCTCATTCTGCAGCGCTACTTCGACCTAAACCCTTGAAATGGCACGTCTTTAAAAGCTCCCTATGCGAAAATTAGCTATCATTTTTATGTACGTGGCGATTCCGATAGCGGCCGCGTTCGCGAGCTTTAAAGCGGCGGAGCAGTACTTTCTTGCTCCCCTTGATCCCACCGTCTCAACGCCCTCAATCTTTGTGGTAGCCCCGGACAAAAACTTCCGTGAGGTCGCGGCTGACCTTGAGGTCAATAATTACATCAAGCACCGCTACGCTATTCGTCTCCTCGCCAAGCTTCAAAAGAAGGACACCCTCGTCATGGCGGGGGAGTACGAGTTCTCACCGGCGATGAGCCCACAACAGATCCTCGACGCCATGGTTGAGGGACGGATGACCCTCCGGAAGATAACCCTCAAAGAGGGCGTAACGGTACGCGAGATAGGCCCCATCCTTGAAGATGCGGGCATCACGCAGCAGGCCCTCTTTGAGCAGGCTTTAAACGACCCGAAGCTTCGAGAAGAGCTCAAAGTTCCCGGCGAGACCTTTGAGGGGTATCTCTTTCCGGAAACGTATCGCATTCAACGCAACACGCCGCCGCGAAAGGTTATTCAAACCCTTCGCGCTCAGCTCGATTCGAAATGGTCAGAGCAGTGGAATCTACGGTTGCTTGAACTTCAAATGACGAAACATCAGATCCTCACCCTCGCCTCAATCATCGAGAAGGAGTCCGGCAACGCCGAGGAGCAACCGATCGTAGCCTCCGTATTTCACAACCGATTAAAGAAGGGGATGCGACTTCAGTCTGATCCAACGGTGATCTACGGAATTCCTAACTTTAACGGCAATATTACGAAGGCCGACCTCCAAACCCCAACCCCGTACAACACCTACGTCATCGCCGGACTTCCACCGGGACCGATAGCGAATCCAGGATTAACCGCGATAAAAGCCGCGCTCTATCCGGCTGAAACGAACTACTTCTATTTTGTTGGCAACGGAAAAGGAAAGCATATCTTCTCAGAGAATCTTGATCGCCATAACCAAGCCGTGAATGTATTTCAGCGTGGAATAGGAACGTACGAGCCCGTCGCTGAGGTCACCGCAACGCCCCCCGCTCAAGAGCAACCATCCACGGACCCTCAATCATAGGGCGAAACAAAGATGGCAAAGGAGCTTCACTCCCTTATCGAGGCGGTTCGTATACGAGAGGAACGGCGCCGACGCACAGCTCTCGCCATCAACGCCGGGCTCTTCATCTCATTCCTCGCGGTTGCCTGGATCCTCCTTCAACACTACTCGGTGTGGCTTTTTCTCGGATGGATACCGCCCCTTGTGGTCGCTGCTATCTTTATTTCACGCTCAGAATACGAATCTATCAACGTCACCAAGGATGAAGCATCTGAGATCCTCGATCAGGTGCTCAAGACTAAGGAGCGAATTCGTACCTTCGCGCTCATCTCCGAATCCTCAGCCGCGCCCGATCTAATAAGGAGCGAGTTTATCGCGGCGCAGATTCGTGAATACATCCCTCCGCACTGCACACCGCAAAATCTCTTAGAAATTCGTCTTACAAAACCACAGAGATGGGCCGTAACTGCAACGCTCGCAGCGATTGCAATAGCGGCGACACTCCTCTTTCTTCGCCCCGTCACTCAGCTTGAACAGGTCGCCGCAACCCTTCAAGCGATCGTCGACGCGCATCCTGAGCTACCCGAACAGGTGAAAGCCGCGGCGCAAGAGAGTATTCAAAACCTGGGGGCTTCAGATCTCGCTGCCGCTCAAGACTCACTTCAAAAAACTCAAAGTGAGATCTCTAAAGCGCTCTCAGCGAGCGCGAAATCTCAGAAGGATGAGCGCACTATCCAGCAATCAGATGAGCAGCAAGAAACTCGAAAGCAAGCGTCGTCTCAACCCGAACCTCGAAAAGAGGAGAAGGAACCCGACACGCAGCAAAAGGAGGAGAGGCAGGAGCAAGAAAAACAAAGCGAAAAGCAAAAAGAGCAACAGCGATCGCCGAAAGACCCTTCCGAAGAAAATAAAAAGGAGGAGAACAAAACTTCAGACCAACAGAATAACGAAGAGCAGCAACAAAAAGAAAAGCAGCCATCAAAGGACTCCCAAGAAAAATCTGAAGCTGGCGCCTCGGAGGAAGGTGCCCAAAATCAGGAACAAGAAGGACAATCCAAACAAGAACAAGACTCAAAGAAAGACGGCAAATCCAAAGACGGTCAGTCGAATAAGTCTGAAGATGGTGACGGTGAGGGCTCCGGCCAAGGCGAGGGGGCAAGCGGCTCAGGCGCTGGCAATCAGGGCGAGAACAAAGAGAAGAGCCAAAACTCTCAAGGCTCCTCCGGAGACGCAAAGGATGGACAGGGCCAAGGAGAGGGGAGCTCCCAAGGATCAAAGAGCGGCGCGCAGGGACAACCGCAATCGGGCGCAGCGGGACAAGATCAGCAACAAGGAAGCACCTCTGGCTCAGCAGGTCTCGAACAGCTCAAAGACGCCGTAGCGCAAGCTGAGCAAGCTGTTCAGCAGGAGCAACAAGAGCAAGAAAAGGGAGACCAAGAGGGTAAGGAGGGTCAAGAGGGTGAGGGCCAAGGCGATAAAGAGAGCGAATCAGGAAAAGAGGCCCAAGGGAAGGACGCTCAGAAGAAAGACGGCGAAGGTAAAGATTCGAAAGGGAAAGATATTCAGAGCAAGAGCGACCGAGGCGACAAACCCAAAGGTCAACAACAGGGCGCCGGCGACTCGAAGGAGAAACAGGACAAAAAGAGCGAGTCTCAAGGTAAAGAGGGCGACGGTGAAAAGGGCGCTCCTGAAAAGAACTCCGCCGACAAAAAATCTGAGAAGGAGGCCAAAGAAGAGGGCGATGCCGGAAATTCAGGAAGCGCCAAAAAGCAGAAGCAACAACAAAAGCCTGCCGAGAAGCG
>Ga0078894_10002587_pt1 | contig 13720 bp, 11 predicted proteins | sample LauGreSu1BDMLBSD_2_FD_67506 | JGI IMG/M metagenome (GOLD analysis project Ga0078894, IMG submission 67506) | Freshwater lake microbial communities from Lake Michigan, USA - Su13.BD.MLB.SD (version 4) (version 4) | ecosystem: Environmental > Aquatic > Freshwater > Lake | place: Lake Michigan...
CCGTCGGCCTCGACGGCGAGCCGATCGCGCGCCTCGTGGGCCATCGCGAGGCCGCGCGCGCCGAGCCCCCGCTCGGCATCGCCGAGGGCGCGGTCGAGCAGCGCGGCGATCGCGGTCGGTCCGAGGGGCTGGAGCACGAAGACCCGGAGCCGAGACAGGAGGGCGCCGTTGATCTCGAAACTCGGGTTCTCGGTGGTGGCTGCGAGGAGGGTGAGGAGGCCGCTCTCCACGTGTGGAAGGAGCGCATCCTGTTGCCCGCGGTTGAAGCGATGCACCTCGTCGATGAAGACCACGGTGCGCGTGCCCAGGAGCCGACGACGCTCCGCATCGGCGACGATCTCACGGATCCGCGGCACGCCGTCGGTGACCGCGCTGACGGGGACGAACTCGCCGTCGATGTGCTGCGCGACCAGCCGGGCAATCGTCGTCTTCCCCGTGCCCGGCGGCCCCCAGAGGAGGATCGAACCGGGCTCGCGGCGTTCGATGGCGACGCGCAGGGGGGCACCAGGGGCGAGGAGCGCCTCCTGCCCGACGACCTCATCCAGGGTGCGCGGGCGCATCCGCGCAGCCAGCGGAGCGACGAGCGGACGTTCGAAGAGGCCGGGCGGCGGCGAACCGGCGGAGCGTGGGGTCACGCCGGCATCAGTGCCCGAGGACGGCGCGGAGGACCAGCGCCGCGGCGCACCCGGCGAAGAAGGTGAGGTTGTGCCCCCACCCCGGCTTCCCCTGGAACTCCGGGATCAGATTCGACGCGCCGACGTAGAGCGTGACGCCAGCGGAGAGCGCGAGGCCGTAGCGCGCGAGCGGATCGAGAAGCCCGGTGAGCGCGACGCCGGCGAGAGTCGCGGCGCCGAGCGCGCCCGCCGCGGCGACCGCACCGGCGCGCGACTGGCCCGCCGCGATCCAGAGCGAGGCGATGGCGAGCCCTTCCGGCACCTTATGCAGGAAGACCGCCCAAAAGACGAGGGTCCCGAGCGCGGGATCGACCTCGAACGCGGAGGTGATCGCCACGCCATCCACGAAGGTGTGCAGCAGGAGCCCGGCGAGGGCGGAGCGGCCCACCGTGGCGGAGACAGGGTGCGTCTCCTCGCCGAAGTGGAAGTGCCCGACGAGGGCATGCTGGGTGAGGTGGACGAGGACGAAGCCCGCGAGGACGAGGAGCCCCGCGGAGCCCCCACCCCGCACCATCGCCTCGGGGAGGAGGCCGGTAATCGCGACGGCGACGAGGAAACCGGCCGAGAGCGCGAGGAGGAGTTCGAGCGCGCGCGGCGACCAGCGTGGCCGGGCTGTGACCGCCGCCGCCCCCGCGATGTTCCCTGCCGCCGCCAGGAGCGCGGCGAAGACGACCTGCGAGGTCACGCGTCGGCGCCCTGGTTTCGCAGCGCGGTCACCAAGCCACGGAGGGCGAGCTCGTAGCCGTCGGCGCCGAATCCCGCGATGATGCCGATGGCCCCGGGAGCGAGCCAGGAGTGCCGCCGCTCGGGCTCTCGGGCATAGATGTTGGAGAGATGCACCTCGACGTACGGCAGCTGCACCGCCGTGAACGCGTCACGGATGGCGAGGGAGGTGTGGGTCCACGCACCCGCGTTGACGAGGGCCCCGGTGACCACACCGTAGCAGTTGTGGATCGCGTCGAGCATGCGCCCCTCGTCATTGAACTGCGAGAAGAGGAGCGTGATGCCGAGCTCGGCGCCGATCCGTTCGAGCCTGGTCTCGATCTCACCGAGCGTGGTGGTCCCGTAGATCTCGGGCTCGCGGATGCCGAGGAGGTTCAGGTTCGGCCCATTGAAGACGGCGATACGCATCGGGTGAAGGCTCAGGGTCAGGTCCAGTCGCCGAAGGCGTCGTCGAGCGCGACGGCGGCTTGGAGCGGGGCGTCCCCAATAGCGGCCGCAGCCGCCACGAGGTCATTGGCGACGCGGCCGCCAACGCGGCGGTCACCCAGCGCCCGGAAGAAGGCCCGGGCGGAGGGATCCGGCCCGTCGTTGGGAACGGGATCGGCCGCGGGGAGCCGCACGTCCTCGAAGGAGAGCGCGGCAAGCATCGGGGGGGAGGGCTCACCCGTCGGTACCGCGGCCTCGAGCTCGCGCACGCGCGCGGCGAAATCGGACCGACCGGGCTCGCGCTCGAGCAGGATTCGATAGATCTCGAGGGCGCGCTCCGGCAATCCCTGGGCCCGGTAGAGCTCCGCCATCGTGGCCGTCACGAAGACCGGTGTCGGGGCGGCGGGGACGACCTCAGCGCGGTGGGCGGATCCGGTAGAAGGCGGCGCTTCCGCACCGGGCGCGCTCGGGCCCGTCGACGCGTCTGCCGGCGCGTCTGCCGGCGCGGCGCCCCGGTCCGGCGGCGCGGCCTCCACTCCGAAGACAAAGCGGACGTCGAGGAGCGAGGCGCGGCGAGGCGGTGTGCCGACCGAGCCGTCGGGGTCGACGGTCGGCACGACGGGATCTTGAGGCGAAGACACGATCGGAAAGTATCGGGACCGGAGGGGGTGGGTCAAATCAGAAGTCGCGGTCTTGCTTGATTTTACGTCGCCGGACCGGGTAGGTTTCGCGGCTGGATTTCCCCCTGCTTCATAGCGTCCATCCACCGTCTCCCGTGGGGTCGTCGGTCGTGCTGCAACAGATGCGAAGCATCGCGAAGTACATCTGGATCTTCCTGTTCATCGCCTTCGTCGGCGGGTTCCTCCTCGGCGACGTCAGCGGCCTGATTGGCCGCGCCCCGGTGACCGCGTCGAGCGTCGTCGCCACGGTGAACGGCGAGGAGATCCCCTACCTCACGTGGCAGAACCTCGTCAACTCGCTCGCGCAGCAGGAGCAGCAGCAGTCGCAGCGCGGCATCACGCTCGACGATCAGCGGCGCCTTGAGGAGCAGGCGTTTGAGCAGCTCGTCGGCGACGTCCTGCTCGCGCAGGAGTACGCGCGCCGCGGCATCCGAGTGAGCGATGCGGAGATCCGCGAGGCGGCCCTGCTCTCGCCGCCGCCGCAGGTGTATCAGAACCCTGATTTCCAGACGGATGGGCGCTTCGACCCGGCCAAGTACCAGCGCTTCATCAGCTCCCCGGTCGCACGGCAGCAGGGGCTCCTCGTCCAGCTCGAGAACTACTATCGTGCCGAGCTTCCCAAGTCGAAGCTCTATGCGCAGCTGATTGCGGACGCGTGGGTCAGTGACGGGCAGCTCTGGCGTGCGTATCAGGACCAGCGGGACAGCGTCACCATCCAGTATGTCGCTCTCCGGCCCTCCGCGGCCGAGGTGGCGGCCACGGTCGTCGCGGACAAGGACATCCGCGCGTACTACGACCGATACGAGACCCGGTGGACCCGTCGCGGACGCGCGGTCATCTCGTTCGTGGCGCTGAGCCGCGTACCGACCGCGTCGGACACGGCGGCAACGCAGGCCCGTGCCGCCGCCCTCCGCGCGGAGATCCTCGCCGGCGCGGACTTCGGCGAGGTGGCGAAGCGCGAGTCGGCGGACGAGAGCTCGGCGGGAACTGGTGGCGAGCTGCCGAAGGGCGGCCGCGGCCGCTTCGTTCCGGAGTTCGAGACGGCGGCGTACCAGCTGCGCCCCGGTCAGGTCTCGGAGCCGGTGCGCACCGCGTTCGGGTGGCATCTCATCAAGCTCAATGCCCGTGCGGGTGACACCCTCTCGATGCAGCACATCCTGCTCAAGGTGACGCAGGGGGATTCGAGCGCGAGCGCGACGGACCGTACCGCCGACCGGCTCGCGTCGCTCGCAGGGGGGTCGACCGACCGCACCGCGCTCGACAGCGCGGCATCGGCGCTCAAGCTCCTCGTGACGCAGATCGAGGTCCAGGATGGCCAGCCGGCGAACTATCTCGGCCAGCCGCTCCCGGGCATCTCGGGATGGGCGTTCTCCGGGGTCGTCGCGGGCGAGACGAGCGACCTGCTCGATGACGAGAACGGGTACTACCTCGCGCGCCTGGACTCCCTCACGGAGGGAGGACCGCAGGCATTCGACGACGTGAAGAACGAGATCAAGACGGTGCTGCAGGGGCGCGCGGCGTCCGCGGCCCTCAAGTCGAAGGCCGAGGCGCTCCTCGCCGATGCACGGGGCTCCGACCTCACGGCTGCGGCCGCGAAGGCCGGGCTGACCGTGGAAGCGGCGGGCCCCTTCGTCCGGCAGGGATTCGTTGCCGGGCTCGGGTTCGCCAACCCGGCGATCGGCGCCGCCTTCGCCGCCCCGATCGGACGCCCGACGCTCGCGATGAGCGACGAAGGGGCGTTCATCATCGTCCCGACCGCGCGGACCAGCGCGAGCCGTGAGGTGTTCGAGACGGAGAAGGCAATCCTCCGCGAGCAGGCGCTGCAGGGGATCCGCCAGCGTCGGGTGCAGGAGTTCTTCGAGCAGCTCCGCCGCTCGGCGGAGATCGACGACCGCCGGCGTGAGATCAACGCCGGGCTCCGTCGGCAGGCCGCCATCGCGAACTGACGCGTCAGCGGCCGCATCGCGGGGCGAGATTCGCCTCCCCGATGCGCCGCCGGCCGGCGAGCGAACGGATGACAACGAAGGGGAGGCGTCTCATGGAGACGCCTCCCCTTCTCGCTTCCGCGTCCGAGATCCTGCCGGACTGGCCCGCGCGCCGTCGATCGCGACGGCGCGCCGTCAGCATCAGCTGAGCCGCTTCGGCTCCCGCTCCACGGTCTCGTCGTGCTGAACCGGGGCACCGCTCGCCGGCGGGAGCGCCTGACGATCCGCGGGCGCCGCGAGCTCCGACTGCACGTCGTTCATGTTCTTCTTGAACTCGCGGATCCCCTTGCCGATCCCACCCATGAACTCGGGGAGCTTCTTCGAACCGAACACGACGAGGATCACCAACGCGACGAACATCAGTTCGCCGGCACCTAGACCGAACATCGGAACCTCCTTAGAACAGCGAGCGCGCGATGAGATAGGCGACCAGGACCCCGACGACACTGAGCAACGAGACGTCGAGCGCGATGGGTCCGAGGCCGAGCTTGATGATGACGAGGTCGAGCTGGAGCGGCCCCACCGCGGCGGTGACGCCGGTGGTGAGGAACTCCTTCACCGCACCGGACGGCAGGAAGATGCGGCAGAACTGGGTGAGAAACCCGCCGAGCGCGAATCCGCTGGCGAGGATGATCGCGTGGAACCGCGGCCGGAACTTCGCGGAGTTCGCCATCAGGACCGCCGCACCATCACGTAGGCGAGGGCCTCCCCGAGGGCGTCGCGGACCTCAGACGCCGGGAGTGTGCCGAGGGCTTCCTCGGCCTCCGAGGCGAACCGCTCCCCCTGGGCGCGGGCGTACTCCAGCCCCCCGGTCTCGTGGACGATCGCGACGACGTCGGCGATCGACTCGTCCGACGGCTCGGCGTCAGCGAAGAGGGCGTCGACCCGCCCCCGCTGCGCCGGCGTCATGTGCCGGAGTGCCGCGATGAGCGGCAGCGTCACCTTGTGTTCCTTGAGATCGTTTCCGCTCGGCTTCCCCGTCACCGCCTCCTCCTCGGTGTAATCGAGCAGGTCGTCGGCGACCTGGAAGGCCATCCCGAGCCGCTCGCCGAAGCGCCGCATCTCGGAGCGGAATCGTGGCGCGCCAGCGAGCGCGCCCATCTCGCACGCCGCCCCGACGAGGGAGGCGGTCTTCGCGCGGATCAGGGTGTGGTAGTCTGCCTCGCTGAAGGCGAGCGCGTCATACGAGGCGAGCTGCCGCAGCTCGCCGAGGGTCATGTCGTTGGAGGCCTGCGTGAAGACGCGCAACGCCTCGAGGTCCCCGAGCCGAACGAGCTCGGCGATCGCCTTCGAGAAGAGGAAGTCACCCATCAGCACCGCCACCTGATGGCTGAACAGGGCGTTCAGCGTCGGCTGACCGCGCCGGAGCACGGAGTGGTCGACCGAATCATCGTGGACGACGCTCGTGAGATGGACCAGCTCGCTGACGGCGGCGAGCGGGACGGCCCGCTCTTCGGGTGCGCCCTCGACCGCTGACGCCAGTAGCAGGAGGGTCGGCCGGAAGAGCTTGCCGCGCATCCCGCGGAGATGGGCGTTCGCGGCCTGGACGAGGGCGACGTCAGCCTGCACGATGCGCCAGACCTCGTCGGGCACCCGCTCCAAACGGTCGCGGATCGGGGCTTGGATGTCGAGGAGCGCGGAAGAGACGGTCATCAGGGGGAGGGACGGGGAACGGAGCAGATGCCGCGGCTCAGGACTTCTTCTTCGACGTCGCCCGCGGGTCGGCGGGCGGCGTGGAGGGTTCAACAACCACGGACGGCTCGCCGGCAGATGACTTGCCACGCGCCGCCAGCTTCTTCTTCGGCCCCGTCGGCGGCTCGACGCCACCCACCTGCAACCTCTCGAGGCGGTTCGCCGCGTCGCGGAAGCCGATGTCAATGCCGATGACCCGTTCGAGGCAGGCGACCGCCTCCGCCTGATCACCACGCGCCGCGGCACTCTCCGCCAAAAGATACAGTACGCCGAGGAGCGCGTCATCGGTCACGCCCGGCTCCCCGAGGGCACGGCGGAGGACGGTCACCGCGATCGCCGGCTGCCCCTTCTCGAGGAAGCAGCCGCCGAGCGCCTCGATCACCGGTAGCCGATCCGGCGCGGTCCGCACCGCCTTTTGGAACTGGGCGATGGCCTCGTCGAGCAGTCCCATCTCGCGATAGGCGACGCCCAGGTCGTAGTGCGCCCGATGGTCGGACTGATCGACCCCCACGTCGATCCCTTCCTTGAACCGGCTGAGCATCTCGTCGAACGCGACAGGGGCATCCTCGACGCCTGCACCGGGCATCACCACGCGCGCCGTCGATGGACGCGACCGAGGCTGGAACCAGCGCCCGACCGCGACCGATTCACCAGCCGACGGGACATCGCCACCGAGCGGGACGAGGGCGGCGAGCGCCGCCTGCGCACGCAGGTCGTCGGGGACGAGCTGCAGGACGCGGGCATAGACCTCCCGCGCCTCGTCTGCCTCGCCCTCCGCCGACAGGAGCTCGCCCAGGGCGAGCGCCGCGTCGACGGCAGCGCCCGCGGCGCCGGCGGCGAGGAGGAGGTCGACCCGGCGCCGATGGTACGGAAGCGCGGTCGGCACAAGCCGAACGAGGTCCTCGGCGACCTGCCGCGCCGCATCGACGTCACCGGACGCCTCGAGACCCGCCAGCGCGGCCTCCAGCTCACGAATCCCCGCCTCCCGTCGCCCCTCGTCGACGAGCGCCTCGCCGTACGCTCGACGGAGCCGCGCATCATCCGGCGCGACGTCGAGATCCGCCCGGAGCAGGTCAATCGGCCGCAACAGGACGGACGACGTGGGACGCCGCGGCGGCGCTGGGGACGCGGCCGGCGTCGGGAGATCGAACCCACCGACGTCCATCAACGACAGGTCGAGGAGGGAGACACGCGGCGGCACCGCGTGCGCCGGAGGCCCCTGCGGGTCGGCGGCGACAAGGCTGAGGTCGGGCGTGATCTCGAGCGCGAAATCGAGGTCGATGGGCTCGATCTCCGCAGGTGCCGCGGCTGCCGTGGCTGCCGCGGGAAGATCACCCAGATCGATGAACGCGAATGGGGCGTCGGTAACCGAGGACACCCCCAGCGACGACTCGACGCCCGTGATCTCCAGCGCGCGCGGGGGCGTCTCCATCGGCTCGGCCTGCGAGGTCGTCTCGAAGCCGTCGAGCCGTTGAGGCGTCGGCTCGACCTCGGGCGCCGGCACCGCGGCACTCGGGCGCCCGTCGACATCGAGGAAGACGAGTCCCCCAGACGAGGCGCGGGAGACACGGACCATCCCCTCCAACGCGACCATCGGATCCAACTCACGGGCCCGCGTGGCAATCGCCGCCGCCTCGTCCATCTTCCCCGCGTCGGTGAGCCGCGCGTGGGCGAGCTGCAGTTGCTCGACGGCCTCGGCGACCCGATCGGCCTTCGCGAGCTCCTCGGCGAGCATCACACGGACGTCGTCCTGCTCCGGGACGAGGTCCGCCAGTTCCGTCAGCGCGCGGAAGGCCTCATCCAGATTCCCGGCTCGCTGCATCCGAGTCGCGTACTCGAGGAAGTTCTGACGCGCCTCGGCGCGGAGCCCCTTCTGCGCGAGGCAGCGCCCGAGGGTGTAATAAGCGGCAGTCCGGCCCGGTGAGGCGCGGAGGATCTTGTTCGCGAGCGCGATCGCCGGGTTGAGGAACCCGCCGTCCATGTAATGCTCAATCGCGCGCTCCCAGAGCTGGATCGCATCCGCCGAGCGACCGTCCCGCATCAGCAGGTCACCCATGCGGTTGTAGAGCGGGATGTCCAGCGGCTCGGCCCCGCCGGCCTCGAAGAGATCGATGACCTCGCGATAGGCGGCGATCGCGCCGCTAAGGTCCTTCTTGGCCTCCAGTTCCGAGGCCTTCTTCCTGAGCTTCGCGAGGTCCGTCGGCATAGAGCGAAAATTACCCTTGCCGCGCGGACTCAGCCAACGCTCGACGGCGATCGGGCGAAGGGCTGGACCCCCTTCGGACCGCCCCAGGTCGGACGCCTCAGCCCGCGGCGGGTTCCGGAAACGCCGGCCGCCCGCGGACCCAGCTTCGGACGCACCGATGGTCGCCGTACCAGTACGGGATCTCGCGGTGGTCGCGGACATCGAACAGGGCGAGGTCCGCCTCGAAGCCCGGCATAACCTGTCCGATCCGATCCGCGAGCCCAAGGGCGGCGGCACCGTTGACCGTCGCGGCGACGAACGCCTCTGCCGCGGAGAGCCGCAGTTGGCTGATCCCCAGCGTCAGCACGAGCGGAAAATTGACGGTCGGGCTCGTCCCCGGATTGAAATCAGAGGCCAGCGCGACGGGAACACCGGCCTCGATGAGGGCGCGCGCCGGCGCCTGCCGCGGCCGCCCGAGGAAGAGCATCGTCCCGGGGAGCAGGGTGGCGACGGTGCCGGCGGCGGCGAGCGCGCGCACCCCGGCGTCGGAGATGGCGGCGAGGTGATCGGCGGAGGTCGCCCCGAGCTCTGCGGCGAGCTCGGCCGCGGCTCCGTTCTCGAGTTCGTCGGCGTGCAGTTTGAGTGCGAGTCCGGCGGATCGCGCGGCGCCGAGCACGCGCCGGGTCTCCTCGACGCTGTACACCCCGGGCTCACAGAAGACGTCGCAAAAGCGCGCGAGCCCCTCGGCGGCGACGGCGGGGATCATCTCCTCCGTGACACAGGCGATGTACTCCTCCCGTGTGCGCGGTGCCTCGCGGTACTCAAGCGGCACCTCGTGCGCGCCGAGGAAGGTGGGGACGAGGCGCAGGGGGAGATCGGCGGCGAGCCGCCGGATGACGCGGAGTGTCGTCAGCTCGGACTCGAGGGAGAGCCCGTACCCCGATTTCACCTCGACGGTCGTGGTGCCGTGCGCCGCGAGGCGCCGGAGGCGGGCCGCGGCGAGGGCGGCAAGGTCGTCGGCGGTGCGGGTGCGCAGATCGCGCACCGAGCTGTGGATGCCGCCCCCCCGACGTGCGATCTCCAGGTAGCCCACCCCGGCGGCACGGAGCTCCTGTTCCTCGTACCGGGCACGGCCGAAGATCGCGTGCGTATGCGAATCGACCCATCCTGGCGTAAGGACGCCCTGTCCGCCGTCGACAACCACGGCGCCCGGATGCGCGGCCCGGAGCTCTCGGTCCGGTGCCACGGCGAAGATCCGGCCGTCGTCGCCGATCGCGACCCCCACCCCATCGCGGACGCCGGCATCCCCCTGCTCCGCCCCGCGTCGCGCGCGCGCCGGGCCGGCGCAGGAGACAACCTGGGAGAGATTGATGATGAGGGTGGCCGTCATGGGGAGGCGACGAGATCCTGGAACCGATTCAGTCGCAGGGGAGCCTGCGCCTCCCCACGGCAGGCGTAGAAGCATCGGTCGCAGGCGATTGGCGCATACCCGTCATACTCGCGCCAGTGCCCGTCGACAGGAAAGTCGGGGCACCGACGAATCCCGCCGTATGGATCGATGTGCACGGTGTCCTGCCCCGACCGGCAGGGCTCGCCCATCTCCCCGGCGACCCACCGCGGAATCTCCGAGAGATAGTGGTCGGAGTTGGAGATGATGCCGCGCCGACGGCGCTTGAACGCGAGGAGGGCCGCGATCACCTCCCGCAGCCGCGCCTGCTGCTCCGGACGGATGCGATGCGCGCCGTTCCCGTTCTTGAAATCCGTGTAGACCGAGAAGTTCACCCCCACGCGCATCGCGGCCGCGCGCTCGACGAGGGGCAGGATGTCATCGAGGTTGTCGTCCTTGATGACCGTATTGAACCGCACGGTCATCCCCTCCGACCGGATACGCTCCGCATTCGTGAGGATCTTCCCCGCCAACCCCGGGATCCCGCGCGCGCGGTCGTGCCGCTCATCGAGGTAGTCGAGCGAGATGCCGAACTGCCCGATCCCCGCGGCCCAGAGCGCGCGCGCCCGCTCCACCGAGAGCATCGCCCCGTGGGTGAGGAGCGTCATCCACTTGTGACGGATGGCCCCATCCACGGCCGACACGATCTCCTCGAGGTCGGCGCGCAGCAGCGGCTCCCCGCCCGTGAACGACACCATCATCGGGTCGAAGGCGCGCGCCGCGTCCGCGAAGGAGGTGAGCTCCTGCGCCTTCATCGCGGGGTCGGTCTTCCAGTAATCGCAGAAGGGACACCGCGCGTTGCAGCGCATCGTGACTTCGAAGTGCACCAGCACCGGCCGCCGCCGGAGGCGGAGCCGCGCGTACTTGACGCTGAACGGGACAAGGTCCCAGGGCCGGAACTTCGCGCTGAGCATCGGTGGTGCGCTCGCCCGCCTACAGCGACGGGAGGATGAGCCCCTCGCGCCGCGCCGTCTCCACCGCGATGTCGTACCCCGCGTCCGCGTGCCGCGCGACGCCGATCCCAGGATCGTTGGTGAGCACCCGCTGGAGTCGGACCGCCATCTCCGGGGTGCCATCCGCGACGATCACCTGCCCCGCGTGGAGCGAGTTCCCGATGCCGACGCCGCCGCCGTGATGGAAACTCACCCAGGTCGCGCCGCTCGCGACATTGAGCATCGCATTCAGGAAGGCCCAGTCGGCGATGGCATCGCTGCCGTCCTTCATCCCCTCCGTCTCACGGAACGGGGACGCGACGGATCCGGTATCGAGATGGTCGCGCCCGATAGCGATCGGCGCCGACACCTCGCCGCGGGCGACGAGCTCGTTGAGCGCAACCCCGAAGCGGGCGCGCGCGCCCTGCCCCAGCCAGCAGATGCGCGCGGGGAGCCCCTGAAAGTGGATCCGTTCGCGGGCCATCGTGATCCACCGCCGCAGATGCGCATCCTCCGGGAACATCTCGAGCACGAGCTCGTCGGTCCGCGCGATGTCCTTCGGATCGCCGGAGAGCGCCGCCCAGCGGAACGGCCCCTTCCCCTCGGCGAAGAGCGGGCGGATGTACTCGGGGACGAATCCCGGGATCGTGAATGCGTCGGCGAGCCCCGCATCGAGCGCGACGGTGCGAATGTTGTTCCCGTAGTCGAAGGCGATGGCGCCGCGGTCCTGCATCGTCCGCATCGCGCGCACGTGGACCACCGCACTCGCCGTCGAGCGCCGCACATACTCCGTCGGGTCGGCCTGCCGGAGCGCCGCTGCCTCGGCGAGCGTCATCCCGTGCGGCACGTAGCCGTGCAGCATGTCGTGCGCGGAGGTCTGGTCGGTGACCACGTCCGGGATGTCCCCGCGCGCGATGAGCGCGGGGAGCACGTCGGCGGCATTGCCGACCACTCCGACACTGAGTCCCGTCCGCGCCGCCTGCGCCTCACGGATCCAGCGCATCGCCTCGTCGAGGTCGTGCGTCATGCGATCGCAGTACCCGGTCTGCACACGCTTCTCGATGCGCGCGGGGTCGACGTCGACGCCGAGGATGGCCGCCTCGTTCATCGTCGCGGCGAGGGGCTGGGCACCCCCCATCCCGCCGAGGCCGGCGGTGAGCACGAACCGACCGGCGAGGGTGCCGCCGAAGTGGCGCTGCGCCACTGCGCCGAAGGTCTCGTATGTGCCCTGCACGATGCCCTGCGACCCGATGTAGATCCAGGAGCCGGCGGTCATCTGACCGTACATCGTCAGGCCCTGGCGTTCCATCTCACGGAAGTAGTCCCACGTCGCGAAGCGGCCGACGAGGTGCGAGTTCGCGATCAGCACACGGGGCGCGTGGGCGTGCGTGCGGAAGACCGCGACCGGCTTGCCGCTCTGCACGAGGAGGGTCTCGTCGTGCTCGAGGGCGCGCAGCGCACGCACGATGTCATCGAACGCCTTCCAGTTGCGCGCGGCGCGGCCGGTGCCGCCATAGACCACGAGGTCGTCGGGCCGTTCGGCGACGTCGGGGTCGAGATTGTTCATCAGCATCCGAAGGGCGGCTTCCTGCGGCCAGCCCTTGCACGAGATCTCGGGGCCGCGCGGCGCCCGGACGGGACGGGGGGTCGACATATCGGGAAAACTAGCGGCCGCCCCGTGACGCGGGGACCGGCAGCGTCCTACGCGAACGCGCCCGTGCCCACCGCCTCGGCCAGTGCCTCGATGTCAGGGCCGAGTACCCGGTCCTCCGCGAGCCGCGGCACGCGCGCCCGGACCGCCGCATACGCGCGCTCCACCCCCGCCCCGGCCCGCAGCGGACGCCGATACTCGATCCCCTGCGCCCCGCACATCAGCTCGACCCCGAGCACGTGCCGGACGTTGTGGAGGATCCGGCGGAGCTTGATCGCGGCCCCCATCGCCATCGGGACGACGTCCTCCTTCGAGCCGTCCGTCGGGATGGAGTCGACGCTCGCCGGGTGCGCCAGCCCCTTGCATTCGCTGGTGATGGCGGCGGCAGTGACCTGCGCCATCATGAAACCGGAGCTGACGCCGGCCGTGACGGTAAGGAACGGCGGAAGCCCCTCGTTCTCCGTCGGGTTCACGAGCCGGTCGATGCGACGCTCGCTCATCACCGCGAGGTTCGTCATCGCGATGCCGAGGACGTCGAGCGCCATGGCGACCGCCTGCCCGTGGAAGTTCCCACCGGAGAGCATCGTCCCGTCGTCGAACACGAGCGGATTGTCCGTCGCCGCGTTCAGCTCCGCCGCGATCAGTCCCTCGGCGAAGCGGATCGCCTCTCGCACGGGGCCGTGGACCTGGGGCATACAGCGCAACGCGTAGGCATCCTGCACCCGCGGATCATCCTCGCGATGGGACTCACGGATCTCGGAGTCGGCGAGGAGGGCGCGCAGCCGCGCCGCGGATTCCCGCTGTCCCGCCTGCCCGCGCGCATCGTGAATCCGTGCATCGAACGCGACCGGGGTCCCGAGCAGCGCCTCGAGCGTCATCGCCCCGGCGGCGTGCGCGGCGTCCCAGCACCGGTGCGCCTGCACGAGCGCGAGCGCGGCCACCGCCGTGTGCGCCTGCGTGCCGTTGATCAGCGCGAGCCCCTCCTTCGGGCCCAGCTGCACCGGCGCGAGTCCATGCGCCTGGAGCACCTCGGCCGCTGGGCCGCAGCCGCCGGGATGGTTGAGCATCCCTTCGCCGAGGAGTGCCAGAGCGAGATGCGCCAGCGGCGCCAGGTCCCCGCTCGCCCCGACCGACCCCTGCTCGGGGACGTCGGGCCAGCAGTCGGCATTCAGCATGCCGCAGAGCAGCTCCGCGAGCGCGGGCCGCGCCCCACTGAAGCCCTTCGCGAGCACGTTGGCGCGCAGCAGCATCATCGCACGGACCTCGGTGCGCGCGAGGCGCGGGCCGACCCCGACCGCGTGCGAGCGCACAAGGTTCACCTGTAG
>Ga0078894_10002588_pt1 | contig 13712 bp, 17 predicted proteins | sample LauGreSu1BDMLBSD_2_FD_67506 | JGI IMG/M metagenome (GOLD analysis project Ga0078894, IMG submission 67506) | Freshwater lake microbial communities from Lake Michigan, USA - Su13.BD.MLB.SD (version 4) (version 4) | ecosystem: Environmental > Aquatic > Freshwater > Lake | place: Lake Michigan...
CAGAACTGGCTCATTTTTTAATAAACAGGGATTTACACGCATGGAGCGATCGATATGATATCCCTTACAAAACCAAAGTCCATAAACTAACTAAAAGAGTAATGTTCGACAACATTGAGACTTATTCGTTTTTTGCTCTGACTTTCGAACCCACTAGTTACACGGCCACTCGTTGGAGTTTAATTGAACCAATGAGTCGCCCTAAATCAATTGACTAAAGATTCTTTTCAAAGTATAATAAATAATATGTAGATGCCCGGGTGGGGTCTACTTCACAAGTCATAATTTTGCTTAATAAAGGAGATTAAAAAATGACACAATATTCAATTCACACCATCGACCTTCCTGCTTTAGCTCGTCATGCCATCGGTTTTGACCGTATGTTTGAAGAACTTAACAGGACGTTTGCCAACAGCAAAGGTGGAGATAATTATCCACCGCACAACGTGGTTCAACTTGACGACACACATTACATCATTGAAGTGGCTGTCGCAGGTTTTACCGAGGAAGAACTAGACGTAGAATTAAAAGAAAATGTTCTAATAGTTAAAGGTCAGCGAACAAAAACTGAAGAAACTGCACCTAAATACCTACATAAAGGTATTAGTGCTCGTAACTTCGTTCGCAATTTTCCGTTAGCTGAAAACGTAGAAGTTCGTGGGGCTACTGTGAATAACGGTATTCTTAGTGTAGCACTAGAGCTTATAGTTCCAGAAGAACAAAAACCTAAAAAAATTGCAATTACTTTTACCAAGTAATTGAATTAAGGGCAGCTTATACTGCCCTTTTTTATCATTCAATTTGAATTAGATATCTTTTTCTAGTATAATATATTTTTAAGAATAGAAACTAACATGACATCTGTTGCAGAACCAAAAGTAATTCCAAAAATTAAACCTAAAAGTGATATCCCGGAACCAGTAAGATATAATGTAATTTATATCAATGACGAAGTTACTACTCAGGAATTCGTAGTCGAGACCCTAGTCTTGATTTTTAATTATGGTCAACTTGAAGCAGAAGAACTTACAATGAAAATCCATACCGATGGGTCCTCGATAGTTGCCACTCTGCCCTATGAAATGGCTGAACAAAAAGGTGTCGAAGTTACCTTGCTGGCTCGAAAACATGGATTTCCCCTAGTAGTTAAACTAGAGCCAGAATCTTAATAAGCAAATTGCTAGCGATAAATATCATTGCAACGCCGAGTATTTCGACGTCGGATCTACATTGACGCCTAGGGTAACAAACCCTTTTACCAACGTACTACGCTTGGAACGCCACCCGTATGTGAATTTTTCACTAGCATCTTAAAATTAAATTTAAAGGATGATAAATGAAAAAAATTTTATTCGGCTTGGCTTTTATTTTCTCCACTTTAGTTCAAGCACAAACAACCTTAATTCAGATTGTTGTACCCAACCCTCCCGGGGGTGTTGTGGATATATATGGCCGAGCTATGGCCAAAGTTATCAATGAAACCAACAGTGGCGTTAATGCTATAGTGATTAATAAACCTGGTGCCGATGGGAAAATCGGTGTACGTTATTTTTTAGAAAATAGCACAAAACAAGATATGATCTTGGTTGCGGCCACAGGGCCTATACTTTTTAATAAAGTGTTCAGTCGACGACTAGATTACGATTTTAAAGATTTTGATTTTATTCTACCGTTGGGCACAACTCCCATTGCGCTGGCAGCTTCAAAATCCAGTGGTATTACCAGTGTAAATGACTTAATTAAATATTCTGAAAAGAAGTCATTGAATTGCGCGGGCGGAAGTTCAGCTATTGTGTTTGCGGGAAAGATGTTTCTTCAACAACTTAAAGTAACCAATGTAGAATTTATTCCGTTCAAAGGCACTGGCGATCTTGTTCCGGCGTTTATGTCTGGGGCAATAGATTGTATGTTTGATCCAATTCCAACTATTCCGCAGAATGACAAGACTGTGTTACTGGCTGTTAGTAGTCCAAACAAATGGCCTGATAATCCTTCCCTGCCTTTATTTGCAGATTCTGTTCCAAACTTTAACTTTTTTAATTTTTACGGTTTTGCCGTTAACAGTAAATTAGACAAAGGGGACAAAGAAAGACTGTTGACCATCGTCGACAAAGCTTCTAAAACTCAACAATGGTTAACTGGTCAACCTAAAGGTATTCAAGTCTCTCAGCCTGTTAAAGATTCGCATGGTTGGCTAGAACAAAGGTACAATGCCTATGAAAAAGTTCGTAAAAGCTTAAACATTGAACAGGTAGAATAATGGAATTCAAAGAGCGTAGCGCATTTTATACTGTGGGAACAAAAAAGTTTTACAGTAAAAGTCTTGCGTTAATCGAAGCTACAAAAACAAACATACACCCAGAATGGCATTTTGGCAATGGTGTCTTTGACACAGTTGACTGGAGTAAGCCCATCGACAGCGATATCAATGTTGCCTATAAGGCCCGTGCAAAGCAATTGCGTGAAAAATACGATTATCTTGTATTATGTTTCAGTGGCGGCAGTGACAGCACAACTATTTTACAAAGTTTTCTTAGTCAAGATCTTAAAGTAGATGAAGTCTTAGTAAAGTGGCCTGTTAAAGCCACTCAGGGACTTTACACACCCAATACACTTAAAACGCCAGAGAACATGTTAAGTGAATGGGACTTATCTATTAAACCACAATTGGAATATCTTTCAACCTATCATCCCGATATTAAAATTACTATACAAGATTGGAGTGATGATGTTGAAAAAGAATTAGTGGAAGAGGATTGGTTTAGTATAAACGATCATTTGAATCCAGGAGTGTTTAGAAAATATGGTGGACTAACTGCTACAGCAACAGAATCGGTAATGATTGAACAAGGTAAAACAACAGCAGTCATTTGGGGAATAGATAAGCCGCAATTAATGTATAGGGATGGCGCCATTTATCTTTACTTTTTAGACAAATTTGTTAACTTTGCCTTTATCAGCGGTACTGCTAATAGAAATGTAGAATTATTTTATTGGACTCCAGACTATACTGATTTAATCGTAACACAAGCAAGATTAGTCTACGAATATTTTGTTCGTAATCCAAAAATGGTTTCGATAATTGATTGGGACAATAGACAAAAAAATGATAGGACTACTTACAGTGATATTGTAAGATCAATTGTCTATCCAAGTTGGAATAAAAACATATTTCAATGCGGCAAACCCAGCCAAATTGTTAAATGCGAATACGATGCATGGATGTTTCAACATTTGAAAAATTATAGATATTTGCAAAGTTGGGAACACGGTCTCAAAAACATTCAAGATGTTATCGACAAAAAATACTATCAGCTTGGCAAGCAGGGACAGTTCGATGGGTGGGTAGGATTTATTAGTCCGTTTTATAAAATTGGACCTGTATATCAACTTGACAATAATTTTTCTATGTAGTATAATATGTCATGGATATAATGCTTGACTTAGAAACACTGGCCACAAGCCCTGACAGTGTTATTTTGACTTTTGGGGCAGTTAAATTTAATCCTTTTGATCCAGACTCTGACATGGATCAAGGACTTTATTGTCGAATTAATGTCGACGAACAAATTGCTCTGGGGCGTCACGTAGATGATGGTACCGTTGCATGGTGGGGAACACAAAGCGACGAAGTTCGGGAAGAAGCCCTGGGTGAGCATGATCGAGTTAGTTTAGAAAACTTTACAGCAGAGTTAAACAAATTTGTGGTGGGTGCAAATCGTATTTGGGCACAGGGACCTGTGTTCGATATTGTTATTTTAGAAAACTTATACAGACAACTAAAGAAACCAACCCCATGGCCTTACTACTTGATTAGGGACAGCAGAACTCTTTTAAAAGCATTGGGCGACACCCGAAAAGGCGGCGCATTATTGCACAATGCTTTGGCTGATTGTGTGAGCCAAGCACAGGCAATACAAAATGCAGTAAGCCGTTACGAACTTAAAGAACTATGAACAAATATTATCTAGCTTATGGGATGAACACTAACTTAGAAGGAATGTCAAGACGTTGCCCGGCAGCTGTCAGTTTGGGATCTGTTGTTCTCACTAATCATAAATTAATGTTTAGAACATTCTGCGATATTCAATATAAAATAGGGCACAGTATGGAATGTGCTCTTTGGGTAATTACACCTGAATGCGAACGTAGTCTTGATAGGCTAGAAGGATATCCGGATTTCTATGGCAAAAAAGAAGTTACAGTTGAATTTCGTGGAAAAAAAATTAAAGCCATGGTATATTATATGAAGGATCTACACAGTTTAAATTCGCCCAGCGAATACTACTTAAATAGTGTTGTAGAAGGATATTATAATCATAATATGAAAATTAGTCCTATTATAGAAGCATTAGAAGAACTTGCAGGAAAACAAGAAGATGAATATTATTCTAGGGTCTGAACCAGCAGAAAAATTGCAGGAAAATTATACTGTATTAGAATTAGAGTCTTTTAATAAAGATGGTAAAGAAATAACAGCATACTGCATAGTAGATCAGGTTCCCATTATGGAACTTCCTCTATTAGAGCATCATAAAAAACTACATCTAGAGTTTTTAACAGAGTATAAAAAAGGCAATTATACATTCTGCGTAGAAGCAGCCAGTCACCTTAGGGGCAAATTTAATGGTGATTTGGATTCATTCTACGATGAATTGCTTACACGATTAGCTATTAATTAAACACGCCAGATAATTTTCTTTCGTTTCCTTTAAATACTAAAGGGGCGAAAGAATGAAGAACATAATAAAAAAAACATTCCTACTAGGTGTCATTGTGGCACCTACAGCCGTTTTATCTGCTCCACTGAACGATTTTACATTTAAAAATCCTAGTTTTAACGGTACGGGGTTTAGTAGTCATATTTTGACTATAGAAAATCAAGAATCTACTAGAAGAAAAGCAATAGCAGATAAAGTTCAGGCTGAGTTGGATAAAATCAAAGCTGAAGAAAAAAATACAAATTTAAATAAATTCTTAAACAATTTAGAGTCTAGAATTTATGCACAAATAAGTCAAAATTTGGCAACAGCTATGTTTGCCGATGGAGGCACCGATTCAGGATCTTTTACTTTTGACAAAGCAACTAATACAACAATTAGTTGGGTTAAAGATCCTTTGGCTGGTACCATTAAACTAACAGTAAATGGGCCCGGAGTTAACTCTGAAATTATTCTACCATTGGGGCAATTCCAGTTTTAATTATGCAAAAGATATTTTTAACATTAATAACTATTGGCGCACTAAGTGGTTGTGCTATACATCAGAACAATCCGTTAGTTTCTGCCGACCTGCCCGAAGTAACAAAGGTTAGACTACAGAAAGAATTCGATAGTTTACCACCACCATTGATAGGAAAACCTATCAGTGTTGCTGTATACAGTTTCCAAGATAAAACCGGACAAAGAAGACCCCTGCAAAATATTGCAAGTTTAAGCACTGCGGTAACTCAAGGTGCCGAATCTTTTCTTATTAAGGCATTACAAGATGTAGGACAGGGAAGATGGTTCGAAGTAGTTGAACGAGTTGGTATAGATAATCTTACTAAAGAAAGATTAATTATCCGACAGATGCGAGAAGCCTATGAAGGTAATAACGCTAGACCATTAATGCCTATGCAATTTGCAGGCATGATAATCGAAGGCGGAATTATAGGCTACGATTCTAGTACCAAGTCAGGTGGAGCTGGCGCCCGATGGTTGGGTATAGGTACACAAACACAATATAGCGAAGATGTTGTTACAGTGAGTTTACGAGCAGTTAGCGTAAACACAGGAAAAGTTTTAATTAGTGTAACAGTGCAGAAAACTATATTGAGCAGCAGCGACAGTACAACTGCATTTAAGTTTTTCGATATGGGAACTAAGGCGTTTGAAGCTGAAGCTGGTTTAACAATTAACGAGCCAGGAACTTACGCGGTTAAAACTGCTATCGAAGCCGCAGTTGTTGAATTAATCAAAGAAGGTCAAAGAAGATCAGTGTGGGATTTTAAATTACCAGCCACTGATCAAACCACTAAGGAGGGAAATCAAATTGAGTTGGTTCAAGAGAAGACCCCGGAAAAAAGAGGAGAAACATCCTCAGTACTATCGGCACAACCACCCGGTGGAACACCCGATGGAGGAAAATAAAATAAAAATTTTAATAAAGGAGCAAGTTGACAAAAATAATAAATCAACTTTTAACAAAAATGAAAAAAAATAAAATTATAGCAGTAATATTAATGATGATGTCATCGTTGGCTATAGGATCTGACAACAGCATATACATTAATCAAGCAGGAGATAATGCTGTCATAACAATGTTACAAGAAGGTGCAGGTAACAGAATTCGAGGAATACAGGGTGTAGGCACAGGAAATACTACTCCATCTAAGATAACAGGTGATGCTGTTAACTTGTCTGTAGAACAAATTGGTAGCGGTAATATATTAAATTTAGGATTAGTTACAACCACAGCCAACGGTTCAAGTCCAACAAGCATTATATACAAAGTTACAGGTAGCAATGCTGTTGGTACCATTGATTTAAATAATGCTGGCACTGGAGTGAATTCCAGTACTAATTTAAACATTGATCAGGCTGGCGATGGAGCAATAGCCACCGTTAATATATTAGGTTCTGATAATAGTTTAACAGTAGATCAAGCAGGTGGAAATAATAATAAAATAGTTGCGACTATAAATGCTAACTCTACTACATCTGTGATTAATCAAACAGGTGGTGGAGGAAATGAAACTACTTTAAATCTTACTGGTGATAAAGGCACAGTTAATCTTACCACAGTGGGTGCATTGAATATTACTTCGATAACACAAAGTGGTGGAGGTACTTCCGGCCATTCTGCTACTATAAATCTAACAGGATCTAGCAATAGCACTACCGTATTACAACAAGGTACCATAGACACCACAGTAAGCATAGTGGGCGTTGGTTCTGGGAATACGTTTAATATAACAACCAAGAATTAAAAATGACATGGAGAATATTATCATTCTCACTTTTATTAATTCTATCTGACACTGCTATTGCTGCTGTTGGTAAAGTAACGGAACTGGTGAACACTCCTCCCAGTATACAACGACAAAATAGTTCGATTACCGCGGATAGAGGAACGGGAGTGGAAATGAATGACGCTATTAGAACTGCCAGAGGTAAGGTAGGTATAACGTTTGATGACGATACCAAAGTTCAAATTAACGAAAACTCTAAGCTGGTGATAGATGACTTCGTATACGATCCGAAAAGTAAGTCTGGAAAGTTGGGAGCAAAGATTGCTTTGGGCACAGTGAGATATGCGTCGGGTCAAATTGCAAAAAATGCACCCCAGAATGTAGCACTGAGCACCCCCACTGCTACCATTAGTGTAAGGGGCACAGATTTCACAGCCACTGTCGACGAACTTGGACAAAGTACTATTATACTTTTACCTAGTTGTCCAGATAATAAACCTGCCAGGACTAAACAAGACATTGAGCGTAATTGTGTAATTGGAACAATTATCGTTGAAAGTGACGCAGGACAGGTTATATTAAATCAAGCATTCCAGGCTACTAGAGTTGAAAGTCGTAGCGCACCTCCAATGAGACCTACTATATTGAATTTAAGCGAAGATGCCATTGGCAATATGTTATTGCTCAGTCCGCCAAAAGAACTAAGAAAAGAAAGCTCTGATAATAAGTTAATAACTAAAAATTTCTTAGATGTTGATTTTTTAAAAGAACAAGGACTAGAAAATCAACTCGACTTACAGCAAGCAAGAATATTTCAGGATAGATTAAGTTATGATTTTTTAGACACTTCTTTTTTAAATGGTTTATTTGATATGATAGGCGATGTGCTCAATGAAAAACTATTAGACGAAGTTGATACAGTACTGCCTGATTATAGACGTAGCAGTGGCATAATCGCAATCAAAGACGAATCAACCGTTGAACTATGTAGAAACGACGGCAGTAATATTCAATGTGTGTCCACACCTTTGACTCAGAATAGCACCATTTATCAAACACAGGGAACATTAGAATTTAAAAATCGTGTCAACGCGGGGGGTAATACAATTATTACCTTAATACAAAGATGATTAAATTTTTATTGTCATTGGTATTATTTGTATTTTCTGTTAATGTGCATTCGGCATTGACGGACATAAAATTTGGCAGATATCAAATTGCTGATAGCCAATGGAATGTCAATGCTTGTCTAAATACTACCACTTGTCAAATCTATAGTAAACAACCAGGCACTGCATACAAGATTCCATGGACATCTGGCCAAGTAAGTTGGGCAGCGGGCGACTATGTAAAATTTGAACTCAGTGGTAATGCCAGTTATCCTTACTTGGCCAAACAATATAACAGTTTAGGGCAACTAAAATCAACTATTGGCACAGGTAAAATTGTTAACATGGGTCCCGACTACTTTTTCTTTGTGGGCAACGATAACAATACAGGACAATTATTCAGCGGCAGCAGTGGTATGAATAATACCTCGGGCGTATCCTGGACCGGCACATTGAATCCGACAATAGCACAAGCCGATACTTATGCAAATGCAACATACAGCACTGAGCCGTTGTCAGCAGGACAAACAGCCACCACCACTCCAAATAGTTCAGGCGGAGGCGGGGGCCCTGTATATTCCTCTGACATAACTGGGGCACAACAGACAAGAGTAAATGTATGGGCAGCTAAACCTATTATCGACAATGGTATATACATTGATCAAGTAGGAAATAACAATAATCTAACTGTTGTTCAGACTGGAAATAAAAATCTTATTACAGGCATTGGCCAACAGGCAGCTAAGATACAAGGTGACCAAAATAATATAACCATTAATCAAGGCGTAACTGGTGCAGGTCAAAATGAAATAGGTATGCGAATTATTGGAAATTCGAATACTATTAATATAGGCCAAGCTAGAAATAATACAGGTACAGCGATTGGTAGTAACGGTCATTATCTAGCATTGGATATTTACGGAAGTTCAAATAACTTAATTACTCAGCAATCTAATTCGGGAGGAGTGGGAGGCCATTATATGGAAACAACCATATCGGGCAACAATAATATTATTACCAACAAGCAATTAGATAATGGTAATAAAATTATGTTCGGAACTGTTGCTAATGGATCAAACAACAATGTTACAGCCACACAACAAGGCACCGGACAACATTATCTAGATTATAAGTTAACTGGCAATGGACATACTGCAAATATTAACCAAACCGGATCAACACAGAATAAAGCAACTATAGATTTAACTAATGCAGGTGGAGCAGCCACCCTTAATTTGACTCAAAGCGGCAATCAAATATTTTCTATAACTCAGAGCTGTAGTATGGTAGGCGGATGTGCAACCACAGTGGTGCAACCATAATAATTTGACTGGTCGGTAGTCGATACTATATAATTGTGTATGGACACAAAACTTCAAGTATTCGGGGGCCTGGGATTCGTTGGCTCTAATTTCGTTAAACAATATCCCGATGTTATAGTCAATGATCGCAACGATTACACTGTAAAATCAAAAAACATTTTATATCTGATCAGTACTATTAGTAATTATAATATGCTGACAGATCCCTACATAGACATCGATTCCAATTTAACTACATTGATGCGTGTGTTAGAACAGTGTAAAGACAAAGACGTAACATTTAATTTTGTTAGCAGTTGGTTTGTTTACGGTGATACAGATATGCCAGCACACGAAGACAGTTTATGTAAACCCACTGGATTTTATAGTATCACAAAAAAAGCAGCCGAAGATTTGTTAATTTGCTATGCTAAACATTTTAAAATTAATTATAGAATTTTAAGATTGGCCAATGTAGTTGGAGCAGGAGACCCTAAAGCAAGTTTGCAAAAAAATGCACTACAGCATTTAATTAACGAAATAAAGAATAATAGAGACATTAAAATTTACGATGGCGGAAACATGTATAGAGATTACATGCACGTCATTGATGTGGCCCGGGCCATTAGATTAGTAATGGATTCTGGAGAAATAAATTCAATATATAATGTGGGTAACGGTAAGCCTATTAAATTTAAAACTATTATTGACTACGCACACAAAATTACAAATAGTACCAGTAAATTAATTAATATAGACCCACCGGACTTTCATAAGCTTGTTCAAGTTCATAGTATGTTTATGAACACTGAAAAATTAAAAAAATTGGGATACAAACCCTTGTATTCGATGGAAAGTATAGTTGAAGACATGATTAAAAATTAAAAGCTCAGGCTTTTAATGTTTTAACTTTAAGTTAAATACTTAATGTTTAAAACTGTTTCAGGATCTTCGACTATATGAAAAAAATTTTAGTTTCCCCGTGGACGGCGTTAATTACGCTAGTTATAGTATTGGGGGTCAGATTTGTTGACCCTTCTTTTGTGGAAAGTGTCAGACTGAGATATTTCGATACTTTAATCACAGCTAAAGAAACAACTCAAAATAATATTGTTACTGTAAACATCGACGAAAGTAGTTTAGAAAAATACGGGCAATGGCCGTTGCCTAGAACTGTTTATTCAGACATTATTAAAGAACTATATCAAAAAAATGCAGGACTTGTTGTTCTTAATATTTTAATGCCCGAACCTGACAGGTTAGGCGGCGATCGGGCATTGGCTGCGACTCTTAAAGAATTTCCTGTTGTGTTAGGCAGTACTCCTAGCACTGTGATGAAAAATCAACCAAGAAATCCGGGTTCAGCAGTTTTAAATCCGGAGTACTTAAATCAAATTATACAATACCCTGGGCTAATTGCAAATATACCATTATTGGAAAATTCTGCGGCTGGTATAGGAATCACCAATACTTTACCTGAGATAGACGGTGTTAATCGTCGCATGCCACTAATAGTAACAGTCGATGAAAAACTTTATCCGGCATTAAGTTTAGAAACACTAAGAGTGGCAGCAGGAGATACAACTGTTCAAGTTAAGTTATTCGAGGGCGGAGTTGAAAAAATGCGTATACCTAAATACGGCCCTATTAGCACTGACAACTTGGGTCGTATATGGATTGATTGGAGTCAAGAATCTAAGAGTTTTAGTTTATCTAAATTACCCAAAGATTTAGAAGGCGCTATTGTAATTGTTGGTCCAACAGCAGCTGGAATCGGTAATCCGTTACCCACTGCTAAAGGTGCAGTTTGGCCGCACGAAGTACAGGCCGCAGTAATAGGCACAATGGTCAACAATGTAGTAATTAATAGACCAGACTATGCAGACGGTCTTGAATTAGTGGCTATAGCGATTGCAGGAATTTTATTATTATTTTTAACAAGGTGGGTTTATGCGGGTCTTGCTACAACGATTATATTGGCTGTCGGCGGCTATTTTGCTAGTCGCTATGCTTTTGGCAATCACTTATTCTTATTCGATACTACTGCCTTTACCGCTGGCACAGTACTGGTCGCTTTGCATGCCTATGGTGTCAAGTTTGTAAGTGAATTTTTACAAAAGCAAGCAATCAAAAAACAATTTGAAGGCTATGCAAGTCCTACGGTGGTCAAATTACTACAAGAAAATCCTGACATAATCAAAAATGGCACAAAACGTGAAGTATCAATTTGCTTCTCAGACTTACGTGGTTTTACTCCATTGGGAGAATCTTTTGGAGACGATGTTAAAGGGCTAACAGAAGTAATGAATGGATATATGGACGCTATTACAAAACCTGTGTTAGATGCCGATGGAATGATTATTAAATATATCGGCGATGCAAGTATGCATATACACAATGCTCCTATAGATGATCCCAATCATCCCGCAACCGCCGTTGCCACTGGACTTAAGATGGTCAAGGCTGTAAAAGAATTTAGTAAAGAACTAGAAGCTAAAGGACGTCCCGGTGTTAAAATGGGAGCAGGTATTAACACAGGGTTGGGTTATATAGGTGAGATGGGATCTACTAAACGTCATAGTTACGATGTATTAGGGGATGCTGTGTCCACCACTGCTCGAATTGAAAGTAAATGTAAAGAATACGGTTGTGTGTTGCTAGTTGGAGAAGCAACTGTAAAACGCTGTGAAAACGATTTCTTTTTCCTTAAGATAGATGATTTAGCAGTTAAAGGTAAGAGTGTAGGAGTCGGGATTTACACAGTGCTCGACACTGACGCAGGCGCTATGGCAGAATATTTACTGGCACAAGAAACGCATAATGAAATGCATCGGCTGTACCGAGCTCAGAAGTTTGACACAGCAATTGAATTGTGCGAGGAGCTTAAGTCAGAATTTGATGGACAAATGGAAGGGTATTATGATATGTGGATCGAAAGATGTGAATTTCAGAAAACACAAGATTTGCCCAAGGACTGGAATGGCGTATTCATTGCCACTTCAAAATAATACTATTTTTGCAATACAGTATCAATTGATCGGTTGGTATTTTGATCAGTTGGTGCTGTTTTTTCTAAATAGTTATTATGCACCTGCATTTATTTTTGCGGATATAGATAGTTGGATGTCAAACACCGGGCTTAACAAAATCAACAGTTTTAATTTTTGCAAGCCTTAATTTTTCAAATAGTTTTGCATAAGCCCAACCAATATCAAACTCAAACCAGCGTCTGCTTAACTTAGGACTTGCTGGATTTAAGTGATGGTTGTTATGTAGTTCTTCACCGCCGATAACAATACCCCACGGACTAATATTACGACTAGTATCTTTAGTGGTTCCATTTCTGTAACCATACCAGTGACCTACGCCGTTGATGACACCTGCGGCCCAGAAAGGTATCCATAGCATTTGTATTCCCCACACTAGTAAGCCCCATGGTCCAAAGAACAATAAGTCCAGGACTAGCATTAAAAGAATACCAAGGCGGCTATGCGGGGAATACAAATTTCTTTCAATCCAATCGTTAGGTGTGCCTTGTCCGTATGTGGCAACCATTACTGGATCTTTGCTTGCGGCATGATATAACCCTGCACCTTTAAATAGTACACGCCAAATGCCGTAAACTCTAGGACTGTGCGGATCACCTTCTTGATCACTAAACCTGTGATGCTTGCGATGTATCGCTACCCATTGTCTAGTAACCATGCCTGTAGTGAGCCATAACCAAAAACGCATGAAGTGACTTAACACTGGATGGAAAATGATTCCTTTGTGTGCTTGACCTCTGTGTAAAAATAAGGTGACACATATAATAGTGATGTGTGTCATCACTAAGGTATAAACTATTTCAATCATTATTAACTTTCACCGGCTGCTGCGGTTTTTTTATCTTCATCGTCAACTTTGGGTTGACTAGTTTTTGCTTTTTCCTCGTCCATGCGTACAGCTTTGTCAAATTGTTTTGCTGCTTCGCGCTCAACTTTAACACCTTCCATAACACGATCCGACTCGATCATCTTACCACGTAAGTGTAACACAGTATTAACCTTTTGATTCAAACGAATCAAGTCGTTGTCCAACATACGTATACGATCAATAAGAGCAATAAGCACAGTGTTAGCTTCACTGATAACTGGTTTAACTTCTTTGGTACTCCATTCCCATACATACTTAATAATGTATCCCATACCAACTGCCATGACGATTGGGAAGCCATATTTGTTAATTAAATCTACTACTTCATTCATCTTTTTGTCCGCCTTCTAACGTAAACTGTACCAGCGGGTCAACTAATCTCAGACTCATTCTGCCGTTATCAACAACGACTTGCCAGAATTGTCCAGGCTTCCA
>Ga0078894_10002589_pt1 | contig 13711 bp, 3 predicted proteins | sample LauGreSu1BDMLBSD_2_FD_67506 | JGI IMG/M metagenome (GOLD analysis project Ga0078894, IMG submission 67506) | Freshwater lake microbial communities from Lake Michigan, USA - Su13.BD.MLB.SD (version 4) (version 4) | ecosystem: Environmental > Aquatic > Freshwater > Lake | place: Lake Michigan, USA...
GAGCCTTTTTTGTTGGAAGCTAAAACTCATATTGTCTAAAAATGATAAATAAGATATAAGATAATATTTGGGACCATACATGGCGGCAGATCCATTCAATAGTAAAAGCGGTTATACAGTCGGGATACCTCCTATAACTGTGATAGATGAGAACGGCAATTTAACAGTGCCTTATGCATCTATAGGTAATGTAACAATTAGTGGCGATCAAGTTGTAACAGGTACAATCAGTGCTAATTTGTTCACAGGGACATTTGAGGGTAATATTACAGGTAACTTTGTTGTACCGGGACTCAACACCTATGTTGTATTCAATGACTTTGGCAATGCAGGAGCAAGTCAATATTTTACTTTTGATTCAACTGCTAGGTTAGTAACTATTCAAGGCGATCTAGTCGCTAATACAATGACACTAGGTTCTGGGTTGAATGAATTTTCAACTTCTAGTGTATTGTTTGCTAGCACTGCTAGTTCAGGAGTTGAACAAGTATTGCATAGTACTTTAGCTAATACCGTATGCTCTATTGATTATACTATCATTGCAACTGATGCTGTTGGTAATAATAGACAGACAAGTAAATTATTTGCTAGTGTATTGGGTACCGAAGTGGGTTACTACGAATACGGATCGATTGATGTTCCAGAAGTGGGACCAGGAGTAGGCGATTTTATAGTAAAAATAAATGCCGCTAGTGTAGAGTTATTAGTAACACCGTACACTTCAAATTTGGTTACATATAAAATTATGATAACAAGTTATAAAGAATAAGGAATTAGAAAATGGCAATTAGAACATTTAACTCAGTAGGTGGCTTTTCGGTAGGTGAAGTACCATCAACAGTCATACTTGCTAATGGTGATATCACTACTGGTAATGGCACTTTCTCAGGTAATGTACAAGGCAATTATGCTGTTAGAACAGATAGCTTGTTACATCTTGACGGTACACCTTGGGATTTCCAACAACCAGCCGGTAGTGCAAATTATCAGATTCAATATAAAGATGGCGGTGAGTTTGGTGCTGATGCTAATTTCTCATTCAACCCTACAACTAGTTTATTGACTGTAAATGGTACCGCTAACGTAAATGTATTAAATTTATCAAATGCTAATATTTTAGCAAATGGTGCAATCAATACTAATAGTAATATTACAGCAAATGGTAATGTAAGTGCTAACTACTTTCTTGGCAATTTTGAAGGTAATTTTAGTGGTAATGTTTCTGTTCCAGGTGCTAACACGTATGTGTTGTTTAATGACAGTGGGCTAGCAAATTCAAATGCTGGGTTTACATTTAATAAATCTACCGGTGCAGTTATTATAACTGGTAATATTTCTAGCGGTAATGCTAATTTAGGTAATCTTACTACTGCCAATTATTTTACTGGTGTATTAACAACCGCAATTCAACCTAATATCACTAGTGTCGGAGTAATGTCTAGCATTTCAATGCAAGGTCCTGCTAGTGTATCTGGTGGTAATTTATTAAGTGCAAATTATTTAACAGGTACATTAACAACTGCAAGTCAGACAGCCATAACTGCTGTTGGTACACTTGGGACATTAAGTGTATTGGGTGATTTGGGCCTAGGTGCTAATCTTACTGGCGCTAACGTAATAAATGCTAATTTGTTTGCAGGCACATTATCAACTGGTGCTCAACCAAATATTACAAGCATCGGTACACTAGATAATCTAGTTGTAACCGGTAATGCTAATATTGACGGTAATGTTAATGCAGGAAATTTAAAAGTTACAAATAGAGTTACATCTTCTTTAATACCTAGTGCAACTAATAACTTTAATTTAGGTGGTACAGGAAATCTATGGGCTAACTTATTCGTATCTAATATTAATATTGGTGAAACTACTATCACAACAACATCAAATATTGTTAATATGGATGCTGCCAATATTGCAAATAATATATCTGTTGGAACATTGACAGTTCGTGGTGACACAACTATGCAAGGTAATGCTACAATCAGTGGCAACTTGACAGTATCAGGCAATACAACATATATTAACGTAACTAACTTAGATATCAAAGATCCTTTAATATCATTGGGTGGAAGTGGCGACGGCGCAAATGCTACTACATATGATGGCAAAGATAGGGGTATGATATTAAGAAATGCGTTGCCTAATAATGATCCTATTAATGAAGCGTTGATTTGGAAAACAGGTAGTAATGAATTTCAGGCTATTAGCCAAATAGATTCTATTACAAATGAAGTTGTAACAGCAAGTGCGTATGCTAATTTCAGAGCCGCTAATTTCATTGGAAATTTAAGTGGTACAATATTTACATCATCACAACCGTATATTACCAGTATTGGTAATTTAGTGAATGCTAATATTGATGGTAACTTTAGTGTAGGTTTAAAAACAACGACTGGATCATTAGTTGCAGGTGGTTTAACTTACCCAGTTATAGACGGAACGTCTGCTCAAGTATTAAGCACATATGGTAATGGTAATTTATATTGGGCAACTATTAGTACAAGTAGTTTATCAAATGGTACAAGTAATATTGTTGTTTATACTAGTGGTAACGTAACAGTCAGTTCGGCAGGAAATGCTAACGTACTTACAGTTACTGGTAACTCAGTTATTGCTAATGCAAATGTAAGTATAACAAATGGTGAATTGACTGTAGGCAATGCAAACATTAACGTATTAACATTACCCGCATATAACATAGCTACATCAAGCTATAGTACTACTATAAGTACAAAAATTAGGTCATCTACCATAACAACGACTGCTACTACGACTGATCAAGTAATTGCATCTGTACCGGTATCTGAAGCACGTGGTGCAATTTTTGACATTAAGAGCGAACAAAATAACTCTCCATCTGCAAACAGATATAGTATTGCAACAGTATATTGTGTACATAATGGTACTGCTGTGGAATATACTGTCATCGGTACAGTTCAAGTTCCAGTTGGCACTTCAACTGGTACATTGGGAGTAAGTTTACAAAGTGGAACATTATATTTAACCGTAACCCCAGCATCTAGTAATAGTACGCTTTGGTCAACACAATTCAGAACAATTTAATAAAGGCCAAATAACGGACTTATTATGGCAATTACCAAGTTTAACTCAATTGACGGCTATACAGTAAATGAGTCAACTCAAATTACTGTAGTTGACGCTAATGCTAATTTCTATGCCAATAATTTAACAGTAACCGCAGCATCTGATTTAGGTGCAGTTGGTAATGTAAAAATAACGGGTGGCACTGCCAATTACATCTTACAAACTAATGGAAGTGGATTACTATCATGGACTAATCCAGGTGCAATAGGATTAGCAGGAAGCAACAGAGAAGTACAATTTAATAATGATGGTAATTTTGGTGCTAGTTCAAATTTTACATTTAACTCATCTACTAATTTATTAACTGTAAGTAACTTAACAGTTACTTCTGGTGGCACTTCTAATTTAGGTAATCTAGCTACTGCAAATTATATCAGCGGTAATGGATATGCTATTACAGGTTTGCCACTAGGAAATTTGAGTGACGTTGTATTATCTTATCCGTCTACTGGGCAAATATTAACTTACAATGGTGTTAATTGGATTAACGGTAGTGCAGGAAGTTCTTCTGCTGGCCAAGGTGTAAAATATTGGTTAACATCAACCCCAATCACATCATCTTCAATAAACAACTCATTTGAAATTGATAGTTTAAGTCAAACTCCGTATACACCATCTTCAACACTATTGTCTACTAGTGTCAATAATAATACCTTGCCAATGGCAGCATGGGAAACAAATGCACTTAATAGAACTATTTTTGATGCAGGAAGTTACGATTTTAGTGTGTATGCTAATATAAATGCAGTTGGTGGAACCAATACATTTGAACTAGACTTTTATCAAGTTATTCCTTTTGTATCAGGTACAGTAACTATAACGGGTAGTGGTACAAGTAGAACAGCAACTGCTAGTACTGGTACACCATTCAGCGGTGTGACTGCTAGTGGAACTAATACTACCTCAAGTTGGTTACAGACACCAAATGGATTATATCAAATCACAGCAAAAACAAATGATACTGTAGTTACCATTTCAACTCCTAGTGGATATAGTAATGAAAACGCAGTAGCAGGTCAAGTTTGGAATCAACTTTTCAAAAGTGGATCAATGGAAGTTGTTTCTACTGTTCTGACAGAGTTTCAATTTTCTAGCACACAACCATCATTTAATGTAACAGTTGCATCAAAATTAGGTATTATAACTTTTGTAACATCTGACACAACCAAAACATTAACTTTCTCATTGGACGGATCTGTACAAGATAGTCATTTTACAACACCTTGGGTAATCTTACACGATGATTTGGCCGGGTTACAAGGTGGCACTAATGAAGAATATTTTCACTTAACTACATCTGAATATACCGCTAACGGTACAGGTACGTTTATACGCCAATCTGGCGCAACGTTGATAACACCAAATGTAGGTGTAGCGTCTGGAACAAGTTTATCTGTCACTGGAAATATATCTAGTGGTAATGCTAATTTAGGTAATCTTGTTACTGCAAATTATTTTAGTGGTACCTTAACAACAGGTGCACAACCAAATATTACCTCGTTAGGTACGTTGGTCAATTTAACAATTACTGAAAATCTTACTAGTGGTAATGCAAATTTAGGTAATCTTGCTACTGCAAATTATTTTAGCGGGAATGGTAGTTTATTAACAAGCATAAATGGTTCTAATATAACCGGCACTATAGCAAATGCAAATTATAGCACGTATGCAGGTACTGTGTTAACAAATGCTCAACCAAATATTACAAGTGTAGGCACATTGGATGGTTTAACTATAACTGGTAATTTAGTTGTAAATGGCAATGTAACAGTTGACGGATCTAATAGTAATCTTAGTGTAACTAATCTTACTGTACAAGATAATACAATTGATATTAGTGCCGAAACAATAGGAACACCTAGTAATAACGCTGGAATCAGAGTTATTAGAGGGGATGAATTAGCTGTACAACTTAGATGGAATGAATCACAAACTGCATGGCAATTTACAAATGACGGAGTAAACTATCAACAAATAGTTGGTAAAGATACTACTACTGGTAATGTTTCAGTAGGTAATATCTCTGCGGGTAATTTAGTATCCGCTACTTATTTTAGTGGTAATGGTAGTTTATTAACAAGTATAACCGGTGCTAACATAACTGGTACAGTTGCAAATGCAAATTATAGCACATATGCAGGTACTGTAATTACTGCGGCACAGCCTAATATTACAAGTGTTGGTACATTAGTAAACACTACATTGGGTTCAAGTAACTCACTAAGCGGTGGTAATTTAGTAAGTGCTACCTATCTAACAGGCACCTTAACTACAGCAGTACAACCTAATGTTACTTCATTGGGTTCATTATCTGGATTAACAGTTAGTAACGTGTCTGGGATTGTTGATTTTAATATAACTTCTAATGTAACACTAGGCGCGGTAGGCAATTTGCATATCTCAGGTGGCACATCTGGTTATGTGTTACGTACTGATGGAAGTGGAGTATTATCTTGGGTTAACCCTGCATCAGCTGGTTTAGCAGGAAGTAACACGCAGATTCAATTTAATGATAATAGTAGCTTTGGCGCAGATGCTAATCTTACATTTGACAAATCAACTGATACTTTAGGAACTAAAAATATAGTATTAGAAGGACCTGGAAGTTTAACAGGTGGTAACTTAGTAAGTGCTAATTACTTGACCGGGACACTAATCACTGCACTTCAACCAAATATTACTTCGGTTGGTACATTGGCAAATTTAAGTGTAGGCGGTGATGCGGTAGTTGCCGGGAATTTCACTGTTACCGGTACTACTACTTTTATTAATGTAGATTCACTTAAAGTACAAGATCCAATTATTGAGTTAGGTGGCGGAGCTAATGGCACGCCGCTAATAACAAACGACGGTAAGGATCGCGGTTCATTATTACATTACTACAACACCGGTGTAATTGATGCATTCATGGGATGGGATAATAGTAATGCTGAATTTGCATTTGGCAGTAATGTATCTGTCTCAAGTGAAGTAGTAACATTTAATAGTTTTGGAAATATACGTGCTAACTATTTCTTGGGCAATGGAAGTCAATTAACTGGTATTATAGGTAATGCAAATTATAGTACATACGCTGGAACAGTAATTACAGCCGCACAACCAAACATTACATCAGTTGGTACACTAGTAAACACAACATTGGGTGCAAGTAACTCATTCACTGGCGGTAACTTAGTAAGTGCTACCTATTTAACCGGTACATTAACAACAGAGGCTCAACCAAACATCACAAGTGTTGGTACATTAGTAAGTTTATCAGTGACAGGCAATGTTACTAGTGGTAATGCTAATTTAGGTAATTTAGTAACTGCTACATATTTCAGTGGTAATGGTATATTAATATCTGATATTGCAGGTGCAAATGTATCGGGTCAAGTGGGAAATGCATTAGTAGCTGGTACAGTTTATACTAATGCTCAACCAAATATCACAAGTGTTGGCTCTTTGTCAGGATTGACAGTAAGCAATACGACAGGAGTTGTTAATTTTACTACTACTGCCAATGTTACATTAGGTGCAGTTGCTAACTTACATATATCAGGTGGAACATCAGGTGCGGTGTTATCTACTGACGGATCGGGAGTATTGACTTGGATCTCATCAGGATCAGTGGGAGTTGCAGGCACAGACACTCAAATTCAATTTAATGATGTTGGTAATTTTGGTGCAGATGGTAACTTTACATTCGCTAAATCAACTAGTACTTTATCTACAAAAAATATTACTCTGCAAGGCACAGGAAATTTAACAGGCGGTAACTTAGTAAGTGCTAATTATCTAACTGGCACATTAACTACACCTGTGCAACCTAATATTACAAGTGTTGGTACACTAGTAAGTTTAAGTGTAACTGGTAATATTACTAGTGGTAATGCTAATTTAGGTAATCTTGTAACATCAAATTATTTCACTGGTACGCTAACTACAAAAATTCAACCTAATATTACATCAGTTGGTACATTAACTGAATTAACTGTTGATGGATTGACAAATTTAGGTGATGTTGGTAATTTGACTATTACCGGAGGCACTGCCGGGTATTCATTAACGACAGATGGTTACGGTGTTTTATCATGGCAAGCTGGTTCAGGAAGTGGCGGAGGTTTTGTTTCTATTATTAGAAACAGTTTCACTGGTAACGGGGTTCAAACTAATTTCAATCTAAGTTCTACGCCAACAGGTGAAGCCGCACTATTAGTTAATTTGAATGGTTTGATTCAGTTAGATACTACTTACAGCTTAAGTGGTAGTACATTAATTTTTAGTACAGCACCGGCAGCTGGAGCAAAAATTGAAGTTACTGTATATGGTGCATTAGCAATAACTGAAACTGATACACAAATATTATTTATTAGTGGTACTTCTTTAAGTGGATCTGCTAATTTTACTTTTGACAACACAACTAATACATTAAGCACAACAAGAGTATCTGCAACAGGTAATGTAAGTGCAGGAAATATTAAAACCAATAATTTGTTATATGCAAACGGTGATCCATATGTGTTCACTACTTCAGCAGCTGGATCAGACACCCAAGTACAGTATAACAATGGTACAGCGTTTGGAGCCAGTGCTAACTTCACATTTAATAATACAACTAAAACACTTACCGTAGACAAAATAACTGCAAATGGTGCTGGAATAACATACATTACTGGTGCTAACGTAAATGGTAACGTTACAAGTGCAGTTCAGGCTCACTACGCAAATATTGCTAACTCAGTAGCTGGTAGTAATGTCAGTGGGCAAGTGGGTAATGCATTAGTTGCAGGTACTGTATATACTAACGCACAACCAAACATCACAAGTGTTGGCACTTTAGTAAGTCTAAGTGTAAGTGGTGATGCTACTGTAACTGGTAATTTTACTGTAGGTGGAAATACAACTTACATTAATGTAGAAACATTTAGAGTCGAGGATCCGATCATTGAATTAGGTGGTGGAGTAAATGGTGCACCATTAGTAAGCAATGATGGTAAAGATCGTGGTACATTATTACATTACTATACGACCGGTGTTGTTGATGCATACATGGGTTGGGATAACTCAAATGCTGAATTTGCGTTTGGTAGCAATGTTTCTGTTTCTAGTGAAGTCGTAACATTCAATAATTTTGGTAATATTCGTGCAAATTATTTTATTGGTAATGGTGCAACATTAACGTATATCACGGGTAGTACGGTAAACGGTAATGTAGCTAGCGCAGTTCAGAGTCATTATGCAAATATTGCAAACTCAGTAGCAGGTAGTAATGTAAGTGGGCAAGTAGGCAATGCATTAGTAGCCGGTACAGTATATACAAATGCTCAGCCAAATATTACATCAGTTGGTACACTAAGTAGTTTAACTGTAACTGCAAATATTACATCAGGTAATGCTAGCTTAGGTAACTTAGCATCAGCTACATATTTTAGTGGTAATGGTATATTCATCTCTAACATTGCCGGAGCAAATGTATCTGGTAATGTCACAAGTGCAGTTCAGGCTCATTATGCAAATATCGCTAATTCAGTAAGTGGTAGTAACGTATCAGGACAAGTAGGTAACGCACTGGTAGCAGGTACAGTATATACAAATGCCCAACCAAATATCACAAGTGTTGGTACATTAACAAGTTTAAGTGTAACAGGTAATGTTACAAGTGGAAACGCTAATTTAGGTAATCTTGTAACTGCTAATTTCTTTAGTGGTGACGGCGGATATTTAAGTAATTTACAAATTTCTAGTGCAACAGTAGCAAATGCAAATTATGCTAATTTTGCAGGTACAGCATTTAGTGTAACTGGTTCTAATGTATCAGGACAAGTAGGTAACGCACTGGTAGCAGGTACAGTTTATACTAATGCACAACCAAATATTACATCAGTTGGTACACTAACAAGCCTAACTATAACGGGTAATATCACAAGTGGTAACGCTGATTTAGGTAACTTAGCTACAGCAAGTTATTTCAGTGGCAATGGTGTATACTTATCAACTATTACCGGTGCTAATGTAAGCGGTAACGTCACAAGTGCAGTACGTAGTCATTTTGCAAATATTGCTAATTATGTACTTGGATCCGATGTATCAGGTGCTGTAGCTAATGCAAATTATGCAACATGGTCAGGCATATCTTTTGAATCATTTGCGGTCTCCGGTCCAAACGTTGTGGGCGGCGTAGCGAATGCAAATTATGCAACATATTCAGGTAGTGCATTTAGTGTAACTGGATCTAACGTAAGTGGTCAAGTTGGTAATGCATTAGTTGCTGGAACAGTATATACAAACGCACAACCAAATATCACAAGTGTTGGTGCTCTAACAAGTTTATCAGTAAGCAACGCAACAGGTATTGTTGATTTTACAACTACTGCAAATGTTACTTTAGGTAATGTAAGCAATCTACATATAACAGGTGGAACTGCAGGATATGTATTAAAAACAGACGGTGCTGGAAATCTAAGTTGGGGTATTGATACTTCTGCTGCCGGTGGAAATACGACTGAAATACAGTTTAATGACAGCGGTTCTTTAAACGGCAATACTAAGTTAACATTTGATAAAACTACTGGATTACTAACAGTAACTGGAAATATAGCAACAACTAATGCTAATTTAGGTAATTTAGTAACTGCTAATTATTTTACTGGCGACGGCAGTTACTTAACTAATATTACTGGCGCTAATGTTACAGGCAATGTTTCAATTGCTGTACAAAGTCACTATGCAAACATAGCGAACTCAGTAGCAGGCTCTAATGTTAGTGGACAAGTCAGTAATGCATTGGTTGCTGGCACAGTATATACAAACGCACAACCAAATATAACTTCAGTTGGTACACTAACAAGTTTAGATATTACGGGTAATATTACATCAGGTAATGCTAATCTTGGTAATTTAGTAACTGCTACATATTTCAGTGGTAATGGTAGTTTATTAACTGGTCTACCTGCAGGATATGCAAACAGTAACGTAGCCGCGTATTTACCAACTTACACCGGTAACGTATCTGCAAACTATTTCATTGGAAATGGCAGTACATTAACATATATAACCGGTGCTAATGTAACAGGTAATGTTACCAGCGCAGTACAAAGTCATTTTGCAAATATTGCCAACTCAGTAGACGGTTCTAATGTATCAGGACAAGTAGGCAACGCATTGGTAGCTGGTACTGTGTATACAAATGCTCAACCAAATATTACTTCAGTTGGTACGCTAACAAGCCTAACTGTAACGGGTAATATTACAAGTGGTAATGCTAGTTTAGGTAATCTTGCAACTGCAACATATTTCAGTGGTGACGGTAGTTTGTTGACAGGATTGCCTGCGGGATATGCAAACAGCAACGTAGCCGCATATCTACCGACATACACCGGTAATGTCTCTGCTAACTATTTCATTGGAAATGGCGCAACATTAACTTATATAACTGGCGCCAATGTTAACGGTAATGTAACTAGCGCAATCCAAAGTCACTATGCAAATATAGCTAACTCAGTAGCTGGGCCTAACGTTTCTGGACAAGTGGCCAACGCACTAGTTGCAGGTACCGTTTACACTAACGCACAGCCAAATATCACATCATTGGGCACATTAACTGCATTGACTGTTAATGGGATAACTACTCTCGGTACAGTAGGAAATGTAAAGATTTCAGGCGGTACATCAGGATATGTACTAACAACAAACGGATCCGGTGATGTAAGCTGGCAAGCAAGCGGTGGAAGTGCAGGTCCTGGATTCGTCAACATTATTAAAAATAGCTATGTAGCTGATGGGTCGCAGACAGCATTCATACTAACTACAACTCCTGCAAGTGAAGATGCAATTTTAGTTAATATTGATGGTATATTACAACAGGATGCGGCTTATACACTATCTGGTTCTACTGTTACTATGGCCAGCGCACCATATTTAGGGGAAGTAGTTGAAGTTACAGTTTACGGGACATTGGGATTAGGAGCAAATACACAAGTAATCTTTAATGATGCTGGAAATGTTGGGGCAACTTCTAATTTTATATTCAACAAAACAACTAATTTGTTGACAGTTTCAAATGCAACAGTATCATCTGGGCTGATAACACTAGACACTGGAACGATAAATGTATCTTCTGGAAATGCTACTATTTTCACATCCGGAATATCAAATATTACAGTGGGAGGTACATCAAGTAATGTCATTTCTCAGGGTAATCTATCAGCTAAAAACTATAGCACAACTGGAAATCTAACAGTTACTGACACCGGTACGATTACCAGCTTGAAAGTTAATGATTTATATAGCAATAGAACCCCGGTAAATGTATCAACTAACACCGTAATTGATAGCTTCCCGGTAAATAAGTACAGATCAGCTAAATACACTATGAGAGTGAATAGTGACGACGGCTATCAGGCTGTTGAAGTATTATTAATACATGACGGTTCAGACAGTTTTGTCACAATTTATGGAAGCATAACTACTTCAGGTACTGAGATTATTTCGTTATCAAGTAGTATATTATCGGGGGCAGTAAGAGTGTTGGCTACGACCACATCAACCAACACTACAGTTAATTTAATGGCAACTTATGTGGCAGATTAAGGAAAATTTATAATGACAACTAGATATTTTAACGTCAAGGGTGGACTTCAAACAGGTAATGTGGTAATTGAAGCCGCATCAGGTAATTTTAATAGTGTTGGTAACATTACTATAATTAGTACTGCTTCTGCTAATTTAGGTAATGCTGCAACAGCAAATTACTTTGTTGGTAACGGTATATTTCTATCTAATACCGCTGGCGCTAACGTCAGTGGTCAAGTAGGAAATGCATTAATAGCAGGTACTGTTTATACGAATGCACAACCCAATATTACTAGTGTTGGTACACTAGTAAACACTACATTAGGAAGTGCAAATAGCTTTACCGGTGGTAACTTAGTAAGTGCTACTTATCTAACCGGTACTCTAACAACTGCGGCTCAAACCAATATTACTAGTGTTGGTACACTAACAAGTTTATCAGTAACTGGTAATATTACAAGTGGTAATGCTGATTTGGGTAACTTAGCAACAGCAAGTTATTTCAGTGGTAATGGTATTTTTATATCTAACATAGCTGGTGCGAATGTTTCAGGTACTGTAGCCAATGCAACTTATGCAACAAGTGCGGGTAGTGCTACAACAGCAGCCACTGTCACAACCAATGCACAACCAAATATCACTTCAGTAGGTACATTAAACGGATTAACATCGACCGCTACAGTAAACTTCACTACTGCAAGTAATGTCAGTTTGGGTGCTATTGGTAATTTACATATTACGGGCGGAGCATCTGGATATGTTTTACAAACAGATGGTTCTGGTGGATTATCATTCGTAAGTGCCGGATCTACTGGTATTGCAGGTTCTAATACACAAGTTCAATTTAATGACACTGGTAGTTTTGGTGCTAGTGCTAATTTCGCATTTGACAAATCAACCAAAGTATTAACAGTAGATAAAATAACAGCAAACGGTGCTGGACTTACATCTATTACTGGTGCTAATGTAACCGGTACTGTTGCAAATGCAACATACGCGGATAATGCAGGCAGTGCAACGACAGCGGGTAGTGCAACAACTGCAGGCAGCGCAACGACAGCCGGAACAGTTACAACCAATGCCCAACCAAATATTACAAGTTTGGGTACATTAGCAAGTTTAGTTGTTAGCAGTACTGCTAACGTTGGTACGTTGAATGCAAGCGCCGCTAATTTTAGTGGTAATGTTAATTTAAATGCAAATTATATTAATAACCTTGGATATCCAAGTGTATCTACTGATGCGGCGTCTAAAGCATATGTTGATACAATGTCATCAACTCATATTGCATATCACCAACCAGTCGCAGTCGCAACTACAACTACACTAGCAGTAGCTACAAGTGGTACAATTTCTTATAATAATGGTACTGCAGGTGTTAATGCCAACATAACAACAACTGGTACATTCTTATTAATTGACGGAGCTAATGTACAAACAGTAGGTACTCGTATTTTAGTCAAAGATGAAGCTAATGCAGCTCTTAACGGTGTATATGAATATACAAGTCCAACTGTTATTACTAGAACAGCAGATGCTGATGAATATGGACCAGATAGTGCAACACAATTAAGTATTAATGATTATTTCTTTGTTCAAGGTGGTATAGTTAATGAAGGTTCTAGCTACATTGTTAGTGCTCCAACTGGTACTATCACATTTGGTACATCAAATATTACTTTTTCTCAGTTCAGTACATCGCAAGTTTATGATGCTGGTACTGGATTAACATTAACTGGTACTACTTTTAGTGTTAATGCAAGTCAGACACAAATTACAAGTGTAGGTACATTAACAAGTTTATCTGTAACTGGTAACATTACTAGTGGTAATGCTGATTTAGGTAACTTAGCAACAGCAAGTTATTTTACTGGTACGTTAACAACGGCCGCACAACCAAATATAACATCAGTTGGTACATTGGCAAGTTTATCAGTAACAGGTAATGTTTCAAGTGGTAATGCTAATTTAGGTAACTTAGCAACAGCAAGTTATTTCAGTGGCAATGGTATATTCATCTCTAATATTGCAGGTGCTAACGTATCAGGTA
>Ga0078894_10002591_pt1 | contig 13708 bp, 17 predicted proteins | sample LauGreSu1BDMLBSD_2_FD_67506 | JGI IMG/M metagenome (GOLD analysis project Ga0078894, IMG submission 67506) | Freshwater lake microbial communities from Lake Michigan, USA - Su13.BD.MLB.SD (version 4) (version 4) | ecosystem: Environmental > Aquatic > Freshwater > Lake | place: Lake Michigan...
ATATTGATTTAATATTGATTAATATTGATTAATATTAATTAATATTGATTTAATAATAATTTAAAGACATATATACATAAATATAAATACAAAATGAATAATATTGTAATCACAAATGAACGTATTTTAAATTTTTTTAAATCAAATACTTCTCTCGATCCTGAAAGTTCTTTTTTATTTTTTGTTGAACTGCTTGAAAGGTTTGGTGATAATATTGTTAATAATATAAACTCCACACTTAATAAACAAATACTTGAAGGTTTAAATAACACAAACACACTTTTAAAAAATATTGATACTAATGTTACCAAAATTAATTCAGATATTACAACTTCTCTCTTTATTAAGATGATTGAAATTAAAAAAGAATATATTGAAGATATTAAAAATATATTTTCAACAAATACAGTAAATACAAATGAAAAATTAACAACAACTATTGAAAAAAGTAACGAACACTTAATTGATAAAACAAAACTCTTATTAAATGAAATAATTCCAAAAAATAATAATGCAATGTATTCTTCTTTAAATGAAAAGATTCAAACCTTTCAAAAAAATATAGAAACTGAAACAAATAAGATTGTTGAACTTATTGAAAATAAAGAGGATGATGATTCTGTTAAAAATTATATTGATTCTATTGATTTAAAGTTCTCTCAATTATTGCAAAATATTCAACAACCTATTCATATGTACATTAACTCAAGTGAAGAGAAAATAAATAAAAATATTAATGAAATTATAAACATAACTAAAGAAAATATGGGTGTTCAAACTAAACTATACAGTGAAATGAATGACTTTTTATCAAAATACCGTATTTCAAACTATAAAGGAAATTTCTCTGAAAATCAATTATTTAATATTTTGAATGAGATGTTTCCTTCTGCTGAAGTATTAAACACATCTAAACTAACTGCATCTGGTGATATTATCATGAAAAGAATTGGAAAACCTATAATTATGTTTGAAAATAAAGACTATCAAGAGAAAATCTATAAAGATGAAATTGACAAGTTCATTAGAGACATTGAAAACATAAAAACACATGGTATTTTTTTATCACAAAGATCTGGAATTGCAAATAAAAATAATTTCCATATTGAATGTCATAAAGGTTCTATTCTTGTATATATACATTTTGTAGATTATTCGAGAGAAAAGATACAAATAGCTATTGATATTATTGATAATCTTGAACCTAAATTGAGAGAAAGTAACACTAAGGAATTTTCAATTGATAAAGAAACACTTGATGAACTATACAAAGAATTTCAAAACATTGCCATTCAAAAAGATAACTTAATTGGACTACAAAAAGATTATACTAAAAAAATTACTTCTATTCTCGATGAAATAAAGTTTCCATATCTTGAAAAACTATTATCAAGTCATTATACAAATAATATTAATGTGAATAAACTCAGCAATGTCCTTATTTGTGATTGTTGTAATGTTTATACTTGTACAACTATTAAACAAATGTCATGTCATAAAAGAGGTTGTACTAAAAAAGCTATTGAAATAAAAACAGAAACAAAAAAATAAACAAAATATTTATTAAAACTTAAAACTATTTTATTAATTAGATACAAATGCAACTAATTAATAAATGGAAAAACCTTCCAAATGAACTCATTAACCTTATTCTCGACTATTCAAATGTTGTACTCTACAGAAATGGAGTCTATATTAACAGAATTCCCAAAAATGACCCTCGTTATGACCTATTAAAAACCATAAAATTACCAATATATTCTAATTATTACACTCTGATTCGTTTATTTAATTATGAAAATAATGTATTCATATATATCTACTACTATAACTACGATCAACTTCTCGGTAAAGGTCATAAATCATATGACTTATTATACAAATCCAGCTCAACTTATGAAAAATATAAGTTTGATGCTAACAGTATTTGGAGAAAATATGTAGATTATAGTATGTAGATTATGATTATGATTATACATTATTTGACATAAAATATTCCATTGTTTTTATTAACCCTTCCTTCAAATCTATCATTGGTTCAAAACACAATTTCTCTCGAGCTAATGTTATATCAGGCCTTCTTTGTTGAGGATCATTTTCTGTTGAATTCAAAAATAAAACATTCAACTCTTGATTTGTTATTTCTTCCATCTTCTTAACCAACTCAAGCAATGTAAATTCACAATATGGATTCCCCAAATTAATTGGACCATTTTCATCGCTTTTCATCATACTCAATATTCCTTCAATCAAATCACTTATATAACAAAAACTCCTTGTTTGTAACCCATTTCCATAAATCTTCAACACCTCTTTTCTCATTATTTGTTTTATAAAATTTGTTATTACACGACCATCATTTATATCCATATTTGGACCATAAGTATTAAAAATGCGTATTATTTTCGCATTTATTCCATATTTCTTTCTGTATTCATATATCAAAGTCTCTGCAACCCTTTTTCCTTCATCATAACAACTACGACAACCAACCGTATTTACATTTCCATAATATGTTTCTGGTTGTGGATTCACTAATGGATCGCCATAAACCTCCGAGGTTGAACTAAATAAAACCTTACTATTATGCTTCTTTGCTAACTCTAAAATATTTCGGGTACCTATAAAACAGGTGTCTAAGGTTTCTATTGAATATACCATATATTTATCCGGACTTGCAATACATGCTAAATGATAAATTTCATCTATTTTTTCAATACTTTTCACTTTTTCATCATCCAATAAATGAACCACATTTTGTAAAATAAAATGAAACCTTTTATTACTTACTAACGATTTTATATTTATCATCTTTCCAGTTATTAAGTTATCTAAACAATAGACCACATTTTTTGAATCTTCTAACAACTTTTTACACAAATGACTCCCTATAAATCCTACTCCTCCAGTTACTAATATAACTTTTCTCTCTTTTTCAAGTTCTAAAATGTCCAAATTATCCATAATATTTTATATTTTATTTTTTTCACAAATTTATTACGAGCTTATTTTATTTCTAAATATTTTTACACCTTTTCTCATTAAAAAATCCGTTTTTCTCTTAAAATAAAAATATATTTATACATATTATAATGGGTTGCAATTATTACATTTATAATTATTTAGAAATACAACATATTAATGGATTATCTTATTATGAGCTTCCTACTATTCGTGGTTATTACTGCGATTTAGAATGTGGAGTTTGTGATAGTGATGATGATGAAAATGATTATTATTATAATTCAACAGAATACAAAACATTATATGAAAATATGAAAAAAATATGTTTAACACCAAGGAAACCAGTTGTAATTTATAATAATAATTCATTTATATCACCAAAACTTGAAATGAAATACTTACCAATGATTCAAAATAAAATAAACAAAAAAAATATGGAAAAACGCACTCATTATAAAGACACTGGTATTTTTATAAGAGGAAAACGTGCTCATTATAAAGACACTGGAAACTTTACAAGAATAGAAGAAATAATAAGTGTTGTAAAAAAAGAAGAACGAAATGACCCTTATGAAAGAAAATAAATTATATTTATACAAAAATAGGGTGTAAATGAGAAAATGTGTTATTATATTATTATTTCACAATAAACATAATAAAGCTTTATTATTTAGATAATATATTATATAGTAATTAAATATGAACATCTCTGACTCAAACAATATATTTATTAAGTGCCATGAATCTGAATTCTCCTTTGATTCAAAATCATACATTGTACTTATCGAAAATATTATTATAGGTTTTATTTCCTTCTTGAATATTTTTTACAAATTACAAATGGAAGATTGTGATGAAGGAACTTTTGCCCATATGCATCTTAAAAAAATTAATACATTTATTGAGGACTTTAAACTTATTGATAATAGTAATACTGATATAAACAAACTTGAATATTATGACAATCAAATATCTATTTACAAAGATTCATTTGATTATTTTAACATGAATTTTATTATTGATTTTTGTAAAATTATGACAAAAACTCCATTTTTAGATGATAATACTGTTTATAAGTGTTTTACTGTAATTAAATTAGCAGCTCCATTTGTAAAAACAATGATTAAAGAAGATTTTAGTTCTTTATATGACTGTTTTAACAATGCATACTCAAATAATTCATCAGTATCATTTGGTTTCACTGTTTAGATTAATTTGTTAGTTGGATTTTTATATAATCTTATTATATATGCTTCTTGAAAATATAGATAGAGAACTTGTACCTGATTACAATAAACCAGATGAACCACATCTTGGAGGTGGTTTCAGAAGAAAAAGGAGAAGAACCAGGAAAACCATGAAAACAAGAAAATCAAGGAAATCAAGGAAAACAAGAAAATCCAGAAAAAGATTTTAGAATAAAATAAGTTAAAAACTTCATTTCTTTATTATATATTAAATAAATGAAGGTTCTCATATATGGAGCACGCGGATGGATTGGTTCTCAATTTACCAATATTTTAATAAAAAACAATATTGAATATAAAGAAGGATTATCAAGAGTGGATGATTTTGACTCATTAATAGATGAATTCGACACTTATGAACCTTCACATGTAGTTTCATTTATTGGAAGAACTCACGGAAAAATCGGAAATAAGGTTTATTCAACAATTGACTATTTAGAACAAGAAGGAAAACTATTTGAAAATGTAAGAGACAATCTTTTCTCTCCTCTTATTCTTTCCCGTATTTGTGAAAAAAGATTGATTCATTTTACATATTTAGGAACTGGTTGTATTTTCAAATATGATGATGATCATCCATTTGGACTTGAAGAAAATGGATTTACTGAAGAAAGTCTCCCAAATTTCTTTGGTTCATCTTATTCAATTGTAAAAGGATTTACTGATAGACTGATGCACGATTTTGATAATAATGTTCTTAATCTAAGAATTAGAATGCCTATTACTGAATCATACAACCCTCGTAATTTTATTACTAAAATAACCACTTATGAAAAAATATGTTCTATTCCAAATTCAATGACTGTTCTTCCTGAACTTCTTCCAATTGCACTTGAAATGATGAAACAAGGAATCACAGGAACAATGAATTTTACAAATCCCGGTTTAATTAGTCATAATGAAATTCTTGAAATGTATAAAGAAATTGTGGATCCATCTTTTACATGGAAAAACTTCTCTCAAGAAGAACAAAGAAAAATACTTGCATCTGATAGATCTAATAATTATTTGGATACAACAACTCTTGAAACAATGTTTCCTAATGTATCTAATATTAAAGATGCTGTCAGAAATTGTTTAATTCAATATAAACAAAGTATTCCTGAAAATATTGTAAAAAAAGAACCTATTAATCTTCTTATTACTGGAGGATGCGGATTTATTGGAAGTAATTTCATTAATTACTACTTTCCTCAAAATAAGATTGATAAATTAATTAATTTTGATGCAATGTATTATTGTGCAGATGAGAGAAACGTCCATAAAAATATAAGAGAAGACCCAAAATACTTCTTTATTAAGGGAAATCTTGACAATTCTCAGTTAGTTGAGTTTGTTATTAATACTCACCAAATTACGCATGTTATTCACTTTGCAGCTCAGTCTCATGTTCAAAACTCATTTGAGGATTCCATTAAATTCACTCATGATAATATTTTAGCTACGCATACTCTTCTCGAATGTTGTAGAAAATATGGCAAAATTGTTAAATTTATTCATGTTTCAACAGATGAAGTTTATGGCGAATCAATGCTTTCTATTAATGAAAAACACAAAACAGAACATTCTATATTGTGTCCAACAAATCCTTATGCTGCAACAAAGGCTGGTGCTGAATTAATTGCTCAATCATACAACCATTCTTATAAAATGCCCATTATTATTACTCGTGGAAATAATGTTTATGGTCCTAATCAGTATCCTGAGAAACTAATTCCTCTTTTTATAAAGCTTCTTAAAGAAGGGAAAAAGGTTACAATTCAAGGAGATGGTAGCAGTGTAAGAGCATTTTTACATGCATATGATACTGCTCGTGCTTTTGAATGTATTTTGGAAAAGGGGGTTATTGGTGAAATATATAATATTGGCTGTGATTCTGATATGGAATATTCAGTAGATGAAGTTGCAAAATTGTTAATTAAACATATAAAAGGAACTACAGACTATAATAATTGGATTGAGTATATTGAGGATAGACCTTATAATGACAAAAGATATTACATTAGCAATGATAAACTGAAAAACTTGGGCTGGACTATTAAAATAAATTTTTTGGAAGGTATTCTTAGTTTAATACGCGAATTTGACCATCCTAAAATTTAATATTCTTTTAGGAAAATGAATATTTTATAGCTTATTATTTTCTAATAATCTATAAAATGAGTAACTCAAAATATAGTGAAATAAATATTGCAGATCCTAATATTGTATATTATTCAAAATTCACATATTTACTTCCTTTTCAAAATATTAAAAATGTAGTGGAATTTTCTCTCAATAACTTCAATGTATCTTCAAATAAAAACAAAGAATTAAACATTATTGATTTAAATAAAACTTATACATGTTCTTTTAATTATGGTGTGTATATTTACTCAATTAATATTAACTATGACACATACAATACGAACTACGAAGTTTTAATAAGTATTTTAAGAAATTGCGCCTTTTTCTGTGATAAACATGTTATTTTATTTGATAAATTAATGAGACTAACAAATGAAATAAAAAATAAAATAAAGTTTGTTATTTCAAAATCTCAGTCTCAAATATCTACATCTCCATCTCCTCCTTCTTCCCCCATTTCTGAATATTTATAATTTTTATATATAATAATAATAGAGAGAATGAATAATATTCAAAAAAGATTTTTATTATTTCTGGTTGGTTGTATTGGTGTTCGTTTTTTATTTGTTTATCTTGCTAAAAATGCATCCACATATTATTTGAGAATAATGGGGTTTTTAGCTTTATTACCTGCAATTGGATTTATTTATCTATTTTTGACAGGTAAAAGAAAAACTGGTCCAGAAGTGTTTGGAGACAAAATATGGTGGAACAATTTAAGACCTGTTCATTCGGTACTTTATTTCTTATTTGCCTATTTTGCAATAAATGGAAGGAGACAAGCATGGCGTTATTTGTTATATGATGTATTAATTGGTCTTTTTAGTTTTTTAGGATATCACTATACAATGGGCGATTTCAAAAAACTCATATAATATTAATATTTTCTCTCAAATATTATTTAGAGACATTATTATATATATATCATAAAATATATGATGTGCTATTTGAAAGACGTTGTTAGAAGAATAAACAATAACCAATTTGTTAAAAGATTGAGTCAAAACAGTTTTATTATTAATGAACATTTACCTATTTGTTCAAACTGTATTTATTATCAAAAATATATTAGTCCAATAGCTAAAATAGAAGATAATGAACTAAGCAGATGTCAAAAGTTCGGTCATAAGAATCTGATTGATGGAACAATTATATATAATCATACAATTTTTACAAGAAATTCCGATTCTTATTGTGGAGAACATGGTAAGTATTTTGTGGATAAAAATGGTATAATTGAGAGAAAGTAAGTTATTATTAACATGCCAAATAGTTATGGTAATAATTTAATGTATATGGTTATAATTTTCTATCAATTGTTATTTCCTTTGAAATGTTTCGAATGATTTTTGCAAAATTCTTTTCATCTTCTTCTTTTGTATATCCTCCCATAGCTTCAAACATAATTTTCTGGTATTTATCATTGACTTTAGATTCTGGATCCTTGTACTCTGGGTTTTCTTCTCTCCAATCCTGGATTCGTAAGAAGTTTTTAAAAGCAATTTTGTTAATGGTCTTTTTCATAACTTCTTTATTTTCATCATCTTTTTTCCAGGTATTTTCTTCTTTTACATAGAGAATTTCTCTCTTTAAATCACTGCAATGAAACGGTCTTTTACAAATATCCAACATTTTGAGATTTTTAAGAAATATCTTGGATATTCCTTCAATGAAACCATGAGTGCCAAATCGCTCAACATCGTCCATAGTTATTTTGAGAGAATCAATGAACTCATTTATGGTTAAGGCGTCTTTACACTTTTCATTTAAAAATAGTTGTAAATTGAATGTGTTATTGCTGTTATAGCTATTTATATTGTTATTATTAGACCCTACATTTTTGGATAATTCTAAAATTTGATTATTTTGTTCAATTAACATTTTTTGAAAGTCTTTATTTTGTTTAACTAATTCAAAAATTATACTTGTTAAATTATCTAATTGATTATTATCATCTTCATCCTCATTAAATAATTCACTTAATGTAATATTTTGATTATCTTCGCTTTTTTCACTTATATTATCATTAATATTATCATTAATATTCTGAATATTATCATTAGTATTATTTAATTTACAATTTTTTAAATGCTTCCATAAACCATTATTAGTAACATATTTCTTACCACATAAACAAAAATAGTTTGGGGATTTTTTTGGGATTTTTTCATTTCCATTTACACGACATTTATGTTTATCAGTTAAACAATGTTTTAAATAATCTTTCTTATTACGGGTATTATAGTCACAAATTTCACATAAAAAAATTTGGGGATTTTTGGGGATTTTTTTTATTTCCATTTTTACTAAAATAATAAAATAAAAAAATCCTCATTTTTTACTTAAAAAGATTCTTTAAGTTATCTTTTAAAATATATATTTAAGGTACTTAAAGGGAGTTTCTCTCTTTTTGGGGATTTTTATGATTTCCATCCTTACTTATAAAAATATTTTTATATTTTAAAGATTATATTTACATCTTTACAATTTAACATTTTTTATATAATTATTTTTCTTATCGTGTGGGGATTTTTTTCGTTTCCATTTGGGATTTTTTTCGTTTCCAAATAAAAAATCCCCAAAATTTCAAAAAAAATTATCGTCACAAATTTTTAAAAATTTTTTCAAAAACCTTACGCTAAAAATTTTTTCAGTCACAAAAATGGCTTTTTCAAGACTTTTTTGGAAAAATGAAAATTGGACATTCCAAAAATGTCCATTTTTCAAAATCCTGGGGACTTTTTAGATTCCATTTTTTGAAAAGTTCTTTAAGTCTCTTTTTAATATATATATTTAAAGTACTTAAAGACACTTTTATCAATAATTAGTATTACACCTTTTCTCATTTAAAATGCCCATTATATATCTAATTTAAAAGTAGTATCTTCACTATTTTGTTGTATTTTTTTGTATCCAAGAGACAATAATTTATTTGACAGTTCATCGTATTTAATTCCTACTTTAAATAATCCATCCATATGTTTATGTTCAAACATAATTTGTTTAGGTTTAATTTCAAAATTATAATTCATTAAAATTGTATAGTCGTGTCCTTCTGTATCGGTATGTAATAAATCAATTTCACGTATATTATATTCTTTTACTATTTCATTAATTGTAGTAGTTTTAACAGTTATTTTTTCAACTAATAAATTATGAATATGCCCTAAAGCATGGTCTTTATTAACAGATGCGAGTTGTGAAGCCCAAAATGGTAATTTTGAAAAATCGTTTTTTTCTGAAGGAATTGTCATTTCAATTTCTCCAATAAAATTACTAACTGCTTTATTTATAAAAATTATATTGTGGTTGTTATAAAATTTTTTATTGTAGTTATTTTTCAATTGTTTGAACAAAAATGGAACTGGTTCAACTAATATCAATTTAGTATCCTTATCAACTATATTAAATATAGGGTCATTACTTGTATTCCCTACATGAGAACCAATTTGAATAATTGTTTTCATATAATATAATATTATAAAATATTTTAACGGATAATATATATAATAATGGGCGTTTTAAATGAGAAAAGGTGTAAAGAATTTACGGGAAATTATTTCCAAAAATTTCCAAAATAAAATATCGTCTGAACTTTTTTTATTAATTATTTTTTTATTATGTTTCTCAATGTGAAACTAAATACATATTTTAAGTTACGCTTTTTTACGGAAAAAAATTTCCGTAAATTTCCTTTAATAGAAAAATGTCCATTTTTCAAAAATTGCAAAAAAAGAGAGAAAATATTCTTTAAGTCCCTTTTTAAAATATATATTTAAGGTACTTAAAGACACTTTTCTCTCTTTTTAGAATTATGGAAATTTTTTTATTTATATTATATATATGAATATAAATGAAAATGATGATGATATTCCAGCTCCAATTGCAGCATATAATGACCAATTATTAGGAGACTTTGATGATAATGGAGCCCCAAGACCATATCCTGGAGAAAATAGAGAAGATTTTAAAATGCGTTCAGTTCAACATTTTATGGATACTATGGGAATAAGTTTTGAAGATGCTTTACAACTTGCTAATAATATTGAAGAAGCTGAAATTTCTCAAATGAGTAAAATTAAATACGACCAGCAAATTAATAATTTAATGAATGAAAACATCTTTATGGAAGAACAACGTAAATTAAAGAAACAAGAATTTGATAAGAAAATAGAACAAATGCCTAATAAGAAGGATGCATTATTTAGTAAAGTTATTAATTTTATGGGAAAATATAGATACAATATGGGAAAAGAAAAAAAGTATTTTGATTTAATAAAAGAAGCACAAAATAGTATAAAAGAATTAGATAATATTGATGAGTATATGGAACTACAAGATTTTTTACATAATGTAATTTTGGATGATAAAAGAAACAAAGATATTATAACATATGATGATATTAGTGAAATAATGGATAATTTTACGTATGTTGGAAAAGAAGATGGAGACGATGACTTTTATTATGGAGGAAGAAGAAAGAGAAGAAATACCCATAAAAGAAGAAAATCAAAGAGCCAAAAAAAGAGAAAATCAAAGACACATAAGAAGAGAAAAGTAAGAAAATCCAGAAAATCCAGAAAATAAATGCAAAATATTGAAACTGAAAATAATTTATATTTATTCAATAATTATAAATATAAATTTATCTTTAGGTATTGCTATTGCTAACATAATACAACAATGAATAAATATAACTTACTTGAGGTTTATTTACTTCACTTTTTACAATGCAAACATCTTTGAAATTATTGTCTATTTTTACAGTTAAATACGTATTATCTGAGAAAAGAGACAATGTTATTATATCGTTTTTTTTATCATATGTAGCATTACTTTTACACTCTAATAATGGCAAACAACTTGTCATTCTCTCAATTCCATCTTCCATTATATAATTATATTATAACAACAAATATTTAAGTTGAAATTTGTATAAAAAAATATATTTAAACTTTATTATTATTATGGATACATTTCCAATTTACTGTTTTTGGACTGGAACTAATCAGATGTCAAATAATAGAATTAATTGTATTAAAAATTTAAAAGAAACAACTGGTGGAGAAATTATTATTGTAAATATAAATAATCTAAATAATTTTATTTTAGATGAACATCCCTTACATGAAGCATACAACTATTTGTCAGAAACACATAAAGCCGATTATTTACGAACCTATTTTATGAATTTTTATGGAGGGGGATATTCCGATATTAAAAAAACAACAGGAAATTGGTCTTCATCCGAAAAGGTATTAATGGATAATAATGAATATTGGATTTGCGGATATAAAGAAATATTTGGAGGTGTTGCATATAAACCTCTTGAAAGTAAATGGAATGAACTTATTGGAAATTGTGCATACATTTGTAAAAAAAATACTCCTCTTACAAATGAATGGTATAATGAAATGATTTTCTTATTAGATTCTAAACTTGAACTATTACGCAAAAATCCAGCAAAACATCCTCAAGATTGTGCTGAAAATAGATGCGGATATCCAATAGAATGGAATGAAATGTTAGGAAGAATATTTCATAAAGTATGCTATAAATATAAAAATCATATACTCAATACATTACCAATTTGCAATTTTTCAGATTATAGATAATCTAACATTCATTTTTATTATTTTTTGTTTTTTCTTGTTTTATTTTTGAGAGAAATATGCCTACAACAATTACATAAAGTCTTTTTACCTTTTTCTCTCTTTAAACTACCTCTAATAAACTTTTCAATTTGAGGTCTATTTTCCAATAATAAATCAACAACATTTCTATAAAAAGAACGAAACTGTCCCCTCATTTTCTTAAGTTTATCAAAAGGAACCCAACGTATTTCCGCCTTTTCAAATATCTTATACTTTTTAAATACACTTGGTTCCAATTTTCTCTGCAAAAATGCCTGATTATTATTATAATAATGCACTAAACATTCATTATATTCCATTGGAAAAACATGTGTTCTATATGTATTCCAATCAACATTATATGTTCCATACTTAGACAACATCTTCTTTAATTCCTTTTCTGTTCCAAGAAATCCGGTTAGTTCTTCAGTTCCTTCTCTGACAGCTGTTTCCATTTGATTCTCATTATTGTCATTTCCTCCTGCAAAATCGCTCCAACCTGGTGTGCTGTCATATTTACTTTCTTTGCCAAATAGAAAGTGAATCTTATTATTATGAATTGTTGTTGGTAAAATTCCTGCTCCCATTAGTCTATATATTATAAATATAAATAAATTTTATAGATTTTTTGGGGTGCCTTTTTTTTAGTGCTTTTTTTTCAGCACTCTAAAAATTGGCCATTTAATTATTGTAGTAAAATAAAATCTTATTTGCTAACTTTGCTCCTCCCTTTTCAGATGGTTCTATTTTTCCATTTAATCCATCATCCTTAAAATCGTCAGCACTAATAAATATTCTATTTAATTCAATCACATCTACATTCATGCTTGTTTTTAGACTGTTTATTTTTGTATTCCACTTTTCAATATAGGGAACTAAGTCTTTATATTGGGGATCTAAAGGATAATATAAATTTAATAATACGATTTTTGCTTCATATACCTGACTCTTCAATGTCTTAATAAATTTCTGGTATTCTCTAAATATAGTATCTAATTTAGAATCATCTATGTTCTTTGTTCTTAGTATATTATTTCCTCCAATTGATACGAAAATAAAAGTATTTGAATTATTTAGATCTTCAGGAACTTGACTAATTTGGCTATATGATGTTGCAATTGTTGCTCCATCTACTGCATAATTGAATGTATTTCCTTCTGTTTTTTGATACAATATTGTTTGAACACTATTTTCTGCATATGCATCATTTTTCAAGATGCTGTCTCCAATTAAAACGATTTTATGATTGTTATATAACTTTGATTTAAAAGATTCTTTACTAAAAAATGGAATATTTATTATTATATAAAATAACAAAAAAGAGAGAAAAAGTATTTGAAAAATCATTATTAGATATAATAAATTTAGAATATTTAATTTGTTTATATTAATTATTTTACACTATAAATATATGACCGATAATAATTGTAGATCTAAAAATAAAGAACCTAAACCATGTAAAACAAATACTGATTATAAAAAACAAGTACTAATATTTCATCCAGATAAAAATATTGGTTGTAACGATGAAGCAACTAAAAAATTTCAAAAGCTTGGAAATTTATGTAAAGATGTAATAAATCAACCATCTACTTCTGCAAATTTTCCTCCACAACCTCCGCCTCAAAAACAAACAAGTCCTTCACCTCCAAAAAATAATAAAAATAAATCAAGTTGGAGTGAAAGATTTTTTAAATATTTTTTTAATTCTAAAGAAAAACCAGCAAGTCCTCCACC
>Ga0078894_10002593_pt1 | contig 13703 bp, 9 predicted proteins | sample LauGreSu1BDMLBSD_2_FD_67506 | JGI IMG/M metagenome (GOLD analysis project Ga0078894, IMG submission 67506) | Freshwater lake microbial communities from Lake Michigan, USA - Su13.BD.MLB.SD (version 4) (version 4) | ecosystem: Environmental > Aquatic > Freshwater > Lake | place: Lake Michigan, USA...
TGCAGGCGGAAACTGTTCCAAGCCATTAAATCCTTTTGCTAGGTTAGCAAGCCCGATTTTGGCGTTGTTCCAACCATTTGCAATAAGTGATGGAAATCCGCCGAATAATTCACCGCCGCGTTTGCGCCGGGTACCTCCCTTCATAAGGCGGTTCTGTTGCCAACTGGCGGGACCGTTCATCTCCGGCACGGCTGGTTGAATTCCGCCCACCACACCTCCGTGCTTGCTCAGTGCAAAATGATTGCCTAGCGCTCTTGGCGCGGTTAGGGCCCGATACGTGTTGTTTGTGGCTGGACTCCAAGAGCTTCCAACAAGTGCAGACGCAGCACCACCGGTCCGGGACCTAGACCTAGACCTGGACCTAGACCTGGCCATAGTTCTGGCCCTGGACTTGGACTTGGACTTGGACCTGGATCGGGACTTCTGGTTGTAACGACGACGAATTGATTTATTAACCATGGTTTATGATTCTTGTATTCTATGTATATAAAAAAATATAAATGAACGCATAAACGCATAAACGCATAGGTAGTACAAATAAACAAATAACACACGTTTCGTTCCAATGTCTCTCCCTTACACGAATGAGGATATCGTGCGTGCACGTCGCGCGCACGCGCGCACGAGCATTCGCAATATTCGCAACAATATTCACGAGTATTGTCGTAACCTGGCCGAATCCACGAAAAATGCGGCTAAATTATTATACGCATCCGTCGCTTCATGCATGCATGGGATTTTTCCATCCACGTGCAAATACACCCCGCTGTCGGTGTGTTTATCCATTGTGGAACATGACTTAATTCACAACAATGTGCCTAAAATGCGCGCTGAAACTGCGTTGTCGCACTTGCATCATGTATAAGGGGGCGTTATTTATGTGTATGATGGGTATGATGTGTGGTTATTCAATGTCCACGTGGGTCAATAAGTGACGACGGCAGCACATTTTATGCAGCTTAAGTTTGTCCATGACCTCACCCTCCGGTGTTTTGTGTATGTATTCATTGGTCAGGTAAATGACTTTATCGGTGTCCATGCCGCGGTCCATCTTTTTTTTCCGCACTTCGGTCAGGTAGTATTCGTACTTGCTGGCGAGCACGTTGCCGCAGGTGAAGCACTTGACGGGGATGATCATTCTTGTTTTGTCTGTGTTCTGTGTTCTGGAATGGGGGGTTCTAATTGTTGTATTATGGCGTTATTTTTAAATCAATTTTTAAAAATAAGGAACCCATTTTATCATTTTGTTGGTTTATTCATTTTCGTTTCTTCAGCGTTCTTTTCTTCTTGAATATCATTTTATTTTTATTATGCATTGTTCGTTTTTTCCCACCACCGTTGCCCTTGTTTGCGCCCTTGTTTGCGCCCTTGTTTGCGTCCATGTGTGCTTGCACCCTCTTTCTAAATTCACTTTTGTCGTACGGTTCTGGAATGGGCACTCCATGCTTGTGGGCATATTCGGTAAGCTCACCCGTGCTCATCATATACGCATTTGTGAATGTGGGAACGAAGGAAGTAGGCGGAGGATTTATTATTTTTTGATATGTTTCTTTCATTTCGGCCGGGTTTATTGATTTATTTCGGGACAATGCATTTCGCATTTCATAGCATTGCCTTTGGGTGTCAAACCCGTAGGCGGTGAATCCTTTTGAATCCAAACGACTAATTTGTTCGTGCGTAATTTTCATGACATCTGGAACTATGAATGGCACGGGGTCGTATTTTATTTCGTACGATGGGTCAATTGAACGCATTAATTCCTGCGTGATTGCCATTTCGTATTTCACCCGGGAATTGGGGACCTTTCTTTTCATTTTGTACGTTCCCGAATAGAAGTTGAATGTTAAATCGTTGGATGTTTCGCCGCATCTGATTTCCCCCGACGAATGCAATCCGTATTTCAATTGATTCAATTCATACCCATGATCACGGGCAAATCTCTCCAATTCGCCGGTCAAGCACATGCGATAAAAAATTTGATGGTGTTTTGTGCCAAATTCAAACATGCTGTGGGCCTTGCATGCATACAATTTCACTGGGCTACGATCAATGTATGCACCGGTATCCGAATGTTTGTCTACAAAGTTAGCAATAATGTAGGTATAAAGTGCCCCTGGTTCAAATTGTGCGGGACTCGGATTCACAAGCAACGGACTCATTTCATCCACAATTTGCAAGTGTTCGCGATTATATGGGTCCAGCGGAATGTAATAATATTTATTATCCACGCCTTGCATGCATTGCATGCGAACCTGACTGTTTGGGTTCATGATGGTATTACACGACATGCTTCTTTTTATACGGCGGAGCCGGTCAATCGGACGACTGCGACTTCGCGTATTGGAGGGCTCCAGCCATTGGGAATGTGCAAACCGCACTATTTCTGGATCCATTGCGTAAATTGCGTAACTGCGTGAAAAAAATATGTATGTATTTATGCATTTATTTTATTTATGATACTGCATTGTTTATTGAATTATCAATTTTCTTTAACAACCAATTGAATTTTGGGTTTTCTGCCCGGTTTTTTTTTATCGGTTTCGGGGTTGGGAACCGTTTTGGCTTGGGGCTCAACCGCTTTGGCTTGGGGCTCAACCGCTTTGGCTTGGGGCTCAACCGCTTTGGCTTGGGGCTCAATCACAGCCTTGGGCTTGGGGTTTGCTCTTGGCTTGGGGGGTGGTTTTTGCTTAACAACTGGCACTGGTTCTTGCGCTTCGTCTTGTGCCAACGCCGCCATCTGCTTTTCAAACGCGGTGGACGTGCCCAGCAAGCTCTTCACCACCGCCTCCGCATTGTCAATGGCCCGCACCTTCTTGAACACAAAGTAGCGGTTGTAAAAGGAGATGCGGCGCTCGTAGTCGCGCATGTCGGGCGCGTCCCCAAAATCACACGCAGACGCCGGCGTCTGCTTCAATCGCGCCATCATTTGCTGATACAGCTGCTCAAACATGCCGGTTCCGTCTGGCAGCCCCAAGTCTTTGAGCGCGTCTTCGCGCGGCACCACCTCAAACCCGAAATTCGCCATGAGCCGTTTCAAGTAGTTGAAATTCACCAAGTACTCGCGAAACGTCTTGTTGATGGATTCCTGATACACGTCAATGGCGTATCCGACGCACGTTTCGTCATCCGGAAACTCGTCCGCGGCGTACGCCTTGGTTACTTGCCACACGCGCTTCCCATTGTGTAACACGGCAATGCCGTCCCCCGCTTCATACGGCTTGAGCGCGTCAAACATGGTCGCACCGTCGTACGTGGTGCCGATGAAGTAGCCGCCCACCGCCGTGCACTCGCACACGTTGCGCAGAAAGTTGCACACGTTGGCGCGGGTTTCAAACATGTAGTGGATCGCAAACTGGCACGACGACACGTTGAACCCGTTTTCCGCTTTGCCGTATTCGCGATACACGCCTTCGCCCAGCAGCGCCTTGTCCTTCGGGCCATCCCCGAACACGGCCCTCACGATCTGTTTGTATTTTTCGCCGCTGATGCCTGCCCCGCTTTTGATGTTGAGCGCGCTGTTGCCCTGCACGAACAGCGCCGCCGGCATGATGCTGAACCGCTTGCAGTAGTCCAGGTAGCGCGCGCACGCGCCGTCCAGCTGGTTCTGGATGTTGTCCTTTGAAATGTCAATGCCGAGCACAAACGACAGGTTGGCGTGGATCCATTTCGGGAGGTCGCCGCCTTTGCCCACCGCAAAATCAACGAGCGTGTTGCCGCGCCGACTGGCGCCGCCAATTAAAGCGCGCTTGACAACCAGGTTGTGAAAATCGCGCAGCCCGCGAGTGGTGGTGTCGCCGGATGCCGCGATGCGATTGTAATACACGTCGTCGTCGGCCAGCTCGTCGGGAATGTCTTTTCCGGTTGTCAGCATCTGCTTCGTGATGGGGTTGTGGATGGTGTGCCAATTGGAATTGGCCACGTGATACGCGTTGCCGTAGTTCTTCTGACCGCTGCGATACTCCGCCGTTTTGTCGGTGCGCACGCGCAGCGGCACCCAGCGAAAGCGCGGGTCGGCAGCGCCGGTATTGTACGCGCACTCAATAATGGTGCCGTCTTCAATGGCCTCGTTTTCGGCCGTCATCATCATGCCGCGATTTCCGGCGGCATCCGTGCGAAGGATCACGTTGCACACGTGCGCGGTTGGATCGTACGGGTTTGTGGGATAAAATGGCACCGGTTTGTACGAGTCGTCATTTGCGCCCCTTTCATTTGCGCCTCTTTCATTTGCGCCCCTTTCATTTGCGCCCCTGCGTGGTGGCAGCTTGCCTTGAATCACGTCCTCGCACGGGTTCAGGTAGCCGTGCTTCTTTTCGTCAAACCCGACGCGCAGCGTTAGTGTCTTGTACTGCACCACCTGGTCCAGTTTGGCGACGTTGATGCCGTCCGTGAAAATGCTCGTGACTTTGGGCTGGCCGTTAGAATCTTTTACTACGGTGGCCAGAAAGTCAATGGTGTTGGCTTCGGCGGGCTTCCATTTGAACGACAACGGCCACGTGATTTTTGTCTTTGGACCCGCCGCATCCCCCCCTGCTTCACCGCCAACGGGCGCATCCGCCGGCGTGAAAATCATGCCGTCCGTGCGATATTCAAACGCGCTGGATTCAATTTGTGTCATGAGCGTGGCGCAGCACTGGAATATGCTTTGGTCGTGGCCCGTGTATTTGAATTTTTTGCATTCAATGCGGATGGGGCATGCGGCCGCGCCGCGCACAACAGAGCGCGCGTTTAACCCAGATATTACTTCAACTAAAAGCGGCAGGCGGTACTTGGTTGCGGAAACTTCTGCAGAGGGGGGCACGAAATGCAGCGCGCGCACGTCCTTGCCGGCAATATAGTACACATCAAACGCGGCAAACAAGTTGATGAACCGCCCGGCCTTGTCGTGCAAAATGTGCTCACCGTCCAACAGCGTGTTGAGGAGCTTGTCGTTGCCGCATTGTGCGCCCGTGAATTGCACGTGCATATTGGTATCAATGAGATATACGCGACCAGAGGGCGACACAAACAAGAGCTTGCGCGCGCCGTCCGCCTTGTCGGTTACCGTGTAATTGTTCCGCACATTGGGCACGGTGCAGTTTTCATTGACCGGCACAATGTTTTGGATCTGGAGCGTGTATGACGACGGGCCAATGAATTGTTTTGGGAGCAGCGGCTTTGACACGGCGGTCTGTTCTTTTTGTTCTCTTCTTTCCGGATGCAATAGTTGCATGTATTCTTCGGCCACCTCGGAACGCTCGGCCAACCCGACCGGATAGTTGGTGCCTTGAAGGCCGGACATGACGGTTTTTATGCAGGCGCGGAGCGCATCTGCCAACTTGCGCGCGGAGTTGAATGCGGTTCCTTGCCCGACCGCTTCATTCAGCACCTCAATTTCAATTTCGTATTTGGGCTGCGATTCGGACACCCGCGATTCGGCAAACGTGTGCGTGGGAACCATGTGATTGGTTCCGCCGTTGCCATGGTCGCGCCGCGATTCTTTGACAATGCTCATGTCCACGACGACCGGAAACGCCGGGTTGCGAAATGTGCTACGATTGATGTAGCGGAACGTTTTTTTGCTGCTGCGCCACGGTCCGACCACCGTTTTTGCGGTAGAAGACGATTCCGCAAACTGCCGTTCTTTCTGGAGGGAGAGGCGGAAGTTGAAGTCGTCAAAATTGACCGGGGGAACCGGTTCGTCGCCGTGATGAAACGACGTTTTTTGAACAAAGGTTGGCATTACCTTTTCCAGCGAATTGGTTCTGCAATACAACTGGATGTTGTGAAGCCCGGCAATCTCGGTGCGGATGTTGGACATTTCGCTCCCGATTTCGGAACTGATTTTCAGGGTGTAGTCGTCGGTTTTTTGCATTACGAACCCGGCAGAAAGCAGGGCCTTGATGACGCTGTCAAACTCAATTTTGGTAATGGACGCAACATGCTTCAGGTTGCGGGTGCCAAACCGTACTTCCAGCTCTGGCGTCCCGTTCTCGGTTTGCAGTACCCCACCTAAATACGTTTCCACCATCGCATCAAACAATTCATGAGGAGGGGGCGACTTTTGATGACTCTGTTTCTGCTTCTGCATTTATTCGGTGCGGGTCGGATGGATTCCGGATTGCTGTATATTAAAAGAGCATATTATTTAAATTCAATTTTACGGTTTAATGGTTGAATTGCAGTATTATAAACATTACATTATAAACACAGTTGTTTTGCCACAGCCTCATAGAGTTCCTGCTTTTTCATTTTTTGATTCATGGGAATTTTCAGCGTGTGGCACATTTCGGTGAGTTCCGCCACGGTGTAAGCGCTCGCCGCCTTCATCGGTTTCTGCAGATTTTCAATGCGGTAATGCGTTGCTCTTATGGCCGTGAGCTGCTCCTCGGTCGCCTGTGTCATTGTCATGCATTTGTTTGTGCGCTCTATGACATGGACGGCGGGTTTTATCGCGTCGCTGATGAACTCGGCGTACACGCGGTTATGCGGATTCACAAACACCGCATTGAGATCGTTCAAGTGAACGAGCACCTGGAACGCATGCATGGAAATGCGCTGGGACATGATGTCGCCTTCAATCGTGGATGCCGTGAATTTGATGCCCGTGGATTGCTTCAACACTTTGGCGCGCTCTCTCAATGCCATTATTTCATTCCGTTTGAAATCGTGTTCTGCAGTGAAGCGGTTGGTCAACTGCTCGTAATTAAACATACCGTGTTTCATCACATACAAGCACCATAACAGCGGATCCTGATTCAATGCAGGGCGAAATGTGGGTTGTACGGGTTTTTCAGGTTTTTCGGGTTTCGCGGGTTTCACGGATTGTATTGGTTGTTGCACGGGTTTCACGGGTTGTTGCACGGGTTTCACAGTCGTGTCATACAGCATGACTCCGCGTAGGTGGGTCAACACATTTTCAATGTTTTCAATGTCCTTTTGGTTGTGGTTGTGGTTGTGGTTGTGGTTGTGGTTGTGGTTGTGGTTGTGGCCATTTCGCGACTGCATGCCCATTGCGGTAATTAATTCGCATTGGCGCAACACGTTTAAATCAGTTGCAAATAATATAACACGCCAAAAACATATTAGAATCATACACAGGATACACTGCATCATGATAAATGCCGACCACGGATTTGAAGCAGTTAAAGGACCGCATTGAAGCGCTGAACCAGCATCATCAAATACAGATTTTAAAGATCATAACACAGCACAATGTGGCCTACACTGAAAATAAAAATGGGTCGTTTGTGAATTTGACCAATATTGATGAGGGGGTGGTTTCAAAACTCGCGGAGTATTTGAGTTACGTGGATGAACAAGAAACCCAGCTGAAAGAAGTTGAAAATCAAAAAACAGAATTGTCCAAGCAATATTTTAAATCCATTCACCAATAATTGAAACGTGTTTGTCGTTCAATTCAAACCGGTGTCCAATGACGCGCGCGCTCAATCTGTCTCCAGGTTTGACGGGGTCTATCATGCGAGCCTGCGAGTCCTGCAGTTCGCGAGATATGTAGACCACCACCGGGGAGGGATCCGTGCACGCGTGCGCCCGAATGCCGGCTTGCGTAACCGTTTTTGCAACACACTCAATAACGTCGCCCTGCTTGGGACAACACAGCATGCATTCCACGTCCAACGTAAAGGTGATGTTTCCGGCCGAAAAGGTACCCACCGTGTACGATCGCAAGTTGCATGAATTGGGTTTTACAAACCCGCCAGGAATGCATTTGCCGCTGATTTGGGTTGAAACGTGTTGCGCAAGCTGTTCCTGTATGCATTGAAAGTCTTTGATTTCGGAGAAGGGCATGCACACTTTGTGTTTGATGAGTTGCCGGGTATACAACGAACGATCATGCGCATGATCATGATCCATGAGTGAAGACGAAGACGCGAATATACGTACTGTACTGCAATTCATGTTTGCCGTGATTTTAATTCAATTTTTTTGAATTAACATTAAATGACGCAAACTAAAAATTATTGCATTTGGCGCATGCGGATTAATGCAGCTCTGCAATCACCGCAACCGCCGGGTCATTCAGTTCAAAGTGCCGGCCAATAACGCGCACCGTGATTTCATCCTGCACCTTGATTTTGGAGAACCGCGGGTTGGAATAGTGATGGTCCCGCGAAACAAAGATGACCAGCGGGCTGGGTTCCGGCACAATGTGCGCGTGAATCCCGGCGTTCGTAACCGTTTGAACCACGCACTGAAGGAGCATGCCTTCCACCGGATTGCACGCTTGGTATTCGTACATCACTTCAAACGCAACCGCGCCGCGGTCGGCCAACGTGCCCGGCGAATGCGCAATCACCTGCGTGGACCGCGGGCGCACGTATCCCTCGGCGTTGCACTTCCCTTCGTGCGCACGCGCTAAATGCTGTTCCAGCACACTTTTAACGTTGCGACCAATGGCTTCAAACGGCAGCACCACCTTTTGGGTCACCATGGTGGGAATGTAAATGTCGGAGTTGATTGGTTGGTTTGTTTGGCTTGGTTGCCTTGGTTGCCTTGGTTGCCTCGGCTGCTGCGTGTGTGATTGTGAATGCTTGTACATTTTTTTAGTTAGTATAAGTTAGTATATGCACACATATTATTATATGGTTTATTTGCGTATGGGTTTTATTTTATGGGTTTGATTTATTTGGACTGCCGCCCGACGACGGATTGCACCGGCGTTAAAAACCAGCATTTGTCGTCCTTGCGCGCAACGTTGTAGCTGCGCAACAGCATTTCCGACAGTACGCAGTACCGCGCCGTGTTTTGGTTCTTCGTATTTTCCATGGTGTAGGTGTAAATGGGCGGCGCGTCGGGGTTCAATCCGTGCATGATTTGATTGACAATCATGAGGCGGCGCTGTTTGGACGAAATTTGATCGCACCTGGCACCCGTGCCCTTCTCGCCGGTGTATTTAATTTTAAAAACGGCGTAGCTGCCGCCGCCTTTTTCCTTAAATTCCACAACAAACCCCACAATGGGGGCCAGGTCGGCGTCGTTCGGCACCATTGCGGCGATTTGGTCCATGTACGGGCGCCACTCTTCCTTGGATGGTGCAACGGTCCACGCATTCGGGGGCTCTGGCTCTGCCGTTTTCCGAATCACCAGCTGCAAGCCCGTGGTGGTTTCCGGGTTCAACAGCAATACCCCCTCCTCCTTAACGTATTTCGGGTTTTTGATAACTTGGCTGCCAAAGTATTCGCGCGCCAATCGGTCAAACTCCACCTCCGGTTCGCCGCTGCTGTATATCGCATTCAAATACTGCAGCCGCGTTTCAAACGGCGCCGACACCGCGAAGTCTTCTAAAAAGTGATGCACCGTGCATTTTTTCAATACGTCCAGCGGGACATTGAACCGGTCGCCGCGCAGCTCCCCAATTATGTCCGGGCACAACTCGTTCCACGCCTTGGTGTTTTTGTCAACCGCGCCCGCGCCTGCGCCTGCGCCTGCGCCTGCGCCCGCCGCCACAATTATTGCATCGTACGCGGCGTGCATGGCCCGTATTTGCGGCGGGACCACAGCAGAGCCGCCGGGAGGGAGCATTGTCCCGTGTTTTTGTTTCTTGGCCGCCGGTGCGGGCGCAAGGGGGAACGAAATGTGGTCGCGCTTGAATTGCAGCGGGACGCTGCGGTCGTGCACGTCCGCGCGCGGGTCCGTGATTTCCGACGGTTGAAACAGGTAGTACTCGCCCACGTTAATCAGTTTCCCGCTGCGCCCGTACTTGTCAACCAGCCGCTCGCGCTCATCGCGAATGATGCGCGTCAATGCCGCATCAATCTGCTCCCGCGGATGCCCCGACAAATGCTGCAGCAGGACGCGGCGCGCGTAAAAGTGCTGCACCCGAAACAAATCCCGAATGCGCTGCATGATTCGGTCCGCGTTCATGACAATGAACGGCTGCGAATACGAGGCGTCGTTTATTTTCAGGTCTCCTCCGCTCCCGGAACATTGATACTCGCACCGCGCCTGATAATCGCACACAAACGAAAACGGGCGGTCCCCCACCGCGTAGTTGGGCAGCTGCGTCCCGTCCGCCAGCACTTGCCGCACCGTGACGGCAGACCCGTTGTGCCGCTCAATCACTTCCTGGCTGAATTTAGTTTGGTCAATGTTGAGCAAGCAGTCCACCGCGTTTTCTTTCAGAATGCGGCTCACCCTGCCGATTTGCGCGGCCTTCGTTTCGGCCAACCGGTACACGTACAAGTCGGCGGCCTCCGTTTCGGGAGTGGCGGCGAGCGTCGTGCCGTACAAAAACAGCTGCACGTTGCGTTCCGCAAACGGCAACTCGGCATGACTGCAGTTGCGCACGGCGCGCCCCACGATTTGCTCAATGCGGTTCATGTTGTACCACGGCTCCATGATGTGCACCTGGCGCACGTTCTTGAAGTCAATGCCCTCGCTGCCGGCTTTGGAAATGATGACCACCTTGATGCGCTGCCCGTTCTCGTTCTCGGTGGTGAGCGCTTCCAGCTCGGCGCGGTTGTCGGGTGACAGCTGCTTATCGCCCGTGAACATCGCGTACTTGGCGGCGAACCGTTTTTTGCCCGCTTGCGGTTGTTCCTGCATGCGCTGTGGAACGGGTGCGACCTTGAACAGCGACCCCACCTGCGCGTCGTAGCGCGCAAATCCCATTTCCTCCAGGGCCAGCGCAATGGGGACCGCGCCGCCGCCAATGTATTCGCTGTAAATTAGCACAACCCCGTTGGCGCGATCCACGTGGTCGCAAATGCGCGCGATTTTGCTGCTGTACTTCCCGACTTCCGCGCGCGAAAATATGCGCCCGTACTTGGACAGAAACGCCGGCTTGTACTCAAAATTGGAAATGCGCGCGCCGTCATCCGAGACGTCGTACTTCATTATCCGCTTCAGGCCCGCGTCCCCCAGCAACGCGCCAATGTTGATGCGGGCAAGGGCCGCGGCGTCGGCAACGGACACGTCATCGGCCTGGCCCTTGTCTTCGGCCCGGCCCTTGTCTTCGGCCCGGCCCTTGTCTTCGGCCCGGCCCTTGTCTTCGGCCCGGCCCTTGTCTTCGGCCCGGCCCTTGTGCGTCTTCATGCGCTCCAAGTGCTTATCAAACTCGGTGCTGGGATACACCATGTTGAGCGCTTCAATCGGCTGCTTTAATAAAAACGACCCGAACGACGTGGCGTCGGCCGTCATTCCCAATCGCTTGCGCTCAACGATGTTATGATACACCGCCTCTTGATACGCGCCGGCTGGGGTTAAGTACAAGTCCAGGTGCTGAATCGGACTCGGGATCGGGGTGCCGTTCAACTGCTGCGACGGGTGCAACTCTCGGTTCATGACATACGACTGCGCCGGTGCAAAGTCGGCGGGGTACATGCGGTACGGAAAAATGTACGGGTTCTCCCCCTTCACCACCGAAATGTAGCCGTTGGACTTGATGCGCAGCAGCTCGGCACCCACGCTGCGCCCGTTGATTTCCAGCAGGTTGCCATCCCGGTCAAACACGTCGTTCACGGCAATGGGGGCGCGGCGGTCGTTCACATTCATCAAATTCAGCAGCCACACAATTTCGCGCGGGTCGTTGTACATGGGCGTGCCCGACAGCAGCAGCAGTCGCAAATTGTCGGCGTATCGCACCAACTTGTAGAGTTCGTCGGACACGCTTTTTTTTTCGGCTTTTTCGGCTTTTTCGGCTTTTTCGGCTTTTTCAGCCGTGTATTCTTTGACTTCCTCGTCGCTGCGCACGTTGTGAATTTCATCCACAATGACGAGGCGATGGTTGAACGCGTGTTTGATCGCCCGAATGGCGTCCTGTTTGGTTCCGCCGCTGCTCGTCGTCAGGCGGCGCACCGTGTTGGCCAGCTCAATGTAGCCCATGAACTCGTAGCTGGCGTTGATGAGCCGCGTGATGCGCTGCACAATTCCAGCACGCGTGAGCTCCACGTTTTGTTCCGTTACATCGGTGAGCTCGGCGTTGGCGCCCACTTCCTTCAGCAGCTTGGTGCCCGTGCACCCGCGAATCACAAACTGCCGCGCAACCCGGTCAAATTTCAGCCGGTTAAAGTCAAACAGCTGCTTGCGGAAGTTGTCCTGCACGTTGACGGACGCCACCACCAAAATTTTTTTCGCCATGCCCACCTGGTTCATGTAGTCGCGCATTTCTTCCGCCACGCTGATGGCAGAACACGTTTTTCCCGTTCCGAGACCGTGGTACAGGAGCAAGCTGTTGTACGGCGTCATCACCGACAAAAAATTGCGCACAAAGAGCTGGTGCGGAGCAAGCTCAAACGCGGCGCCGCACAGTTTAGCCGCTTCTTCCTCCATTTGACGCTGGGACACGGGGATCACCACGTCCTGCCGGGTGTCGTTGAACTCCTTGCGCTGCGCAATGTCCCGTGCAAACTCGGGGTCGTGTTTGGTTGGGTACAAAAACCCGAGGGGTTCCTGCGCTTGTTGCGCTTGTTGCGCTTGTTGCGCGTGCGTCGTCCATTGCACTACTTCGTTGGTCAGCAGCGTGTCCCCCGTGTTCAACAACACCGGATGCTTGCGCGCGGTTGACTTTGCGTCCGCATGCCTTACCACATCTGGATTCAATTCGCTTGCCATGGGTTATAGTTATACTATAAAATGATTATAAATTGGCGCAAATTAACACGCGATTTCGTATTCTTTCAGGGCGTTGTTTAAATTGCTCAAAATGTTGATTTTTTCTAAATTGTACGGCCGGATGTGCCGAATGCACTCGTCAAACGAAAACCATGCCATTTTGCTCACCTCGGTTTTTTGAAATTTGGGATAATGCGCCAAATCCGGCGCAACGTCGTACTTCAACGGAAAATATGCAACATAGTATTTGTGCTTGTAGGTTTTCACATTGGACCCCATAAATATTTCCTCATACGGCACAATGTTTTGCATCACCACCAATTTACCGGCATCGTATCCCGTTTCTTCCGAAAACTCCCGCAGCGCGCAATCCAGGTCCTTCTCCTGATAGTTGCGCCGGCCTTTTGGAAACCCCCATTCTGGCTCGGCCCACCGCGTCGTTGAATTTTCAATCAAGCCGTCCAGCGAAATGTAGCACGCGTTGCCATTGCCGCAATTGATTTTTATGCCGTTTTTTAACAAGTGGAACCGGTCGCACGAAACCGACTCCTCGTTTTGATACTTTGAATTCAAATACTCCCCCCAAACGTTCTTCCACAATTCGCTAAATGTTTGCGTCTGCAACCGCCGCTTCTCATCCACGGTCATTTCGTCAATCAGGCGCTGCAAATACCGTTTGTTGTAAATGGGGTACTTTCCGCGAATGAACTCCACAAACCCCAGCGTGTCCTTGCGACGAATCATCAAGTAGGACGCCCCCTCCTCGCTGTCCTTGAACACAATGATGCCGTTGCTCGTGATTGGATTCTTGCATGCGTGCATCAAGTGCCCCGTTTTTCCGCAATTGTTGCAGAAGACGTTTTTTTTTGAAAACGGGTGGCGACCGTGCGCGTAACCGTGCGCCGGCATTTGAGGTGTTGCTGTTGCTGTTGTTGTTGCTGTTGTTGTTGCTGTTGTTGTGGTTGTTGATGTGGTTGTTGATGTGGTTGTTGCTGTTCTTGTTGATGTGGTTGTTGCGGTTGTTGTTGGTGCTGTTGTTGTCATCGCGCCTTCTTCTGCATCATCCGCATCCAACATTTGCAAAATCGTCGTTTTTATGTGTTTAATTGCACTTGTTTTTATATCGTTTGATTGTAAAAAACCATCAATCC